>ERZ809074.3004-NODE-3004-length-16910-cov-5.784337_pt1 | contig 16910 bp, 17 predicted proteins | sample MGYA00520795_ERZ809074 | MGnify/ENA primary metagenome ERZ809074 (study PRJEB31570, sample SAMEA3212989) | Homo sapiens | biome: human-gut; feature: human gut; material: fecal | place: Sweden | collected 2011 ...
CGCAGAGCGACAGCATCCTGCCCGCCATCGAGCGCGGCGTCGTCCGCTTCATCGGCTCAACGACGGAAAACCCGCTCGTTTCGATGACCCCCGCCATCGTCAGCCGATGCCGCATCTTTGAATTCCGTCCGCTCAGCGAAGACGACGTCATCCTCGCCATGCGCCGCGCGCTCAGCGACAAGGAGCGCGGCTTCGGCAAGACTGCCGTGGAGATGGACGAGGACGCCATGCGCCACATTGCCCGCGTTGCCAACGGCGATGTGCGCTCGGCTCTCGGCGCGGTGGAGCTTGCCGTGCTGACCCCGCCGCCGGGGGAGGACGGCGTCATCCATGTGACGCTGGATGTTGCGGAGGAATCCATCCAGAAGCCGGTCATCCGCTGCGATGAATCGCTGTATTACGACATGCTCTCGGCGTTCTGCAAAAGTCTGCGCGGCAGCGACGCGGACGCGGCCATGGCGTGGTTCGCGCGGCTGCTGTATGCGGGCGTCGATCCTCGGCTGATCGCGCGGCGAATCATTGCGCATGCCAGCGAGGACGTGGGGCTGGCAAACCCGACGGCCATGCTGCAAGCCGTCGCCGCGTCGCAGGCGCTGGAAGCCGTCGGCCTGCCGGAAGCGCGGCTGTCGATGGCACAGGCGATCATCGCGATCTGCGAAAGCCCGAAATCCAACTCGGTCGTCATGGCGCTGGATCAATCCGTCGCAGATGCGGAAAAGGGCGGTTTCGGCCCTGTGCCGATCCATTTGCGGGATACGCACTACGCCGGACACGAACGTTTGGGCAGCGGCGCGGAATACAAATATCCCCATGATTTTCCCGGCCACTGGGTCAGGCAGGAATACATGCCGCCGGAGGTGAAGGGCCGCCGCTATTACATTCCCTCCGACCAGGGGCAGGAACTGAAACTGCGCGAACGCCGCAAGCTGCGCGGCATCGTCGATCCGTAAGGGCGTTATGCCCGGCAAATCCATCATTCGGAGGACAACATGACCCTGTATTTTGCGCCGCTGGAAGGCGTGACGGACGCTGTATTTCGTCGGATTCACCACGAATGCTTTCCCGGCGTTTCCAAGTATTTCATTCCGTTTATCAGCCCGACCCAAAATCTGGCCTTCACCTCGCGCGACTGGGCGGCCATTGCGCCGGAAAACAACATCGGCGTGCCCGCCGTTCCCCAGCTGCTCGCCAAAGACGCAGCCCTTTTTCTCTGGGCTGCACAGGCGCTCTGCGACATGGGCTATCCGGAAGTCAATTTGAATCTCGGCTGTCCTTCCGGCACGGTGACTGCCAAGGGCAAGGGTTCCGGTCTTTTGGCCGACGTTCCCGCGCTTGAACGGCTGCTGGATGGCATTTTTGAAAAGCCGCCAATCCCCGTCTCCATCAAAACGCGGATCGGCTATGCCCACGTGGAAGAATGGGATCGCCTGCTCGACGTATTTGCTCGCTATCCCATCCATGAACTCATCATCCACCCGCGCACACGCGCCGAATTTTATCGGGGAACGCCTCACGCGGACGCCTTCGCCAAAGCCTACGGAACGCTCGGCATGCCTTTATGCTATAACGGCGACCTGTTTTCCGAAGCGGACTGCCTTGAACTGACGCGGCATTTTCCGAACACGCATGCGCTGATGCTGGGCCGCGGACTGATTGCCAATCCCGCGCTTTGTTGCGGCGAGCCATTGACCAAGGCCGCGTTGATTCGCTTTCACGCCCGCCTTCTCTCCGCCTATCAGGAAAAATATCCGCCGCACGTTGCGCTGGGTCGCATGCGTGAAATCGCCAAACACTTTGTCTGCTGTTTTGAAGCGCCCGAAAAGCCACGCAAGGCCATCCGCAAAGCCGGCAGAATGGACGCGTATCTGGATGCCATGCGCCGCCTTTTTGATGAACATGAATTGACGGAAAACCCGAAATTCATGGCGGAATAACATGATCTTTACAATAAGCCATATAAAAACAGTCATGGCGGGCATGCCAAGGGCATAGATCTTTTACAACACCGCGCCATCGATCAGCTCGTCTTTCGTCCCCAGCAGCGTCGTTGAGCCAACCGATCCAAGCGCTCGATAGTCGGCAAACTTTCCTGCAATCGCCACATCGCTAAGGTTGAACAGTCCTTCCAAAATCTGCGACATCATCAGCGCAGGCTGAACAGCAGAATATGGACGGCCAGCGGGCCGCTCGTCATATCTATTTCATGTCTCTTTTTCACAGTTTCCGCCCCTTATGGAATTTCGATCCCGACTCGTTACAGCACAGGTACAGGCGGCATGCAGGCCATTCTTTTGCAAAAACAAAATCGGCAATTCATGGTTGACAAACGCCGCTTTCCATGGTATACTAATCGACGTTGACGGGGCATTAGCGCAGTTGGTAGCGCACAACACTGGCAGTGTTGGGGTCAGGAGTTCGAATCTCCTATGCTCCACCATACTTGAGAAATCCGAACTTAATCCCAGTTGGGGATGGGTTCGGATTTCTTCTTTTTATCTCAAGTATTGTGGTGTGATAAGCAAAACAAACGAAAGGAGACAGATCGGAATCATTCCGATAGTTGCAGAAAGTACTTTATAACCGACACACTACAAGAAAGCGAGGAACACAATGAATATGCTGCCTTCTAAAATTCACGACCATAACAACAGCCTTGATTACACACTCGTGGGCAACTACTACCTTCCTGAACTCAAGCCCTTTGAAGCCCCGCCACTCGGCAAATATGGTCGGATGCGGCTGCGTTATCTGAAAGAGCATCGCCCCTGCACCTATACAGCGTTATTGCTTAGCGGCAAACTCTACGATGATTTGCATGATGCAGATGAAACAGCACAAAGGATGCTGGATCAACTGATTCCGCAAATGGCGAATGATGCCGACGTGACCGAGGAAATGAAAGCTTCTGATCCAATGAGATGGATTGGAATGATGAATATGATTAAGGCACAAGTTGAGGAAATCATTTTCAGTAAAGTCATATACCGTTAACGACTAATTTTCTCTAAAAAACGAGTCGGGATTCATCTTTTGCATACGAAGGATGAACCTTGACTCGTTTTTCTAATAATATATCAATTTTTCACTTATCGGATTACGTTGCGATTCTACAAGTACTTCCTAAATACCCGTTTATATTTCAGCATGATTTTTGTCAAGGAATATTTTACCCAATTCAAAAACAAAAATCAATTCTTTTAACCTGATTTTCAAAAAGCACAAGCCCCATCTTCCTTGGCAGAGCTTGTGCTTTTTATATAAACTCATGCTTTTTTCTTTCTGCCCAGCAAATTCTGCAACACCACGCCCATCGACGCGAACAGCATCATGATCGTCAGGTAATCGAGCAGGAAGAAAACAAGCGGCTCGTCATAATCGAAAAAAGCGAACTGAATCCGCATGAACATGTAGCTGGGGAGCTGGCGCTTGACCAGCGCATACACGCCGTATACCGCAATCAGCGTCCAGACAACGGCAATCTTCCGCCATGCGGGGCGTTTTTGCAGCTTACGCACGAGCAGCAGCATGTGAAAACCAGCGTGAACGCACATCAGCGCAAAGCTCCAATACGCGCCCGTCATGTGGATGGTTCGGGCAATCGACCGCCTGCCGACGTGCGGAAGAAAGCCGAAGGTGTGCTTCGCCATCATGATACCATTGACGGCCTGCAAGATGAGCAGCACGAACAGCAGAGCATCCATCGCCGTCATTACCGCGCGCTGAGGCGTATATTTGCCGCGCAGCAGATGCGTGTGCCACGAGCGGTTGAGCAGGTGATGCGCAACGACCAGCGCCAGCATCGCGATGCCCAGAATCTCGTGCGTCGCTTCGCCGATGAGTTCGTAGGTCATCAGGAACGGGAGCGCCGCGACCATCGCGATATCCACGATCTGTTTTTTCTTCATCATGCTCAGTAACCCAGCCCGGTCAGCCACTTGTCGATATCGCTCTGCGACTTGGCGGCGTTGCGCTCGTTGACGGTGAAGCCGTTTTCGATGACGGTCGCGTTCGGCTCAAGCTGCTCGATAGTCTGAATCGTGCCGGAGAAGCGGCTGCCGTTGTGCGTGTTGAACGGGATGATCGTCTTGCCGGAGAAATCATACTCGTCGAAGAAGCTGTACATCACCATCGGCAGGTCATACCACCACGTCGGATAGCCGATGAAGATCGTGTCATACTGGTCAAAATTCTCGATGTGATTGATCAGCTCCGGGCGCGCGCTCTTCTCCTGCTCGTCGGCGGCGTAGTCGATGAGGGTATTGACGGGGTATTCGACGGATGTGTCGATGGAATACAGGTCGCCGCCCACATGGTCGTGGATCATATTCGCCAGCACGCTGATGGTGCCGACAGCGTTGCCGTTCCACTGGGTCACGCTCGCGGCGGAGGATACGTCCACCTCGCTGTTTTCCGCGACGGAGAAATAGACGGTGAGAATGTGGTTAGCGGTTTCTTCCGCCAGCGCGCTGACGCTGAACAGAGCCAGCATCAGCGCGATGATGACCGCAATATATGTCTTTTTCATGATGGATGTTGTCCTTTCTATGGTCTATCGGTAAGCCCCGTTTCAATCGTAGGATGCTTCGCATCCTGCTCTGAAACTGCGTTCTTAACACAGGGAGATGATGGGGCTGCCACCCCACCCCTCGCCTGAGGGACTTGTCCCTCAGACTCCCTTCTTCGCTTCGCGGTGGCTTAAAGAGGGTTAGTGCTCCCCGAACAGCCAGCCCATGACGCTTTCCTCATGGGCGAACGCCTGTCCGCCGGAGTGCTGGTCGCGGAAGCCGCGGCTGGTGAAGAACTCCGCCGGACGAACGTCCAGCACGATGAGCTTGTCGATGGCCTCATCCGTCAAGCCCTGCTGTTCATAAAGCGCATGGAGCGCGTTATAGGTTTCAACAAAGGAGGTCGAGCCGTAGTAGCTATCCTGAGCGCCGATGGCGAAATAAACCGGGGTGCGCGCCTGAGCGAGCACGTTCAAATCACCATCCCACTGGGAGCTGGTCGCAAGATACGCGGTGAACAGATCGGGGCGTGTACCCATGATCAGCGAGCCGGTCTCCCCGCCGCCGGACATGCCGTGCAGATAGACGCGGCTTGCGTCGATGTTGTAATGGCTGATGAAATACTCGGTCAGAGCGATGGCTTCGTTGGCGGAGGTCTGTCCCCAATCGTTGAGCTGCGGGGAGAGGACGATCATCCGCTCGTTATACTGAATGGCTTCCGGGCCGAAATCCTCGACCATATTCGCGCCCACGCCTTGGAAATACAGCCCTTCCCAGCCCGGCAGGGTGACGAACAGCGCATAGGGAACACTGCCGTCATAGGTTTCGGGAATGTAGCTGCTGAAATGAATATCGCCGATATCGCTGTGAAGCACATTGTCGTTGACAAAACCGCGCTGCGTCTGCGTGCCGGGCGTCAGAGTTTCTTCCGCCGTGGCCGCGCCGCAAAGGGCGCACAGCAATAGAAGGACAGCATAAAAGTGTTTCATGGAAGGTCGCTCCCGTCAGTTCAGGCCATGCTCACCCAGCCAGTTCTCGATGTTCGCGGCGATTTCGTCGCTGTTCATCTCCTGAAACATGAAGTGGCTATTGCCGGTGATGCCGATTTGGGGTAGATCGACCACGGTGCAGTCGCCGCCGTCCGCGTTATAATGCTCGGCGAAATCGAGTGCGCCGTCGCGAACCTGCCTCCAGAAACCGGTCGAGGCGATATCCTCCGGGCCATTGTCGATATAGTCGCCGAAGTAGATGACGATCGGCACCTTGGCTTCCAGCAGGCGGTTATACTGCTCGGAACCGACCTGCGGCGTTCCGCCCGGCTCGATGGCGACGATGGCCGCCATGTTCTCGACCGGCACATCCCAACCGACCGCGCCACCCTGAGAATGGGTGACGAAGATGGACTTATTGCCCGTGCGTTCCTTCACCTGCGCCAGCACCTCGCCCAGCGCGGCGGCGGCCTTCGCCTGATCGAACGTGCCGGTGTTCGGGGTCATCTGGCGGAAGAACTGATTCTGCGCCTCGTCGCCCTCCGGGAACTGGGAGCCTTCATAGCGTTCCGGCGCAACGCGCCCGATGCGGAAGTGGGTATACCACGCCTGATCGCCGGGCTTATAATCCTTGGATTCCGCCGACCATGTATCCAGGAAGCCGTCGGCGGACATGCTCGCCTGTGCGCCTGCCTCGCCGCGCCCCGGCTGATCGACCAGATACGCGCTGTGGCCGTTGCGCAGGAAGTAGGTCGCCCAGCCCTCGCGTCCGTCCGGCGTGGTCATCCAGCCCATACGGGACTGACCATAGCCATGCAGATAGACCATCGGGTGTCCGTTGTCATTCGTCGGAATCTGATAGAGCACATTCGCGTGATCGACGTGCGCCGTATTGCCCGCGCGGGTCGTATCCAGCCAGTTGGTCGTCGGGTCATAGTCGCCCGCGACGGGTTCGGTCACAGTGCCGCCCGCAGAGAACATGCCCTGCTCGGCAATGGAAAGCGGCTCGGAGGGCGTGGCTTCCGCCAGCGCCGCGCTGGTCATGGTGATGGACAGCATCAGCGCCGCCATCGCGGTCATTTTTTGAAGATTGATCATGATGTTGCCTCCTTACTTCTGTTCGCTGGTAAGGCTGTCGATCCACGCCTGAATCGCGTCCACATCGCGGATTTTCAGCCCATCGAGAATGGTATAATCGGGATAAAGCGCACGAAGGGATTCGACACTCTCCTCGATGCCGGAGCTTGCGCTGGTGCAGAACGGGATAATCGTCTTGCCGGAAAGGTCATAGGATTCGATGAACGTGTTAATCGCCATCGGCGCGTAATGCCACCAGATCGGGTAGCCCAGATAGATGATGTCGTAGTCGTCCATGTTCTCGATGACGGTCGAAAGCTCCGGGCGGGCGTTCGCTTCCAGCTCAGCCTTGGCAACCTCGGTCGTCTCGGTGTAATCCTCCGGGTACGCCTGAACGGTTTCCAGCTTCACCAGATCGCCGCCCGTCAGCTCGGCAATGCGATCGGCGGCTTCCTGCGTCGTGCCCGTGCGGGAATAATACGCAATCAGCACATGGCTCTGTTCTTCCTCCGCCATGCCGACCATCGCCAGCGCCGCCAGCAGCAGCGCGGTAACCAGCAAACTTGCAATCTTTTTCATAAGAAAACCTCCTTTAATGTTTTTTACCTGCATTTTTTTATGAAGTTATCGCTTGGCGATAACTTGATAAGTGGGAAGTCCAGAAACCTCAGGTTTCCGGCAGGGCTTGGGACGGAGTCCTAACGTTTCCCTTACAGCTTCGCCGCAAGCGCGATGGCCTGATGCTCGTTCGTCGCCATGCCCTGATAGGTGAAGCCGTAGAGCGCGGCGAAACGCTGCATCGTGTATTCGCCCGCGTCCAGCATCCACTTCTCCGGCGCTGCGCCCTGCAAAATGAACATCAGCTTTTTGCCGCGCATCGAGCCGCTTTCCACCGGGCCGTAGAATCTGTCCAGCAGGTTGCGCACGCTGCCGCAAATGTTGTGCCAGTACAGCGGCGAACCGATGATGACCGTGTCCGCGTCGCGCATGGCGGCAACCACTTCGTCAAACTGGTCGCCCGGAAGGGTCTGACCGTAGCAGTTGATGCGGTAATCCGTCAGGTTCAGCGTCTTGTACGGCTTGCCGTTTGCGATCTTCGCGGCAAGCGCCGCCGTGTTGCCGTTCTTGTTCGGGCTGCCGTTGATAAAAAGCATGTTCATGGTTGTGTACCTCCGTGATATTCAAGGTTAAAGGTTATTCGCCCAGTCGATGATCTGCCGCTGTGCGCCCTCCACCGCGTCCACCGTGTCCACATCCTCCGGCATGGAGAAATAGACGACCAGCGTATCGCTCTCCGCCCGTGCGCCGGGCATGAGCACCCAGAGCGCAATGCCGATCAGAAACACAAACAGGACCAGCGAAACGCTTCTCTTCATCTTTACCAGCACTCCTTCAAAATCTCGTAGATCTCGTCGTGGGTCATGTGCTTATAACTGCCCGGCATGAGGTTGCAGGAATCCGCAATCTCGCGCAGGGGGCTGTCGTCTGTCATGCCCAGCTCGCGCAGGGTCGTCGGCATACCGATTTCGCGGATGAACGCCGCCAGCGCTTCCACGCTCTCATGCGCCAGCGTCACGTCATCTTTGCCCGCCGCCGGGATGCCCCAGACGCGCGTGGCGAACCGCGCGAACTTCTTTGCGCCCGCCTCGCAGATGTGGCGGTAATAGACCGGGTGGATGACCGCCAGCCCGCAGCCGTGGTTGCAGCCGGTGAACGCGCCGAGCTGATGCTCGATCTGGTGTGCTTCAAAGTCGGTCTTTTTGCCGAGCTTGAGGATGCGGTTTTCCGCCATCGTCGCCGCCCACATCAGGTTGCTACGCGCGTCGTAATCTGTCGGATTGACGATCGCCGCGTGCATGTCGCGGATCACGCCGCGCATCAGCGCTTCCGCGATATCATCCGACACGTTTTCCTCGTCCGGTTCGCTGAAATAGATTTCCATGATATGAGATAGCGTATCGAATGCGCCAGAAACCATCTGCTTCTTCGGCACGCTGAACGTGTAGGTCGGGTCGAGCATCGCGAATTTCGCGTTCAGCTTGGGGTAATCGCGCCCGGTCTTGATTTTGAGCGCTTCGTTGGTGATGACCGCGCCGCCATTCATCTCGCTGCCCGTGCCGGAGACCGTCACGATGATGCCCAGCGGAAGCGGCTCACAGGCGATGACGTCCGGCTTCGCCCAATACTTCTCCCAGATATCCCCGTCGGAGACCGCCGCCAGCGAAATCGCCTTGCAGCAGTCCATGACGCTGCCGCCGCCGACCGCAAGAATCATGTCCGCGTGCTCGGTCTTGGCGAGCTTCGCGCCCTCCAGCACCTTGGCGTAGGTCGGGTTGGACGGGATGCCGCTGAACTCGATGACGTGCTTGCCGCAGGATTCCAAAATGCCGCGCACCTCGTCGTAAACGCCGTTGCGCTTGATGGAGCCGCCGCCGTAACAGAGCATCACGTTCTGACCGTATCGGCTCATCTGGCAGGCGAGATATTCCTTCACACAGCCCTTGCCGAAATAGGCTTTCGTCGTGTTTTCAAAAATGAAGTTGTTCATAACCTTTGTGCCTCCTGTTTGCTGCTGCGCTGTTTTCTTTTTACGCCGATATTATAGCGAAAGAAGGAATGAAACAGAAGTTTCTCCTTGTTACGCAGTATAAACCCGAAGGTTATGATAAGGATGCAAAAAAGGAGCCGTCCCCGAAGGAACGACCCCTTATCAAAAAGACTGTGAAATTACTTCGCCGCGTTGATCTCGCCGACCGCAGTCTCAGCCGCAATGCGACCCTCGGTCGCATAGTAGCCCAGAGAGAACGCGCCCATGTAATAATCACCGAACAGCTCGGACGTGGAAAGCTCGCCGATGGCAAACAGATTCTCGATCGCCTGATCGTTCTGATCCAGCACATGGAACTGACGGTCGGTCAGGAAGCCGCCGATCGTGCCGTAAGAGCCCGGCTGGATGAACGCGGCGTACAGACCTTCGTCGTCGTTGTACGGAACGAGGAAGCGCGGATCCTTGCCGTAGTTGGTATCTTCGCCCACTTCGCACAGATGCTGATAGCGGTTGTAGGTATCGCTCAGCACCTTCGCGTCGATGCCCAACTTCTCGGCGATCTCCTCGATATTCTTGCCGTAGACCACGACGTTCGGATTATCCGGCTGCTCCTTGAGCTTGGCAAGGAAATCCTCGCGGATGTTGTGCGCGTCGAACAGCGCATAGCTGGCGGGGCTGCCGTGGCGCAGCATCTCGACCGCCATGCCGGAGGACATATTCAGCTCTACGCCTACATCCTCGCGGACATAACGGACGCCGTTCGCATCGAAAATGAGCTGGCTGTTGACGCTAGGCGTGTTGCGCCATGTGTAGCCGAACACGCCCGCATAGGAAGGCGTGGAAGCCGGCTTGAGGAACGGACCGTCGCCCTCCTTGGCGTTCACGGCGCGGAGCATCGCCCAGCCGTCGCCGGTGTTGCCGACCAGCGGCTGATGGTCGATGGTCATGTAGTTCATGGACGGGGTGACGCTGGTCATCAACTCGCTGTTGTAGTTCGCGCCGCCGGTCGCAAGGATGACCTTATCCGCGCGGACGGTGAAGTCGCCGCCCGGCGCAGTCGCCTTGATGCCGACCGCCTTGCCGTCCTCCATGACGATCTCGTTCGCCGCGGCGTCCAGAACGACGGTCACGCCTTTTTCAGCCAGATGTGCGGCAAGCGCATCGACCACGCCAGCGCCGAAACGGGAACCGCCGAGCAGCGTGTTGCCGTAACGACGGGTCGCGTTCTGCTGGGTCATAAAGCCCTGCATGCCCAGCTCCTGCGTATAATAATCCATAGTCTCGCCGGTCTGACTGAGCAGATACTCGATAAAGTCATAATCCGGCTGATGGCTGGCGGTCGCGTTGGCGGTGCGCACCCAATCCATCGTATCCGCCAGATCAACGGTCACGTTATTCTGCTTGCCAAATTCATTGGCGGTCGCCGTCGCGTGTCCGCCTGCGGAAAGCAGCAGGCTGCCGCCGACATACGGCATCTTTTCAACCAGAACGACCTGCGCACCCTCGTCCGCCGCCTTGGAGGCCGCCGTCAGACCGGCGGAACCCGCGCCGACCACGACGACCTGCGTCGTCAGATCCTGCACAGGCGCGACCGGCTTATCGACCGGCACGGCACGCAGCGCATTGACGTTCGCGCCCGCCTGCTGCGCCGCATCCGCGACCGCCGCGAGAATGGCGTTGCTGGTCAGCGTCGCACCCGTAATGCCGTCCACATCCAGCGACTGATAGGTGAGGATATCTTCCGGGATCTGCTTCTGCGGCAGGTCGGAAACGCCCGGCGTTTCGGAATTTTCAAGCACGTTGATGCTCTCGATCTTGTCCGCGCTGAAGGTGACTTCCACGCTGACGTCGCCGTTGCGGCCGTGCGCCGTGCCAGTATAGGTGCCGGGGGTGTAGGTGATCTCCACGTTCGAGTAATCGACCGCGCCGCCCGCGATCGCGTCCTTCACGATGGAAAGCACCGCATTGCTGGTGATCGTCGCGCCCGCGATGCCGTCCACATCCGCGTCGCCCTTTTCCAGAATCGCGGCGACCAGCGGCTCGATCGCCGCGCCGCCGACGGTCGGCGTTTCGCTGTCCGCCGTGACCGTCAGAGAGACGACCTTGCCCGCATCATCCAGACCGACTTCCGCCGTCACATCGCCGCCGAAACCGCGTGCCGTGCCGGTATAGCTGCTCTCCGCAAGCGCGGCATTGCTCATCAGCAGTGTGCCCGCCAGAAACAGACTTATCTGTTTTGCCTTCATGATGAAACCCTCCGAAATGGCGCACATCCGGCCGAATGTGCACCGTGTGAACGTGCCTCACGTTTGACAACAGTATAACAATTCCACCTCTGTTCGAGAAGAATGTCTTGGTTATTATCTGTAAACTCAAAGGTTTACAGTCAAGCTGTTGACAAAAAGCTATTCTCCCCCTAAAGGGGGGAGAATAGCCTTTTCCGCAAATGAAAGTCAGCAAATTGAGTGCGTATATAAAAACACGTTCACGATGAGCGTTTACATCTGTTCCTGCTTCATCACGGTTTTTACCGCGTCCAGAAACCGCTTGACCGCCCGCGACGGCGTAGGCGCATGAAGCAGACCGAACGGCATGAAGTATTCCCAATCCACCGGGACGGTGCGCAGCATGGGATGAATATCCGCCCAATACTCAATCGTCATCATCAAATCGTTGCTGTGTTCACATTGATTGAGAACCCTCATGGAAAGAAAATCGAAATCGACAATGTGAATCTGCGGATGATTCTGCCAGAGATCATCCCGCAGAATATCCAGATAGCCGTTCCAGCCGCGGCGAATCAGCATGAAATTTTCACCGTTCAAATCTTCGACGGAAAGCCTTGCGCGGGAAGCCAGCGGGTGAGAAACCGACATTGCGCAGCAAATCGGCTCCTTGGACAACTCAAGTGCCGCGCACCCGCGTGCTTTCAAAAATGGTTCATCAAACGTGCCCGCCACAATGTCGATCTTATCACCGAGGTTGCGCAGAATCTCCCGCGCATTTTCCGGCGTGTTTTCAAACGGAACAAACTCGAAACGGATTTCCGGGCATATCTGCTGGATTTTGGGCCCCCAGTCCTGAATAAACTTGATGGGCGTCATCGGCGACGCGCCGATGCGGATGATGTTTTCCTCCTCCTCGCCCGCGTCCTTTGCACGCTCGACGGCTTCCTTGCAATAGGCGACGATATATTTGGCGTCCTTATAGAGCGACTGCCCTTCCTTGGTGAGCTTCAGCCCGCGATGGGTGCGGACAAACAGCGTCAGCCCCAGGCTGTTTTCCAGCAAATTGATTTGTTTGATGACCGCCGGAGGCGAAATATACAGCTCCTCGGCGGCTTTATTGAAGCTGCCTGCATCGGCAACGCACAGAAACGTGTCGAGCTGCGGGTTATACATGTCGTTCACATCCTTCGGAAACTCTTTCTGACAGTATAACGCATTTAGGACTTCTGTGCAAGACAAGGAAAGAAAAACGGACTGCCGAAGCAGCCCGTCAGGGAGGGAAAGCGATTTACTTCTGCTCGTCTACCGGCGGCACCATCTGCGCATACTTCTTGAGCAGCTCCGGCGTGCTGGTGTAGTAGCGAACATCCTTGTTCAGCGCGGCAATCTGCGCCATTTCCGCATCGGTCAGCGCAAAATCGAACAAATCGAAATTCGCCTTGATGTGCGCCGGATTCTTCGAGCCGGGGATGACGATGTTGCCATCCTGAATGTGCCAGCGGAGGATGATCTGCGCGCTGGTCTTGCCGTACTTCCTGCCCAGCTCGGCAAACAGCGGTTCTTCCAGCAGCGCCTTGTCTCCATGGCCCAGCGGATACCACGCCTGCGGCACGATGCCGTTTTCCGCCAGCATCGCCTTGAGCTGCTTTTCCTGATGATATGGATGCAGCTCAGTCTGCAAAACGGTCGGCTTGACCTCGCAGATGGAGAGAATCTCGGCAATCTGCGCCGCGTTGAAGTTGGACAGACCGATGGCGCGCACCTTGCCCGCCTTATACGCCGCCTCCATCAGGCGATAGCCCGCAACGTAGTTGCCCGCAGGCTGGTGGATCAGCAGCAGGTCGATATACTCGGTACCCAGCCGCGTGAGCGTCTTATCCACCGCGTCCGCCTGCTCGTAAAAGCTCGGCCAGATTTTGGTTTCGAGGAAGATTTCTTCCCTCTGCAAGCCGGATCTCTTCATCGCGCGCCCGACCGCCTTTTCGTTGACGTAGGCGTTGGCGGTGTCGATGAGCCGATAGCCGTCGGCAAGGGCGCTGAGGACGGAGGCTTCCGCCTCGTCCGGGGAGAGCAGGAACGTGCCGATGCCCGCCATCGGCATTTTGACACCATTGTTCAGCGTTGCGTATTCCATGAAAATCATCCTTTCTGATATGGTTTCGCGATTCAAGACCGTCAGGTAACGCTTCGCGGTTGTATAAAGAAGTTACACGGTTTTACCCATTTCATAAGCCTGTTTCATGGCAGGCGTATTTGCGATTTTACCCGGCTCATACACGCCGTTTCCGATAATCGTCCCCTTTTCCACCGCGCCATGCACGCAATCGACATAGCCGCGGAAGCACGCCAGCGTGGTATCAGCGGAGGAGGTATCTTCATCCGCCATCGTGACGATATAATAGAAATCCTTATTCTTCACTTCCAGCCAGCGCGCCACGGTGCGGTCGATAACCGCCTTGAGCTGCGCGTCGATGGAATAGAAGTAGACCGGGCTGGAGAGCACGATCACATCCGCGTCGATCATCTTTTGCAGCACCTCGGCCATATCGTCCTTATGGGCGCATTCGCCGTGGTGACTGCGGCAGAAATAGCAGGCGGAGCAGGGCGCAATCTTCTTGGACACGACGCGAATCTTTTCGACCTCGTTGCCCGCTTCCTGCGCGCCGCGCATAAATTCGTCGCACAGCAGATCGGAATTGCCGCCCTTGCGCGGGCTGCCGGACAGAATCAGAACTTTTTTGCTCATGGTGTTTTCCTCCTCGTTTGAGTTTCTTTAGTTGTTGGCAAAGACCTGTTCGAGCCATGCGGCGTAGTCCCTGACCCAGCCGCCGTCCGAACCGAAGCCGTGCGGCCAGCCGTTCAGCACGATGCGGCCGGTGGGAATACCCATGCCGCGAATCACGTCGTATTGCTGTTGAAACTGGCGATAGAAGGGATCCTGCGTGCCGTAGACGTAGAAGGTCGGCGGCAGGTCGCCCTCCGCGAGCCAGTCTGCATCCATATTACCCACGCTCAGGCGGCCGTAGAAGGAATAGATCATACCCGCGGCAGACGCATGCGCGGGGATCGCATCCAGCTCATCCGGCACATAACTGCTGTCCAGCGCCGTGCCGTTGACCTCCTCGTCGTAGTGCATCAGGAACTCGCCTGCCTGAATACCGCCCGCAGAGAAGCCCATGACGGCGATATCCTCCGGCTCAACGCCATACGCATCGGCATTTTTGCGGATGAAGCGCACGGCGCGCGCCACATCCAGCGCGCCTTCCTCCTGCGTGTAGGGAGACAGGCGGTAATCCACGATGAACGTCTGGAAGCCCAGCTCGCGCAGCGCCGCCGCCGTCGGCAGGGAATCCGTATAATTGCCGCGGAACTGATACGCGCCGCCTGCCATCAGCACGACCGCGCCCTTGGGCTGCACGCCCTCGCGAACGGGAATTGCCGTCACATACGGGCGGAAATCCCAGTCGTCAAAATAGCCCGTCATGTCCGGCGTAAAACTGGTTTTCGCGGGCGCGCTGCCCTCCTCCCAGAGATAGAGCGCCTGAATCCGCGTCGGATCAGCCGCCGTATTCAAGACAGTCGCGTTTCCATCCGGCTGCGGCATCTTCGCCAGCATCCTTGTGCGGGAATAATCGCGGATCGTCCCCAGACCGTAGTTGTACGCCGCCGGAAAATCGTCCGGCGTGGGCACGGTATCTTCGGAAGACCCTTCGCGCAGATCGTCGATGGTTTCGGTTAAAGCCGCCTGTCCGTTCATCCGGTTCATCGCGTCCTGTATGGTCTCCAATCCGTTTTCCAGATTGCTGTTTGTGTTCTCCGCTAGCGCGCCGTTTCCTGCCGGCAAAACCAAACTCAGCAGGGCGATACAGGCGGTGATTTTTTGTTTTGTCTTGCTCATTGAAAATTCTCCGTTCAGCCTTCATTTTGCATGTGTTTTTTCCAGAAAGCCACCGCGTCGTTCAGCCATCCCTCGGCAACCGTTCCTGTGCCGATGCCGAACCCGTGCGACAGCCCCGGATAGACGTGAAACTCGGTATCCGTGCCGAGCTGATGCAGCAATTCAAGACGCTGCTGCATCAGCTGCCAGCTTGCAATACCGTCATTGCGCCCGACGCAGGCATACGTCGGCGGGTCAAGCTCGCTGTATTCGCTGTGCCCCGTGTATTGCAAAATGACGGCGGCAGGGCGTGGATAATCCGGCTCGCCGAAGAACGCCGTTCCATACGAGCCGACCCACGCCGCCATGCGTCCGCCCGCCGAGCCGCCCCAAAGGGAATAATCAGAGGTATCGACCTCCAGCTCGTCGGCGTGCTCAAAGATAAAGCTGATGGCGCGTGCCAAATCCTCGCACGCCGTCTGCGCGCCGGGGCGATAGATCAGCGCAAAGGCGTTGTAGCCCTTCTTGGAAAGCTCCAGCGCGTGCGGGAAGCTGTCCTGCATCGCGCCCACATAGGCAAAGCCGCCGCCCGCGTTGCACACGGCGAACCGCGCGCCCGGCGTACCCTTGAAGAAGAACAAGCCCGAATCCCGCTTGGCGGGGTCGGCGGCTTTTTCTTCCTCGGTATAGATATCGTAAAAGATGGTTTCGCCGTTCAGCGCGCGCGTGCGCAGAAAATTGGCGATTTCCACCGTCTTATCCGGGTCGATGTTGTTGTACCACGTCAGGCGCAGACTGCCCAGCGTATCGCCGCTCATGTAGCCCTCGTCCACCGGAAAAATCAGCCGCCCGTAGTCGCCAAACGCCGGATCATGGATGACGGCTTGAATCGGCGTGTTCTTAGTATATGCGTTCATATCCGCGTCCTCCGCGAAAGCGCTCGTTCCACCCCATACGCAGAGAAAAACCAGCGCAAGGTAAACAAGAAGATGTCTGTGTTTCATCGGCTCACCCGTTCCGTTCTTTTTTCGGTTCTATTATAAAAAAGGAGAGACTCGTTGTGAAGTCTCCCTTGGTTTATCAGTATATACCCAAAAGTTATAGCTCTGGTGGATGAGAACGAAGCAAAACGTGTTGGACGGATTCTTCTCGATTGCGTTTGAGAACTGTCTGCGCGGCGGTTTCTGTCGTTTCTTTCAATTCTTTTCGATTGATCGCCGTTTCCATCGCGTCCTCAACCGAAACCCGTCCATCCAAAATGTGCGGCAGCGCGTCAGGAATAACCTTGCGCGTCCAGTATCGGATGCGATTTAGTTCCGCCATTTCAGCTTTGACTTCTTCAAGTTTGGGAAGAAGGGCTTCGCGTTCCGCTTCAAGCTGTGCGCGTTCTGTTTTCAGCGCCGCACGTTGTTCCTTATCGAGAGGAGACGCAAGCCCCAGCGACTTCACGAGCTTTTCGCGCAGCCAGATCGCCTTTTGCAGACGGTTCAATTCGTCGCCATGTTCGGCCTTGAACTTTTCTCGCTTGCCATTCCAGTGAATGCCTTCGTATTCCTGCTGAACTGGCTTCAATTCTCGGATGGTTTGAATCGCGCCAAACAGCGCGTCAATATCACGGATTCTGCGTTCCTTTGCCGTGGATTCCGCCTTGATTTTGGAAAATGTCCGTTGAGTTTCGGCGATGTA
>ERZ809074.3011-NODE-3011-length-16880-cov-10.886716_pt1 | contig 16880 bp, 9 predicted proteins | sample MGYA00520795_ERZ809074 | MGnify/ENA primary metagenome ERZ809074 (study PRJEB31570, sample SAMEA3212989) | Homo sapiens | biome: human-gut; feature: human gut; material: fecal | place: Sweden | collected 2011 ...
TGCGGTATGCTGATCTCCGCTGTGCATCACGAAAACGGCGAGGAAAAGCTCCATTTGCTGATGGTCGATCCTCACATTCCGGCAGGCGCAAAGCTCTATTGATTGCCCCCTGATCGGGCTAAAAAAGCCTCTCGTACACCAATCCGTACACCAATTTACACCAAGGGTGCACCACGGATGCCGAGAAAAATGTGCGATTGAATTTCAGCCTCGCAGAAGTGATTCTGCGGGGCTGTTTTTTTGAAAACTATATATTCAGATATGAGACTCGGTGAGAAATCACCGGGTCTTATTTTTTGCGCTCACTACGCCTACTAAACAGGTGCAGTGGGCGCTTTTTTGTTTTCTGGAACCGGCACAAAAAATTTTTTGAAAAAGTGTGGGAATCTCGCAAAAAAATTCGGCAAAGAGAAAGTGAGAAGGCGAAAAGCCTTCCGGGAACCTTGAAAATTTCATATACATTCATCAGATACATTCCTTGAGCCAACAGCCAAATGAAGGTACGCCAAGACCCACCTGCCGCTAACGGCATCAGCGGGACAAAAGGTGGAGAGCGACCCCGAAACCATTCTGAAATATCTGGCAGCTACGGATACGGCCACGACAGGCTTAGGGTATAATGATACTTTTCTACGGAACCGGCGGAGTACCCGGCGGGGGTGAGATTCCCATGGACCCGATTCGCTATCGGGCGTCTGATGACTTCCTTTTCTGCATTTAGGGTTCGAGGAAAAATGAAATGCAGCGACGAAAGCCCCAAAAGGTATTTTGAGGCTTTCGTGGATCAGAAATGATTCAAATTCAGAGAAAGGAGGAAACCCCATGGAAAACTGTAAGGTGATCGCCATCACGAATCAGAAGGGCGGCGTCGGCAAGACGACGACCACAGTCAATCTCGGTGTGGGACTTGCAAGCTCCGGCAAACGGGTCCTGCTGGTGGATGCAGATCCGCAGGGCAGCTTAACCGTGAGCCTCGGCATAAAGAACCCCGACGAGCTGGAGGTATCGCTGTCGTCCCTTATGCAGTCGGTCATTGATGATGAGCCGCTTGCGGAGGGTGCGATTATCCGGCACCAGGAGAGTGTGGATTTGCTTCCCTCGAACATTGAGCTCTCCGGTATGGAAACAGGTCTGTTCAATGTCATGAGCCGTGAGTATGTTCTGAAGAACGCCATCGACGGCATGAGAAAAAGCTACGACTACATTCTGATTGACTGTATGCCCTCTCTGGGTATGATGACGGTCAACGCGCTGGTTGCGGCAGACAGTGTGATTATCCCATCTCAGCCGAATTTCCTGTCAACCAAAGGTCTTAACCTGCTTCTGCGCTCCATTTCAAAGATTAAGCGGCAGATCAACCCGAGACTGAAGATCGATGGCATTTTGCTGACGATGGTGGATAACCGCACCAACAACGCCAAGGCGATTATTTCCTCGCTTCGTTCCACCGTGGGAGAGAACATCCGCGTGTTCCGTTCCGAAATTCCTTTTTCGGTAAGAGCTGCGGAGTGCAGTCTTTCCGGAGAAAGCATCTTCTCCCATGACAGGAACGGCAAGGTCGCAGCAGCGTATGAGGCACTCACAAAGGAGGTGACAGAGCTTGAAGAGCGTGCAAAAAATCGATCTGGGCCTGACCGGGTACGATGAGCTTTTCATGAATGATGCGGAGCGAAAGGAAAATAAACTCCCGCGCATTTATGATATCCCTCTCTCGGAGATCGACGATTTTCCCGACCATCCTTTCAAGGTGAAGCTGGACGAGGACATGGATCAGCTTGTCCAGAGCATCAAGGAGCGTGGGATCATCACCCCTGTCACACTCCGACCGAAGGAAGATGGTCGGTACGAGATCGTATCAGGGCATCGCAGAAGGAAGGCCTGTGAGCTTGCCGGGTTTGATACCGTGAAGGCCGAGGTGCGGGAGATGACCCGAGACGAGGCCATCATTCTAATGGTGGAATCGAACCTGCAGCGTTCTGTGATCCTGCCGAGTGAAAAGGCTTTTTCCTACAAGATGCGTTTGGAGGCCATGAATCGCCAAGGACAGCGTACAGATTTAACTTTCTGCCCAGTGGGCACAAAGTTAAACAGCGCAGGAGAAATCGCACAGCAGAGTTCAGACAGTGAAAGACAGGTGTTCCGCTATATTCGTCTTACAGAGCTCATTCCGGAGCTTCTGGATTTGGTTGACGAAGGCCGCATTGCGTTCAGACCGGCGGTGGAGCTTTCGTACCTGCAAAAAGAGGAACAGAGCGTTTTGCTGGAGCAAATCGCCTACGCAGATGCCACACCGTCTCTTGCCCAGGCCATTAAGCTGAAGCGGTTCTCCCAGGACGGGAAACTGAATAACGAGGTCATTGAGTCGATCATGAGCGAGGAAAAGCCGAACCAGAGGGAGAAGATCAACATCAAGTACGCTGAGGCTCGAAGGTTTATCCCTGCCAGCGTTCCTTACGAAAAAACCGGTGAGTATATTCTAAAAGCGCTGGAATATTATCACCGGTATCAGGAAAGGCAGAAAAGTCGGAATGACGCAAGATAGGTTCTTCGACAAGGGGGCAGTCTACCCTTTTGACGCTGCGTCAGCGCCGTTCCCCCTCTCACACTCTCCCCCTCATTTACCGGCAATACCAGCTCAAAAGGAAAATATACAGGCGGCACAATTGAAGAAAACCAAGTGCATTCGTACAATATGAGAAAAAACAGTTATTGGAGGTCATCCCATGATAAAGAATCTCATGTTGTGTGCGCTCCTACTTGCCGTATTGCTTTCCGGATGCGCCGCAGAGCCATTGCAAGGGCAAACGGCAGGAAACACACCGAAAGCTCCAACGCCACAGGAAAGAACGCCTGCTTCCTTTGAGCCGGTATCCACAGAATCAAGCACTCCCGCCAAAGCGCCGGCAGAAACAGTCAGTCCAACAGATTACATACCAAATGAGGACAAGCACGAAAGTGACGCTGCTATTTCTTCTGAGCTGGTAAGCGCACCCGCTGAATCGAATGCGCCGGTATCAGAGGAAACAGAGCAGCCACCCGTGCTTCCGGAGGAGCCGGAGGAAACAGAAAGTCCGAAAGAGGAACCGACCGTTCCTACGATAACCGAGCCGGAGCCTGAACCTGCATTTGATATCGACTACTGGATTTCCTACGCAAAAAGCACGGCGGTGAGCTTGGGACTGACCTTGGAGAACTCGGCAACAGAATGCTGGGACAATCCGATCACCGCAGATCAGGGCTGCATCTATCTGGAGCGAGACATTAACTCGCGCTTGAAGCGATATGCCGAGGACGAGAGTATCACGGATATCTGTATTTGGTACGAATGCGTCGGCACAAGCAGCTACCTGATCTATATCGGGTACGCATAAAACTTTATACCACATTGAGAAGCGTCGTAGAAATACGGCGCTTTTTCATGCCAAAATTCAATTTCAGGAGGAATGAAACTAATATGAAAACAAGCATTTTCAGACGGGGAATATCGGGACTGCTTGCAGTCCTGATGACATTCACCGCGCTCATGGGCATCGGCACGACTACGGCATTTGCTGCCTCGACTGCCGGAGAAACCGCTGAGTCCTATTCCGTAGGGTTCCCCAGAGACGGGGACGCCAATCTTGATTACAGCGGCACTTGGGGTCATGATGAGCTTCACTACATGAACGGCTGGACCTCCGGCGAGGCAACCTGGATGACCACGCTGCACACCATCGGCTCCTTCGATGGACAGGCCTGCTACTGCATTGAGCCGGGTGTGCCCCGTCTGCTGGGCAAGACATATTCCCGCCATGGCGAGGATTATTGGAAGAACTACCCGTCCGACTGCAACAGCACCATCGACGCTGACACCATCAAGACCCTGCTGGGACGGATCATGCAGTACGGTTATCAGGGCAATCTTTCCACCTCATGGAGATCGCAGAATGATGCGGATGCCGAGAAACTGGCACACATGATGGCCACCCAGGCGTTGGTGTGGGAAACGGTCGTTGGAGAGCGGGATGCCAACTTCAACCATGTGGACCCCAGCAGTGCCGACGCAGTGAAATCCGTTTACCGTACCAGCCACCCGCTGTACAGCCGCTTTTCCGCTTATTATGATAGCATTGAGGACAGCGTGCAGAAGCATACCATCGTTCCCAGCTTCATGGCCAGAAGTACCGGCAAGGCACAGACTGTCGAGCTGAACTGGGACGGCAGCTGCTATTCGGCCACGCTGACAGATACCAACGGCGTCCTGGGCAATTACCGTTTCTCTTCTAACCAAACAGGTGTGTCCTTCTCTGTTCAGGGGAATGTGCTGACGATCTCAACTCAGAATGCGCCTACCGGCACGCTCCGTGTCACTGCCGAAAAGGAGGCTCTGCGTAAGGGTGTTGTGGTGTGGAGCGATGGGCACTATGGCCCAGACGGCACCATGCAGGATGTTGTTACCTACAGCGCTACGGTCAGCGACCCGGTCACAGCCTTTCTGAATCTGAAGGTCAGCTATGGCGGCGCTAAAATCATCAAGACCAGCGAGGACGGTAAGGTGGATGGCATTACCTTCACCATCACCGGCGAGGGCGTCAATCAGACCGTTACCACCGACCGAAACGGTGAAATTCGCATCGATAATCTGATGCCCGGTGTCTATACCGTCACCGAGCAGAGCTATGACAAGTATGTGCCCCAGGAAAGCCACCGCGTTACCGTGCTCGCCGGACAGACGGCGATGGTTTCCTTCAACAATGTGCTCCGTCGCGGTAATCTGACCGTGACCAAGACCTCCGAGGACGGGCTGAACCAGGGTGTGAAGTTCCACCTTTTTGGAACCTCTCTCAGTGGCCTGCCTGTAGATGATTACGCCGTCACCGATGAAAATGGTGTGGCGACTTTTAAGGATGTGCTCATCGGAACCGGCTACACACTGGAGGAGATGGAAACCGCCATTCGCTATGTGATTCCCAACAGTCAGAGCGCCGCAGTGGAATGGAACAGTGTAACCAATAAGAGCTTTTCCAACATCCTCAAGAAATTCAATGTCACCGTCACTAAGAGTGACTGTGAGGTCGGAACGGCGCAGGGCGACGCTTCGCTTGCCGGTGCCGCCTACGGCATTTATAAGGGCGATCAGCTTGTGGATACCTACTACACCGACGAGAACGGCCAGTTCACCACCGGCTATTATGTCTGCGGCGACGACTGGACGATTCGTGAGATCAGCCCCTCCGAGGGCTATCTTCTGGACAGCACCGTTTATCCTGTCGGTGCAGAGGCGGCCAATTACACCGTTGAGCTGAACGCTGCGCCTGCTGTGGCTGTTGCCGAGCAGGTGCAGAAGGGCAATATCGCCATCATCAAGCACTCGGATAACGGCGATACGCAGATCGAAACTCCCGAGGAGGGTGCAGTATTCGCCGTCTATCTGAAATCTGCCGGCAGCTATGAGGCGGCAAAGGATACAGAGCGGGACTACCTGACCTGCGATGAAAACGGCTTTGCCCAAAGCAAGGACCTGCCCTACGGCGTGTATACCGTGCATCAGGTCTCCGGCTGGGAGGGCCGTGAGCTGATGAGCGACTTTGATGTGTTCATTGCCAAGGACGGCGAGACCTATCGCTACCTCATCAACAACGCTAACTTCGAGTCCTTCATTAAGGTCATCAAGGTGGATGCGGAGACCGGCAATACCATTCCCTATGCGGGTGCGGGCTTCCAGATCTTCCGTCCGGATGGCTCCAAGGTGGAAATGACCTTTACCTATCCGGAGGTTACCACCATCGACACCTTCTACACCAATGACGCCGGCATGCTCATCACGCCGGAGAAGCTGGAGTTTGGCAAGGGCTACTCCCTCAAGGAGGTCTCCGCTCCTTACGGCTATGTACTCAGTCATGAGGCGGTCAAGTTCGATGTGACCGAAGAGAATTCCACCGAGGAAAGCGGCGTGACGGTCGTTGCGGTGAAGCTGGGCAACTACGCGCAGAAGGGAATCATCAAGATTTCCAAAACCGGCGAGGTGTTTGCCTCTGTTACAGCGACGGACGGGGTCTATCAGCCGGTCTATGCGGTGCAGGGCCTTGCGGGAGCGACCTATGAGATCAAGGCAACGGAGGACATCTACACCCCGGACGGTACGCTGCGCTGTAGTGCCGGCGAGGTGGTGGATACGGTGACCACCGGCGCAGATGGCATGGCGGAGAGCAAGGCGCTGTATCTGGGAAAATACGAAATCACCGAGATGAAAGCCCCCGACGGCATGGTCATTAACAAGGACGCCCATACCGCAGAGCTTGTCTATGCCGGGCAGGAGATTGAGATCACCGAAACCGCAGCCAGCTTCTGCAATGACAGACAGAAGGCGCGGATTTCTCTTTCCAAGGTGCTGGAGCAGAACAAGCAGTTCGGTATCGGTATGAATAACGAGCTTTCCGCCGTGACCTTCGGCTTTTATGCCGCCGAGGAGCTTACTGCAGCAGACGGCTCTGTCATTCCTGCGGACGGACTGATTGAGATCATGTCTCTTGATGAAAACGGGAAAGCCGTGCTCAAGAGCGATGTTCCCTTCGGCAGCTACTATGTCAGAGAAATCAGCACCGATAGCCACTATATGCTCTCCGATGAGAAGTACCCTGTGACCTTTGCCTATGCCGGTCAGGAAATCCCCGTTGTGGAGCTTGCCGTCAATGACGGAAAGAGCATTACCAACGAGATGATCTACGGAGAGATCCACGGCATGAAGAAGGATGAGGACGGCAAGGCGCTGGCCGGAGCTACCATCGGGCTGTTCCTTACAGACGGCACCGAGCCTATCCTGACCACCGTTTCCGCAGAGGGCGGCAGCTTCTCCTTTACAGGTATCCCCTATGGCGAGTATGTGGTCCGTGAAATCGCCGCGCCGGAGGGCTATGTGATGGATGAGGCCCACTATGCTGTAAAGGTGGATCAGAACGGCGCTGTGGTCGAGATCGAGATCACCAACAAGCTCATTCGCGGCAGCGTTCAGCTGACCAAGGTGGATAAAGACTATCCCGAACATCATCTGAGCGGCGCAGTCTTTGAGGTATACCGTGGCGGAAAGCTTGTGGGCCAGATGGAGGAGCTGTCCGACGGCGTCTACAAGCTGGATGATCTGCCCTACGGCGATTACACGCTGAAGGAAACTGAGGCCCCCAAGGGCTTCTTCCTTGATGAGAAGACCTACAGTTTCTCCATTAAGGAAAACGGCAAGACGGTTATCGTGGAAAACGAGGCCGGAAAGGGCTTTGTCAACCAGGCACAGACTGGAGGCATCCGAATTGAAAAGACTTCGGATGACGGCGTGCTGAAGGGCTTTACCTTCCGCGTGGAGGGCTCGGATATCACCGGCAATGCCTTCAGCAAGGACTTTGTGACCGATGAGAAGGGCCAGATTCACATCGAGGGGCTGCGCATCGGCGATTATGTGATCTCCGAGGTGTCCAACAAAGCCAACGAGAAGTATGAGCTTCCCGCAAATGTCACCGTAACCGTTCACGAAGGAAAGACGGTCGTTGCCAAGTTCCATAACAAGCTCAAGCCTGTTACGGATATCCCCAAGACCGGAGATACCACCAATATGCCTCTTTGGGCGGCACTTGCCGGCATCTCTGCAATCGGCGCAGGTACAGCGGCCTTCTTTACCTTCCGCAAAAAGGAGGAGGTAGGCAAGCATGAACGCTAAGGTCATTATCGGCATCGGTCTTGTGGTGTTTATTATCGCAGGGCTGATCGTTCTTCGCCTGAAGAACAGAAAGTAAAACGGCAAGGGGCGGCATCTTTTTACAGATGCCGCCCCGCTTATAAAAGGAGACGCTATGGAAGAGACAAGAAAAATCGGAGATTATTCCGTAAAGTATTCCATGTATATCGGGCACAAGGATATTGCTCTGGGCGAGAATCCCACCGCCGACAAGGATGAACGGTATATGTGCTGCTTCGTAGAGACCAACGCCATTTTCGAGCGCTATTCCGGAGTGCTGGTCAGCGACGATTTTGCAGAGATTGCAAAGGTGTTCGGCCAGCGCGTAGCGGATGCAGCCGAGGAGATTATTCAGGAAAACGAGAGAGCCTGTCAGGAGGTCGGCATAAATGAGGAACTCATGGCAGAAAGCTGCGCGCCAGTTTCCTACAAAGATTCCATTGAGAACAAGGTGGTTGTCATCAAGGGCAGCATTCTCCGGCCTGAGTTTCGCCACGCCAATCATCAGCTTATGTTGTGTACCGGCGGCTTCGGCGCGCAGGCAAATGCGCGAGGCCGTACCTGCTGCTGTATTTCTCTGTACGACGGGAGAAAGACCTCCTTTTACCGCACGGATTTTCTCGGCGTCATGGATGAAAAGAAGCTTCCCGAATGGGCGCAGAAGGGCTTGGAGAAAGCAAAAGAGATGCACGCGCAGGAAAAGAAGCCGGCTAAAGAAAGAGGTGACGCAAGATGATCGAGTATGAAAAAAGAGCAATGATCGAGGCGGAGGACAAATATACCTTTCGCCAGAGCGCGCAGATTTCCATGCAAACCGGACTGATCGGGCACCTCCGGGCAGACATGGATACAGACGGCAACGGCTTTTTCAGCAGCTGGTTTGATTTCCGGGAGGAGCTGAAAACCGATGAGTTCAAGGCAGAGTTTGACGAAGTCATCAACTCTCTGCGTGAGGAAGGCGACATTCTTCATAACCGCAGGGCGCTTGCCAAGTACTGCTATTGCACACCCCAAAGCTGTATGCAGGAGGAACCGGGCTACTATGGCGTTCGTGTGGATACCGAAAAATATGCCTATCTTCTGCGCCTGAACCCGGACAGAGGCGAATACAACCTGTACTGCTATTGCTATCGCCGGGATTGGCTCGATCAGCACCTGAAGGACGCAGAGAAAGGAATCCGTTTTATTGACAGCCATTACAAGGAGCTGTTTCGCATTCCGGATGGCGGCAAGGTGAACATCCACTATTCGTGGAATGAAGACCAGATCCGCACCTGCCGCTATATCGACGACTACCATGTGGAGATCGGGAGCAACCTCTATCACATCTGCGAGTTTGCCGAGCGCATGGAATATGGCGGCCATACCTGTGAGCCGGTTCGGGACAACCTGCCCGAGCAGTGCTACAGCGTCCTTTCCGGCAGCAACGAAATCATTATCATCAAGCGCGGTGAAAAGGGCTACTTCAAGACGGACATTCCCGTTACCGACAAGGACGAAGCCCGGAGCATCGTGAATGAGTACAACACAAAGCTCGGCGTCAGCAAGGCGCAGGAAGAAGCCATGAAGGCCGGCTCTATGTTCGGCTTTCAGGTGCCCGCCGCTGACCCGAGAAATTATGACGCAGACGGAAAGCCCGTGATGCCGAAGGACAGAGGTGATGCAAGATGAGTGAGAGCGATTATCGCATCTGGTCCAATGCTGACCTTGATTATGAAGAGTGGAAGGACTGGATGGAGGAAGAATATCCGACGCTTTCCGATGACGAGCGCGTCGCCATGATGTATGAGGAAAACGGGCACTACCTTGAGGACGAACGGCTCAATCTGGACATTCAACTTTCCCAGCCCATTCTGGTTGTTGCCGATCTGGGGCTTTGGAATGGCAGGCGCACGGGATACAAAGAAATTCCCAGCGGCAATATCCGGGACTGCCTTTACTCTGATTACGACTACACCACATGGTATGTGGACCGAAACGGAGACTTCCGGTGCGATGACACCCACCATGACGGCACAAACCATTATCTCTATCGGGTATATAAGGACAATGTTTCCCAGGCGCAGAAAGACCGGCTCAAAGAAAAAATCTACAACGGCACAGCCACCAGGGCAGACATTGTCCGTGTCACCCGCAGACTTGGAGATGAGATCGGAAAAGTGTACGGCTGGAGCTTTCCAACCAGGCGGAGAGAGCGAGGTGAGGCACGATGAACCACGCACTGCCGAGCGAAAGTTATATTGCCAGACTGGACTATTTGGCTTTCAACGGAAAAGTATGCAGCAGCGTTGAGTACAGCGATGAGCAGCGCTTCCTGGAAGACCTGAAGGAGTCGCTCTATCACGGAGAGCCGCTGTGCGTCGTTCTCTACCGAGACCGGAACGGCAAGACCATTTCCCGTGCGTTTCTGAACGACCTGGATACACTGCCAAAAGGACTTTTCATAGAGGACAGTTCCCACAGAAAGCCGAAGGAAAGGGGTGAAGCACGATGAGGGTAAATGCCATGACAGAGAAGTTTGAGGATGTGACGGTTCTGGGGCATCCCATGCTTTTTACCTGCCTGCGGGTAGACCGTGATACCGTTCCACAGGGCATGTACATGTACGAGGTTCGCCACGATGATGACCAACAGGGCGAGCCGGTTCAGATTGCCAACTGGATCATGGTGAATCATTGGGGAACATTGATTTCCAATAGACCCATTCGCTTGGAGCCCCGACCGGATGGGAGAAACGCCTACCGCGACATTGATCCTGAAAACGATTGGAACTATGAGGGCACGCTTACTACCGTGAAGGAGTACATGGAGAAGAATCCACCGGCGGTTCATAAGCAAAAAGAACACGAACCTGCGAGATAAGGAGAAGCTATGGATAAGAAGAAAGCCATCTGCGAGTATCTCCGTAAAAATCATATTGGCAAAGAAAATGCCATCCACAGCAAGGAGCTTGAAAAGCTGTTTCTGCTTGACGGACGAAATATTCGCCGCAAGATCAGCGCCTTGCGGCAGGATGGCTTTCCTATTTGCAGCGATGAAACGGGCTACTATTACGCAGATAACCAGAAAGAGATCAATACCACCGTCTGCCGGTTGAATGAGTTGGTGACCAAGGTGTCAAACGCCAGAACCGGGCTTTTATTTGCATCGATCCTTGGAGAGAATGCGCAGACCGTTGAGGTCACGATCAAAGTAAGATAAGGAGGGAGTTCCCATGCCGAGCAAATACAGAATCATTTTGGAGATGGCGTCCCAGACTGCCAGGGATATCGCCTCCAATGCCGACCGATATACCGATTTTCTGATTACGGCGGCAAACAACTACAAGTACAGCTTTAAGGAGCAGCTGCTCATCCATGCGCAGAAGCCGGATGCAACGGCGTGTGCGGAAATCGACACATGGAATAAACTCGGCAGATGGGTAAACAAGGGCACGAAAGGCATCGCGCTGCTGATCGACAGAGATGTTCCCTACAAGCTGAGACATGTCTTTGATATCTCCGACACCAACAGCCGTGCCGGAAGGAACATCACCCTTTGGCAGATGAAGCCGGAGTACGAATATGCGGTATCGGAAAGCCTTCAGGCCAGCTTCGGCGATGTGGAGGAGCCGCGAGATTTCCCGCACCTTCTCATAGATATTTCCGGTTATGCCGTGGAGGATAATCTTTCAGATTATCTCATGGAGTTGAACGCTGTCAAAGCCGGCAGCTTTCTGGAGGAGCTGGACGACACAAGCCTTGAAGCGTGGCTGAAAACCACGCTGAAAAGCAGCGTCGCTTTTATGGCGCTCTCCCGTGCAGGGTATGAGCCGAGGCAGTATTTTGACCGGGAGGATTTCAGCCACCTCTTTGACTTCAACACCGTGGAGGTTATCTCCGTGCTCGGTGCCGCCGTCAGCGATATTTCTGAGATGGTCATCCGTGAAATGGGAGAAACCGTCAAGGAAATGGAGAAGGAAGAAAGACGGAAGATTCGCACATTTGCACAGGAGGGTGCTTCTGCGTATCATAAGAACCGAACAGAAAACAAGGAAAGGAGCAACGAACATGGAACTGACCTATACGATGCAGGGGGATTATCTGATTCCCGATCTGACCGTGCCGGAGAGCCCGAAGCTTGGGAAGTATGGAATGCTGCGGCGGACATTCCTCCGCGAGCACCGGGATGGGATCTACACCGGGATGCTGCTGAACGGAACACTGAACGGCCATCTGGAGGAGGTGGACCGGCAGGCACAGAAGATGCTGGACGACCTGACCGAGCAGATGAAGGCGCTGAACGGAGTGACGGAGCAGCTGAAGGCAGAGGATCAGATGCGGTGGGTTCAGATGATGAACTCCATTCGCCACTCGGCGGAGGAAGTGATTCTGAACGACCTGATCTACGCGTAACGCTCCCCACAGTTGAACAGCAGCAGGAAATTATCGCAGAAGCGGAGGAAGAAAAATCCTCCGCTTTTTCTATTTCTCAGGAGGACATCGACGCCATTCTGACACGGGGCAGCGGCATCCATCAGGGCAAATTCCGCATCTATGAGCAGTTTCTCAAACAGGATTCTTCTGAGAACAATATCGGCTTTTTGAAAAACGAATACGGCATCGGCGGCGCGTATCCTGCCGTTTCCGGCAGAAATCTCGATGAGAGCCACGACGCCAAGGGAATCAAAATCAGCAGAGGCAGAATCTCTCGGCCCGATGCAGAAATGCTTTTGCGGTGGAACAAGGTCGAGAAGCGGATCGGGGAGTTGATCCGAGCCGACCGCTATCTGAGTCAAGCGGAAAAGGATTACTATCCCACCTACCGGGAGCAGGCAGAGGCTCGGAAGAAACGAGGCGAAATCTCTGAGGAGTTCCGGTCAATTGTCTATGATTACAATGACTTTGTCGCGCAGCTTGGCGAGGAAAGCAAAGCGCTGAATCTGTATTATTTGTCGAGCTGTTGGAGTGCGTTCAGCGTGGGCGAAAAGAAAATGCACGCCAGGACTGCGGAGGGTGACTTCATCCTCCCCATGATGCGCGAAGCAATGAATACGATCATTGCGGACAACACCCACTTGACCGCACGGTGCGAAGCCATGCTGGAAGCGTTGAACAGCGATGTGGCGAAGTCCCTTGAACCGACCTTCGATGAGCTGAACCCTCCCCCGGAGCCCCGGAAGGAATACCGCTATCATCTCGGTGATACGGTCTATATCGGCACACAGGAATACGAGCTGCTGTCTTTTGACGAGAAGAAGGTCGTCCTCTTTGATACGCAGTTCCCGCTGTTTAACAAGGAGCTGACTCGTGAAGAGTTCGATAACCGGCTCAAAGAAAATCCGCTGAATGACAGGCTGCTGCAAGCCGTGGAAGAACTCCCTGTCGCAGACAATACGAAGGCGAGAATATCCCTTGACACCGGCAGTAACAAGGTTCACTGGATTTACTTCAATCCCGATGCAGATGCAGGCGGACAGTATGTTTCCGGTGACCTTGATTTCTCTGTTTTTGAAGAGCTTGTCGAGCAGTATGACATTGCCAACCATCCGGAAAACGCCGCCGACTTCCGAAATGACCTTGAAGAAATGTCGGATCAGTTCCTCGCGGACATCAATACTCCGTTCTTCATGGAAGCTGAAAATGACTATGAGATGGACTGCGACTATGTCGAGTTTACACCGGAAAACCTCCTGAAGATTCACGAGGGTATTCTGTCTTTAGAGGCAGACCGGGAAGCAGCGCGAGAGACTGACCGATATGAGGCGGAGTTTGGTGCGGACGGCACACGGGTATTCAGAGAAACGGAAGATTTGGCAGAAGACGATTCCGAAATTGAGAGCCTAACGGACGAAGAATTGGATGCTCTGCCTATCAGCACTGTCAAAGACGGCGAGGTCGTGACCTACCCCAATGCGGAGGCCTTGCTGGATGACCAGGAAGAAGCGCTCGCCCCGCCTCTACAAGTGAAAAGGCCTTCCAAGATCGCGCCTCATGTGCTGCACCCGGAAATCAACACCGAGTACCGAACCAACTTCCAAATCGAGAGCGATGATATCGGCGTGGGCACGCCGCTGGAACGGTTCTATCACAATATCCGGGCCATTCAGCTTCTGAATAAGCTGGATGCGGAAAGCCGGTTGGCGACACCCACCGAGCAGCGTGTGCTTGCCGACTATGTGGGCTGGGGCGGCCTCTCCGAGTTTTTCAAAGAGGACAATACCCATTATGCCGAGCTGAAGAATGTGCTTTCCGATGAGGAATATGCGTCGGCAAGAGAATCCACGCTGACGGCCTTCTATACGTCGCCCGTAGTGATCAAGGCGGTGTACAGTGCCCTGGAGAACATGCACTTTCAGACCGGCAATGTGCTGGAGCCCTCCTGCGGCATCGGCAACTTTATGGGGCTTGTTCCCGAAAGCATGAATGGTGCGAAATTCTACGGCGTGGAGCTGGACAGTATTTCCGGGCGAATCGCCCAGCAGCTCTATCAGAAAAACAGCATCGCGGTGCAGGGCTTTGAGAATACAAACCTTCCCGACAGCTTCTTTGACGCTGCAATCGGCAATGTCCCCTTCGGGCAGTTCAAGGTGCCCGACAAGCGCTACGACAAGCACAACTTTCTCATTCACGACTATTTCTTCGCCCGCACTTTGGATAAGGTGAGACCCGGCGGCATAATCGCCTTCATTACCTCAAAGGGTACGCTGGATAAGGAAAATCCCAATGTTCGAAAGTATATTGCCCAGAGAGCCGACTTGCTCGGCGCTATCCGGCTGCCGAATGATACCTTCAAGGCCGCTGCCGGCACAGAGGTCACATCGGACATTATCTTCCTCCAAAAGCGTGACCGATTGGTGGATATTGAGCCCGATTGGGTGCATCTGGCCACCGACGCCAATGGCATCCGGATGAACGCCTATTTTGTGGACAACCCTGAAATGTTGTTGGGCGACATGCAGATGGTCAGCGGGCCTCACGGCATGGAGTCCGCCTGTATTGCTTATGAAAATGCAGAGCTTGGGGACCTCTTGCGGGATGCCATCCAGAACATTCATGCCGAGATTACCGAATTTGAAATCGACGATCTTGAAGCGGAGGATGAGGACCTTTCTATTCCTGCTGACCCTGATGTGCGCAATTTCAGCTTCACGGTGGTGGACGGCAAGATTTATTACCGTGAAAACAGCCGCATGAATCCCGTGGATGTTTCCGCGACTGCCGAAAGTCGCATCAAAGGCATGATTGCCATCCGTGATTGTGTCCGAACGCTGATTGAGTACCAGACGGAGGACTATCCCGATGCCGATATCAAGGCAGAGCAGGAAAAACTCAATCGCCTCTATGATGATTTCAGCAAAAAATATGGGCTTATCAGCGCAAGAGCCAACAATTCGGCATTCAATTCCGACAGCTCCTACTGCCTGCTTGCCTCGCTGGAGGTGCTGGATGATGAGGGCAACTTCCTCCGCAAGGCAGATATGTTCTCCAAACGAACCATCAAGCAGAAGGTAACGGTGCAGTCGGTTGACACGGCTTCCGAGGCCTATGCGCTGTCCCTTGCAGAAAAAGCAAGAATCGATATGCCGTATATGTCAAAGCTCACCGGCAAAACCGAGCAGGAGCTGTTCGAGGATTTGAAGGGTGTGATCTTCCTCAACCCCATGCACATAAGCGAAGAGGACGGCAAGCCGAAGTATCTCCCTGCCGATGAATATCTCTCCGGCAATGTCCGTGAAAAGCTCCGTTGGGCAAAGCGGAGTGCGGAGCTCTACCCCGAGGATTACGGAGAGAATGTCCGTGCTCTTGAGGCGGTACAGCCGGTTGACCTGACGGCAAGTGAAATTTCCGTGAGGCTTGGAGCAACATGGCTGCCTCCGGAAATCATTGAGGAGTTCATGTTTGAACTGTTCAGCACCCCACGCTACTGCCAGTGGAACATCCATGTTCACTACGCGCAGTACACCGGCGAATGGAATGTGGAGGGGAAATCCTATGACCGTAGCAATGTAAAAGCCCACAATACTTACGGCACCGGCAGAGTTAATGGCTATAAGATCATGGAGGAAACCCTGAACCTCCGAGATGTAAGAATCTTTGACTACATCGAGGACGGAAACGGCAGAAAAACGGCTGTGCTCAACAAGAAAGAGACGGCTATCGCCCAAGGCAAGCAGGAGCTTATTAAGCAGGCCTTTGCTGATTGGATTTGGAGCGATCCGGAACGCCGGGAGCAGCTGACCAAGCTGTATAATGAGAAGTTCAACAGCATTCGCCCCCGCGAGTATGACGGCAGCCACCTGAATTTCGTGGGAATCAATCCGGAGATCACGCTGAGGCCGCATCAGGTCAATGCCATTGCCCATATCCTCTACGGCGGCAACACCCTGCTTGCCCATGTAGTGGGGGCTGGGAAGACCTTCGAGATGGTAGCGGCTGCGCAGGAGAGCAAACGGCTGGGATTGTGTCAAAAAAGCCTGTTCGTGGTTCCCAATCACCTGACAGAGCAATGGGCGAGCGAATACCTCCAGCTCTACCCCTCCGCCAACATTCTTGTCGCCACCAAGAAGGACTTCGAGACCAAGAACCGCAAGAAGTTTTGCGGGCGCATTGCCACCGGCGACTACGATGCGGTCATCATTGGGCACAGCCAATTTGAAAAGATCCCCATGTCCCTGGAACGACAGCGTGCCATCCTGCAGCAACAGCTGGATGAAGTGCTGGACGGCATTTCTGAATTGAAGAAAAACCGTGGGGATAATTTCTCCATCAAGCAGCTGGAGCGAACCAAGAAAACGGTCAAGCAGAAGCTGGACAAGCTCAATGACCAGTCCCGCAAGGATGATGTTGTGACCTTTGAAGAGCTGGGCGTTGACCGTATCTTCGTCGATGAGGCGCATTACTATAAAAACCTCGCCGCATTTACAAAAATGCGGAATGTGGGCGGCATCAGCCAAACCGAGGCCATGAAGTCCAGCGACCTATATATGAAGTGCCGGTATCTGGACGATCTGACCGGCGGCAGAGGCGTTGTGTTTGCCACCGGCACACCCATCTCCAACAGCATGGTGGAGATGTACACCATGCAGAAGTATCTCCAGTACGGAGCGCTGCGCAGGAATGACCTTCTCCACTTCGATGCCTGGGCCTCCACCTTCGGTGAGACGGTGACAGCCATCGAGCTCTCCCCGGAGGGC
>ERZ809074.3020-NODE-3020-length-16851-cov-4.258454_pt1 | contig 16851 bp, 9 predicted proteins | sample MGYA00520795_ERZ809074 | MGnify/ENA primary metagenome ERZ809074 (study PRJEB31570, sample SAMEA3212989) | Homo sapiens | biome: human-gut; feature: human gut; material: fecal | place: Sweden | collected 2011 ...
TTTATAGCTGAAGCAACAGTTTTGGAGATGTCCGTCAATTACTGAGAACAGTGCCCGGCATCACCATGGTTCCTAATCCGGATAAAACAAAGAGTAACTTACAGTATGCCCACATCAACGGACTTCCCGGAGGAACAGTAGCTGCCTTGGTACTGGATGGGTATATTGCCAAAGATCCTGAAGTTGTATATAGCATGGAGGCATCCAGAATCGAACGGGTAGAAGTCCTGCAACAGACGTCCACTCAGTTTGGAGGATTTAGCAGTTATGGAGGCACTATCGTATTATATAGCCGTCCGATACAAGGAGAAGTTATAGCAACGAATAATAAAATCTGCCAGTGGATAGGTTATAACCAGACAAAAGAATTTTATACTCCTACTCTTTCCGATCATTCATTCTTCGAACATTCGGAACAAAGAAATACACTGTACTGGAATCCTACAGTAAAAACCGACAAGGAAGGTAGAGCACAAGTATCCTTCTTTCTAAACGATCAGGAGAACGGAGAATACGTGATTCATTGTGAAGGCTACTCGGAAGAGGGATTGATTGGTACGGACTTCCGGGTTACAGAGGTGCCGGAACACCCTTGACAGCCACTTCATGCTTAAACCGACACCAACTTAAGTAGAACAGGCAGGCAACATAACATCTCTTGGAAAGAAAAAAGGGTTGTATCCAAGCAAAACAAGCTTTTGATACAACCCTTGATAATAAACCCTAATTATATACCGGTTCTTATTACTTCTGCATTTTATCCATTAATACCTTCATCCAATAACCACCGATCACGGAACGTGCCTTGAAACCGACAAACTTACCGCTATCGGTATGATGCCAGTCGCTCAGCGGAACACGTGATACGGTTTCATTAGCATACTTATATACCGGAGAAATAAATTTCTCGAAAGTAGCCTTATCAGAAGACATGGCAGCAGTCCACATAATCCAGTCGGATTTAGTATATTCCTTGCGGGAATCCAACGGAAGTCCATAAGGGTTTTGCAGTTTGGTCTGATAATAAGAAATTTCTTTCTCAATCACATTATTGGGGAAAAGGTTCAGATTCCACATCTTGTCCCAAACCATATTGTACTTCTGGCTCCAGGTATTCTCACGGTCGAATGCCAGACGATAATGATCACCCTCACGAGCCATTTGTTCCCATTTGGTAGCCATTGCTTTGGCTTTGGCAGCATATCGGTCGGCTACATCATCCATACCGAGCATACGGGCCATTTCACTGTAGGCAGCTACACCCATGATCGCTTTTACCGAAAGGTTGGCGTTATGTGCCCAGTGTCCGGCAAAGTCATCAGTACAGAGTTGGTTCTCGGGATCTTGTCCGTATTCCGCCAGATAATCAGTCCAAATGGTCAGTAAATCCCAATACTTTTTAGCATAGTTGGCGTTACCTTCTACCTTGGCAATAGCAGCAGCCAGGACTACCATATTTCCGCCTTCTTCAATCGGCATGTCACCACCGTATACCTGTCCGTTAGCAATTGGATAAGTTCCCAGGTCGTGAGCCGGGAAAGGCTTGTTCCAACGTCCGCTGGCACTATATTCAAAGATACTGGTCATCATGCCTTTCTGCAATTCGGGGTTATAAGCCAGGAAGAGCGGAGCAGACGGATAAGTCAGGTCGACAGTATTGATACAACCGTTACTATTGTTCTCTTTAGAGAAGAAGAGCAAGTTACCATCCGCATCCTTGAACAGCTTATGGGCGGCAATCACCTGACGGTAAGCCAATGCACACAGTTCAGAGTATTCTTTGCCACCTGCTTTTTCTGCATCGTTCAGAATCATTTCGTCGTAAGCACGGCAACGTTCCATGACAGACGCATAGTTTGCTTTGGCACGCTCAAAGGCATCGAAGATGCTTACCTTACCATCATGCTTCCAGTAGGCCATACGAGGTTGATAGAAGTATTCGATAGCATAAATATCATCGTAACCCAACATCAGGAAGCCGGATTTGCCATCGGTACCTACTTCACCCAGATCGTCAGTATAGGCCATAGCCGGCATCTGGTCGGCACGACGGGTCACGCACTCGGCTTGTGTAGGCAACAAAGAACCCTTGGTAGCAAACTCGTTCTTCATACCATAATAGTTACCCAGGCTGACAGCTGTATTGGCACCTATATTTCCTGCCAGATAAGCATATCCCCAATCAATACAGATACCGTCTCCTTTTCGTGCGAGGATAGGCTGGTCGATAGTCCCTGCCTGTACATAATTGATACCGTTACGGCGGATCACTTTCGAACGGGTAGGTTGCGTCAGTTCATTGATGGCAAGCTGCGGAGTGGTCTCCACATACATCTGCACATCATGTTGCTTTTTGTCCAGCGAACGAACGCGATAAGAAATATAATTAACGGGAGTAGACAACAAATCGAGGTCGTCCATCATCAAAGGTGCGGTAAACACCAGGTCCAGTTCCACCGGACCGCAAGTAAACGTGTAGTAAGTTTGTGTGGGGAGTACGCTTACCGATTTCTGGACGGCTGCCGTCTCAAAACCTGTCGTCTGTTTGTTCAGGCGATAAAGGCCGAAATCTACATAAGCACCTCCTGTTGTGTTGTGACAGTGTGCGGCAAGTACGTTTTTTCCTTTTTGCAGCTTCTTCTTGGCTGCATCCGATAGTTCGAGTAATACGTCGTTGTTCCATGAATAGTCTGTAGCAACCAGCTTTTCACCATTCAGGTAGAGTTCGAATACATCGTCGTGCGAATATTTCAGATAGATGGTTTCTCCGTTCATATCATCGTTAATCTGGAAATCGCGGCGAACCCAGATGTCCGGAGTAGTCCAGCGAGTATGGACACGAGGCATATCGGGAGTACCGAAAGCACCTTGTCCCTCTTTCCATCCGGCAGCATTGAACGAAAGGGCGTTCCATCCCGCAGCCGGCTCATCGAAAGTATAACTCCCCTGCCAGGTATCGGTATCGGTCATGGGTACAAGGGTTTCAAGATTCAATTTATCTTTCCCCATAAAGCGGTAAGTCTTCCCGTCTACACGGATAGCACCCAACAAAGGATGTTCCGTTCCGGTCCAGTGCATAGTGCTGCTTTCGTTCAGCGCATCTGTGGGCGACCAGATGGACAGATAGGGGTCGGAAGTGATGAGAGGCACCGCCGGCGCACGCAAAGCAACATTTCTACTTGCCTTATACAGGTCGGCTGCCTGCGCATTGCACAGCATACCGACTGCTAAAGCCATTGTGAATAGTTTTTTCATTATTTTATTTATTAGTATGTTTCAATCTAAATAGTATCCTTCAACAATCTTTACCTTAATCAAAAACCTGTGTACCTATCGACACCCTACTCTAATCACTTATTTAAAGAATTGCATATCTTTGTATTGATAGCTTTCACCTGAGCTTCATTCACCTTAATCACTTTCCGGTCGTATGTCATCAGTCCGTTCACCTCCATTTCTACATCCGTAGTCTGTGTATAGACAGCAGCTGAGAAACCTCTTGAAATCAACCGATACAGTTCATTGCCGTATTCAACGTATTGTTTAGTTACTTCTTCGGGTGAATTGAACTTCACGTATCCCCAGTTGTGGTTCGGTTCCCAAAGATGTTCATTCAGTGCCAGGCCGATGCCGCCATATTCACCCAACACGGTAGCACGTCCGGCATCGTAGAAGTCAAGTGACGGATTGGGATAATGATGCAGGTCAAGAATATCACCGCAAGGGAAGTGATTGCCGCCACTTGCCGGGTTCACCAGGCGTGAAGGATCATACTTCTTTGTCCATGTCGCGATATCTTCAGTCTTGAACTGTCCCCAACGCTCGTTAAACGGAACCCATACACCGATACAAGGATAGTTGTACAGATAATCCATGATTTCCTTCCACTCTTTGCGATAGATCTGTTCCGACTCCTCGCTACGATTCAGTTCATTGCCGGTGAAGTAGTTGTACATCTGCCACTCCGGTTCACGGTCGCCGTTCGGCATATCCTGCCATACGATGATACCCAGTTTATCACAGTGTGTATACCAACGTGCCGGTTCCACCTTCACGTGTTTACGGATCATGTTAAATCCGAAGTCTTTGGTTTTCTGAATATCATAAACCAACGCTTCGTCTGTCGGAGCTGTATACAGTCCGTCGGGCCACCATCCTTGATCGAGAGGACCGAACTGGAACACATCTTCATTGTTCAGCTGCAAACGTACAATTCCGTCCTTGTCACGGTGGGTAGAGTATTTGCGCATAGCTGTATAGCTATCTACTTTATCGGTCACTTTACCATTGCTCAACAGGGCAATCTGCATAGAATAAAGAGTCGGAGAAGCAGGACTCCACAGTTTGGCATCAGCAGGCATCTGAATGTCAATAGTCTGGCCATTCAATCCTTTTCCGGTAGCAACCAGCTGTTTACCATCGAAAACCTTTACTTCGACAACTTCCGAAGGACAGCTGGTACTGGTAGTAACGTCCACTGTGAGTTTCTTACGGTCGATGTCCGAAGTCGTACGAACATTAGTAATATGACGTTCGGCCACAGGCTCCATCCAGACAGTTTGCCAGATACCGGTAACAGCCGTATACCAGATGCCTTCCGGACGGTTTACCTGTTTGCCACGAGGCTGAGGTCCGCGATCTGTCGGGTCCCATACCTTCACAACAAGTTTATTGTCTCCTTTAGTAGCCAAAGCAGCCGTAATATCGAGTGAAAAAGGAGTAAATCCTCCGGTGTGTTGTCCCACCTTAATGTCATTGACCCAAATATCAGCTTTCCAGTCTACAGCACCGAAGTTCAGCATCACTTTTTTACCTTTCCAGGAAGCAGGTACTGTGAAAGTACGCTGATACCAGAGTTCTTTGTCGGGGCCGACTTTCTTACCAACACCCGAAAGGCTGGACTCTATGGCAAAAGGAACCAGAATCTGACCTTCGTAAGCTGAAGGAGCAGCTCCTTTCTCGGTGATGGCATAATTCCACAAACCATTCAGGTTCTTCCACTCTCCCCGTTCCATCACCGGACGTGGATACTCGGGCAATACATTTTCAGGATTCACCTGCTCAGCCCACTTTGTCTTGATTTTGTCTCCTGCCGGTTTCCATTGTGCAAAAGCGGAAGTAGCTATCGACGCTGTCAGAACTGCAATTAAAATGCTCTTTTTCATTGTCTTCAAATTATGTTTAACCTATTAATGATGCAATACGATCCCCGGGACAGGTAGGCGGCTACCTGTCAGACTAAGGAAAAAATGTTCTAAATGACTATTTTATTTCAAAAGAGTACCCGAAGGTTTCGGCAAGGCAACCCCTGCACGAACCGGAATCCCCAAATCGGGCATTCCATGGGCATCCCATCCTATTTTTTGTATTCGCGGATTACGGGTTTCAGGACTCCCGGTGTCTCCATTGGTCACCTGACGGGCATGGTAAATCATATACCATTCAGTCCCATCGGGCGAGGGAACAAAGGAGAGTCCACCCGGACCATAAACTTCATTCTCCAACGATTGCTGAAATACCGGAACCGAACTCTTTGTCCAGGAAGCCGGATCTAACAAATCACTCTCGGCATCGGCAGTCAACATCCCGACACAGTAATAGGGTGACCACGAACCGCTGGCAGCGTAATATAGAATCAACGTCTTATTATCTTTCGAATGGAAGAACTGAGGCCCTTCATTCACATAAATGGGGTAAGCCGTACGGCTGCCATCCGGATTGACCCACTGCCGTTCCCATTCATACTCGGGTTTGGATATCAGGACACGGGGTGAATCGAGTGTCCACGGATCTTTCATCCTGGCAATATAGATACATTGAGTTTCGGCATTGGTTCTCCTTTTGGGCCATCCGGACCAGGCCAGATAGCGGACTCCCTTATGTTCGAAAGTGGTGGCCTGTATCCCCCAATTCCATTCGGGATTGGTTATGATACTTCCTTTCATTTCGAACTTTCCCTCCATCGGGTCGGGTGAAGAGTTTTCAAGTACGTACAACTGGTGATTATCCGTATTGCCGTCGTCGGCTGCATAATATATATACCATTTATCATTGATATAGTGAATCTCCGGTGCCCAGAGATGACAACTGTTGGATGGATCCTGAGGTTTCCACACTATCTTGCAAACCGCATGAGCCATATCAGTGATATCGGACGTTTCCCAAAGCATGATCTTATCTTCCGTTCCATGGGTATAATAATACTTACCATTATGGAAAAGAGCACTCGGATCGGCCCCTTCCGGAAACAAAGGATTTACATATGTATCCTTTGCCGCACTTACCGACTCCTGTTTCTGTCCGCCGCTCTTGTTGCCACAACCGGCGCAGAAGAATAAGGTAGTAATAAATAGCAGGTAGATCTTTGTTTTCATAGCTTTCTGTTATTAAGATGCTACAAAGAAAAAACATTTTCGTTGAATAAAGGGATAAATACTGCTCAATAAACAAAAGAATCTGTTCTTTTTATACTTCTAATATTCACATAACCCGCATTTCGCATCGTATTGGTCAGTAATTGCTATTTATTGAATAGTTTGTGTCGCACATTTCATACAGAATTCACAAACTTTGTAGCATGATATCAGATGAAGCTACTGATTTGTATTGAAATAACCCCTAAATAATAACCATAAGTAAAAACACCCAAACATGAAAAAGATGAAAAGTCTGAAAGGAGGCTTGGCCGGAATCCTATTTACAGCCGGATTACTGGCAGCATCGTGTACTTCCGATCAATCATCGTCGGCAGTAACCATCGTGAACCGCCCCGACTGTACACAAACCAACGTAAACTATGTAGGAAACCGCTTGCCACTGAAACCGATGAATTTCATTAAACTGCCCGTCGGAAGTATTCAGCCCGAAGGATGGTTGAAGAAATATCTCGAATTACAGAAAGACGGTCTGACCGGTCACCTGAATGAGATCAGTGCATGGCTGGGCAAAGAGAATAATGCCTGGCTGACCAAAGGAGGAGATCACGGATGGGAAGAAGTCCCCTATTGGCTGAAAGGATACGGAAACCTGGCTTATATATTAAAGGATCAGAAAATGATTGATGAAGCTAAAGTATGGCTCGAAGGAGCATTCGCCAGCCAACAGCCCGACGGATACTTTGGTCCCATCAACGAGCGGAACGGAAAAAGAGAATTGTGGGCACAGATGATTATGCTCTGGTGTCTGCAATCCTATTATGAATATTCAAATGACCAACGGGTAATCGACCTGATGACCAATTACTTTAAATGGCAGTTAAGTGTACCGGACGAACAATTCCTGGAGGACTATTGGGAAAACAGCCGTGGCGGAGATAACCTGTTAAGCGTATATTGGCTTTATAACCGCACAGGAGATCAATTCTTACTGGAACTGGCTGAGAAGATACACCGGAACACAGCAGACTGGACCCGCCCGTCGGCACTGCCGAACTGGCACAATGTAAACATCGCACAATGTTTCCGCGAGCCGGCTACCTATTATATGATGACAGGAGATTCAGCCATGCTGAAAGCATCTTATAATGTACACAATCTGATACGCCGTACTTTCGGACAAGTACCGGGCGGTATGTTCGGTGCCGACGAAAATGCCCGCATGGGTTCTATCGACCCACGTCAGGGAGTAGAGACCTGCGGATTGGTAGAACAGATGGCTTCCGATGAATTGATGCTTTGTATGACGGGTGATCCGCTTTGGGCAGAACACTGCGAAGAAGTGGCTTTCAACAGTTATCCGGCTGCCGTGATGCCGGATTTCAAAGGATTACGTTACATCACTTGCCCTAACCAGACGGTCAGCGACTCAAAGAATCATCATCCGGGCATCGACAACCGGGGACCTTTCCTGGCAATGAACCCGTTCAGCAGCCGTTGCTGCCAGCATAACCACGCACAGGGATGGCCTTATTATGCCGAGCATCTGATTCTGGCTACTCCGGATAATGGTGTAGTGGCCGCCATGTATGCCGCCTGCAAAGCAACGGTGAAAGTGGGTGACGGAAACGAAATAAGCCTTCACGAGCAGACGAATTATCCTTTCGAGGAAACCATCCGGTTTACGGTAAATACTCCGAAAGCTGTAAGTTTCCCGTTCTATCTGAGAATCCCTTCATGGACAGAGGGTGCAACTATCTTTGTTAACGGCAAAAAAGTAGCGGCTAACCCCGAAGCCGGACAATATGCCTGCATCAATCGCGAATGGAAAGACAATGACCAAGTGGAGATTCAACTGCCGATGCAACTTTCGATGCGTACATGGCAAGTGAACAAAAACAGTGTAAGCGTAGACTACGGTCCGTTGACAATGTCACTGAAAATTGACGAAGATTATGTGAAAAAGGACAGCCGCGCTACGGCTATCGGTGACTCTAAATGGCAGGAAGGCGCTGACGCCAGCCAATGGCCGACATACGAGATCTATGCAAAAACTCCTTGGAACTACGCATTGGTACTCGGTAAGAACGAACCTTTGAAAGACTTTAAAGTAGTACACAAAGAATGGCCGGCTGACAACTTCCCGTTCACGGTCGCAAGTACACCTATCGAGGTAAAAGCTATCGGACGCAAGGTTCCTTCATGGGTTATCGATCAATACGACTTGTGTAGCGAACTTCCTGAAATGGACGCTCCGAAAGGGGAAAAAGAAGAAATCACCCTGATTCCGATGGGAGCAGCCAGACTGCGGGTTTCGGCTTTCCCGAACACAAGAGAATAAAAGATACCCGGTGATAAAGCATTAATCGAAAGACACTCATGAAGAAAAAAAATACATTTACATATCTGCTCATCGGACTGGGCCTCTGCTTCTCTTCCTTGGGAAGCGGGCTCCGGGCCGATACCCCCGAGAACTATACCAACAACCGCTATCCATTGGTACGCAAACCTTTGATGGAACTACCGTTAGGCAGCATTAAGGCAAAAGGATGGTTACAGGAAATGTTGGTAAGGCAGAAAAACGGGGCAACCGGGCAAATGGACAAACTGTATCCGCTGGTGATGGGCGAACGTAACGGCTGGCTCGGCGGCGACGGTGATCAATGGGAAAGAGGACCATACTGGATTGACGGTTTACTTCCTCTGGCATATATCCTGGACGATGCGCAACTGAAAGCTAAAGTGCAACCTTGGATAGAATGGGCTTTAAAAAGTCAGCGGGAAGACGGTTTCTTCGGTCCGGCCAAAGACTATCCCGGAGAGGCCGGCATACAACGGGATAACTCTCACGACTGGTGGCCGCGTATGGTGATGCTGAAAATACTCCAGCAATATTATTCTGCCACGAACGATCAACGGGTCATCCGGTTTATGACCGACTATTTCCGTTATCAACTGAAAACGTTACCGGAAAAGCCGCTCGGCAACTGGACTTTTTGGGCAGAGTTCCGTGCCTGCGATAATCTTCAGGCCGTATACTGGCTCTATAATATCACCGGTGATTCATTCCTACTCGATCTCGGCAAACTGATTCATCAACAAAGTTTCAGCTTTGTAGATATGGTGAACCGGGGAGACCTGAAACGTATCAATACGATTCACTGTGTCAACCTGGCACAAGGTATCAAAGAGCCTGTCATCTATTATCAGCAAGAGCCCGACAAAATGTATCTCGATGCGGTTAAACGTGCTTTTCGTGACATTCGCCAGTTCCACGGACAACCGCAGGGTATGTATGGTGGTGACGAGGCATTGCATGGCAACAATCCGACCCAAGGTTCAGAACTCTGCTCAGCTGTGGAACTGATGTACTCGCTGGAAAAAATGGTAGAGATCACGGGAGATATCGACTTCGCCGACCATCTGGAAAGGATTGCATTCAATGCACTGCCCACCCAGATTTCAGACGATTTTATGACAAAACAATATTTCCAACAAGCCAACCAGGTGATGGTATCACGCCATCGTCGCAATTTCGATCAGGATCACGGAGGAACGGACAACTGTTTCGGGCTGCTGACGGGATATCCTTGTTGTGCATCGAACATGCACCAAGGTTGGCCTAAATTCACCCAAAGCCTCTGGTATGCCACTCCTGACGGCGGACTGGCTGTTACGGCATACGCTCCATCGGAAGTGACGGCCAAAGTAGCGGATGGGAGTACGGTAACTTTCAGTGAAGAAACCTATTATCCGATGGATGACAAAATAAGTTTCACCCTCCAATCGATGGACAAAAAACGGAAAGAAGTAAACTTCGCTCTCCAATTACGTATCCCGAAATGGTGTAGACAAGCCGGAATATCAGTCAACGGACAACTTCTTCAACATGCCGAAGGAGGCCGGATGGCCATTGTCAACCGCAACTGGAAAAAAGGGGACCGGGTGGAACTCCATCTGCCGATGGAAGTCACTGCCAGCACCTGGTATGAAAATTCGGTAACCATTGAACGCGGTCCGTTGGTATTTGCCTTGAAGATGGAAGAAAAATGGGAGAAGAAAGAGTTTGAAGAGCCGTGGTATGGTCCGTATTATTACTCAGTGACTCCTACCGAACCATGGAACTATGGATTGGTTGATTTCAATCGTAACAAAGCGAACGAACATGCCCGTGTAACGATTCATACGGAAAAGCAATCTTCCGTATTCCCCTGGAATAAGGAAAATGCCCCGATAGAAATACGGATGAAAGCAAGATTGGTACCTTCATGGAAACTTTACAACGAAATGGCAGGGCCTCAACCTTATTCTTTCTGTAGCGGAGGCGAAGGGCCGGAAACAGAAATCACCCTGATTCCTTATGGATGCACTACATTAAGAATAACGGAATTTCCGGTAGTGGGAGCCTCCCGATAGAGAGGTGAATAATCACTCCGAACCATTATAATAATAACTCAATATTCATACACAAGTCCTCCTTTCTCTCCTGCCTGCAAGTGGAGGGGGAAGAAGGACTCAAACACACAATTACAATGAAAAAACTTTTAGCAGCAGCAATGCTATTCATGCTGAACAGCTGGTCCTGTTTCAGTGCAGATACTCCGCGAGCGGAGTATCCCCGTCCACAGTTCGAACGGGAACAATGGGTAAACCTGAACGGGACTTGGACATTCGATTTCGATTTTGGTAAATCAGGAAAAGACCGCCGTCTGCAGTCGGCAGAGAAGTTTGATAAGAACATCACTGTACCCTTCTGCCCGGAAAGTAAACTTTCGGGAGTAGGCTATACCGATTTCATCGAACAGATGTGGTATCAACGCAATATTACCATCCCATCGGACTGGAATGGAAAAAAGATATTCCTGAACTTCGGTGCTGTGGATTATTGTGCGGAGATCTACGTCGATGGTAAATTCGTACAACGTCATTTCGGCGGTTCGTCTTCGTTTGCCGTAGATCTGACTCGCTATGTTACCCCCGGAAAGACTCACAATCTGGTGGTATTCGTACAAGATGATCTCCGTTCCGGACTACAAACCGGAGGAAAGCAATGCGGTAACTATTATTCGGGAGGCTGCTCTTATACCCGTACTACCGGTATCTGGCAGACTGTATGGATGGAAGCTGTCTCAGCCGACGGTCTGAAGTCAGTATTCGTACGCCCGGACATCGACCAGAAACAGTTGGTCATCGAACCGGAATTTTATAATGAATCGGCCAACACATTGGAAATCACCTTGAAAGACGGAAATAAAACCGTTGCCAAGAAAAGTGTAAATTGTGCCAACAGTTCGGTAGTAGTTCTGCCGGTGAAGAATATGAAACTGTGGTCGCCGGAAGATCCGTTCTTATACGATCTCGTTTATCAGGTAAAAGATGCCAAAGGCAACGTACTGGACGAAGTGAAATCATACGCCGGTATGCGCAAAGTGCACACAGCCAACGGACGTTTCTATCTGAACAACCAGCCTTACTTCCAACGTCTGGTACTCGATCAGGGATTCTATCCGGAAGGTATCTGGACAGCTCCGAGCGATGAAGATCTGAAGAACGATATCGTATTGGGAAAAGAAGCCGGTTTCAACGGGGCACGTCTTCACCAGAAAGTATTTGAAGAGAGATATTATTACTGGGCCGACAAACTGGGATACATCACCTGGGGAGAATCGGCAAGCTGGATGCTCGATGTAAACAAGGAGCTGGCTGCGCGTAACTTCCTGGGTGAATGGAGCGAAGTAGTGGTTCGTGACCGCAATCATCCCTCACTCGTAACCTGGACTCCTTTCAATGAAACCTGGGGTGGCGGTCCGGATGCTTATGTCCGCTTGGTACGTGACGTATACAACATTACCAAAGCCATCGACCCGACTCGTCCGGTAAACGACGCCAGCGGTGATAACCATGTGATAACAGATATCTGGAGCGTACACAACTACGAACAGGATCGTGCCAAACTGACTGAACAGCTAAAAATGGAAGAAGGTAAAGAGCCTTACCGCAATGCGCGTGACAAAGACTTCCTGGCCGTTTACGAGGGACAACCTTACATGGTTGACGAATTCGGCGGTATCCCCTGGATGGCAGAGAAAGATCGCAAAAACTCATGGGGATACGGTGGTATGCCTGAAAATGCAGAAGCATTCTACAAGCGTCTGGAAGGTCAGATCGATGCTTTTATCGACTCACCGCATGTGACAGGTTTCTGCTATACTCAGCTGACTGACGTGGAACAGGAGAAAAACGGTATCTACTATTATGACCGTACTCCGAAATTGGATATGAAACGAATCAAAGCTATTTTTGAGAAAATAAAATAAAAGGAGTGCCTCCCTATAAGGGGACATTGCAGAAATCTGTTTACCTGTGATGGGATACTTTCATGAAAGGGAGGCTTTCAACTGTTATCTGCTATTTTATTATTTTGCAAATCAATAGTTGAGTCGTTGTCGGGTGTAGGGTATACAACCGGATAGTGGCCTGTAAAGACCGTACCCCCGATTCAACTACTGATTGCCATTATTTAAATACAAGTATGAGAAAATTATTCATTGCCCTCACCTTCCTGCTCGTTCCGGCTTGTCTGTCGGCACAGTTGGGAGGTAAAATCTACCTTCAGAGAGCCGATTCACTCCTTCAACGAGTACTGTCTCTTTATGAGGTAAAGAAGTATGGATTGCTGATGGAGACTTATCCACGGAATCCCAAACAACAAATTACATATACAGCCAACACCGGTTCGGAAGTTACTCAACAAGAAGTATCCTTCTTATGGCCTTATTCGGCAATGGTGTCAGGTTGCGTATCGCTTTATAAAACATCCGGCAACAAGAAGTACAAAAAACTGATGGACAAACAGATCAAGCCCGGACTCGACTTGTACTGGGATACCACCCGCCAGCCGGAATGTTATCAGTCTTATCCGGCCTTCGCCGGACAAAACGACCGTTACTATGATGACAACGATTGGGTAGCGATCGACTTTTGCGACTATTATGCCGTGACAAAGAACAAAGAGTACTTAAAGAAAGCCATCGCCCTGCACGACTACATCTACTCCGGGTGGTCGGACGAACTGGGAGGTGGAATCTACTGGTGCGAACAGAAAAAGGAATCAAAGAATACTTGCTCGAACGCACCTGCAACGGTTCTTTGCATGAAGCTCTACAAGTTGACCAAAGATAAAAAATACCTCGACCAGGCAATGGCAACTTACCAGTGGACACGCGATAATTTGCGCGATCCGTCGGATTTTGTCTATTGGGACAACAAGAACCTGCAAGGCAAGATCGGTTATGCCAAATATACGTACAACAGCGGACAGATGATTCAGGCAGGTGTACTGCTCTATCAGGCCACCGGTGACGAACAATACCTGAAAGATGCACAACAAACGGCCAAGGGATCTTACGAGCATTTCCTGAAACCGCAACCAACGGTAAAAGGAGAAATGAAGTTTTTCCCGTCAAGCCCATGGTTCAACGTCATCCTTTTCCGTGGTCTGAAAGCCCTTTACGAAGTTGACAAAAACGATACTTATGTAAAAGCTATGATCGATAATGCAGACTATGCCTGGCAGTACACCCGCGATGAAAACGGGCTGCTGAACAACGACTGGTCGGGCAACCGGAAAGACAAGTTCAAAAGCTTGCTGGAAAATTCCTGCATGATTGAACTGTACTCGGAAATCAGCGAACTCTAATATAGATTTACCACAGAGGACACGGAGTTGTAGCTTACTGTTAAACAAGTCAGCATATCTCAAAGAAGATTTCCTCTCATGCTCTCCGTGCACTTTGTGGTAAATTCACAACAGACCTGCACAAACCAATAATCTTACTAAAATGAAAGCAACTACCTCCTTGGCAACTTCTTGCCGCCGACTCCTGTTATGGGGAGTACTCACCCTTCAATGTCTTTTTAGCACCGCCCAAAAACGATTCACTGCCGATGTGGAACAACAAGCGGAAAAAATACTCTCACAAATGACCCTTGACGAAAAACTGTCTTATATAGGGGGTATCAATTGGATGTATACCCGTCCGCTGGAACGTTTAGGCATCCCCCGACTGAAGATGAGCGATGGCCCACAAGGGCTGGGAACACACGGGCCCTCTACTGCTTATCCGTGTGCGCTGATGCTGGCTGCCACCTGGAACGAACAATTGGCTACGGAATACGGAAGCGCCCTGGGTAAAGATTGCCGCGCACGAGGAGTACATGTCGTTTTAGGTCCCGCAGTCAACATTTACCGTGCTCCGATGTGTGGACGTAATTTCGAATATATGGGAGAAGACCCGTATCTCACTTCACGCATGGCAACCGGATATATAAAAGGCGTACAAGGGCAAGGGGTCATGGCTACCATCAAACACTTTATCACCAATAACTCGGATTATGATCGTGATCATATCAGTTCGGATATTGATGAACGAACTCTAAACGAAATTTATTTCCCTTCTTTTCGGGCAGCCGTACAAGAAGCCGAAGTAGGTGCAGTGATGTCAAGCTACAATCTGCTGAACGGAATTTATACTACCGAACACCCGTGGCTGCTGAAAGATGTACTAAGACAGCAATGGGGCTTCAAGGGAATCCTAATGTCCGACTGGGGATCGACTCATCATTGCATCCCTGCCGTAAAAGGAGGGCTCGATCTCGAGATGCCTGCCGGAAGCAAGATGCAACCCGAAGAACTGAAGTACTACTTACGAACAGGTGATATCACAATCGAAATGATAGACGAAAAGGTACGCCACATCCTGCAAACTCTCCTTGCTTTCGGATTCCGGGAAACACAGCAGCCGGATACTCATATCCCACTGAACAATCCGCAATGCGCCCAAACCGCTTTGAACGTGGCGAGTGAAGGCTTGGTATTGCTGAAGAATACCAACCAGATCCTTCCGATCCGCTCCGGCAAAGTGAAAACAATCGCTGTAGTAGGTAAAAACGCACAAGGATATGTTTGCGGAGGCGGCAGTGGTGAAGTACATCCGTTCCAATATGTATCCGTATTGGACGGTATACGCAAAGAAGCCGCCGAAAGAAGCATCCGGGTAGAATATCTGGATGTATACGACTATTTACCGACTATTATTTTTACCGATACTGAAAGAAAGCAAAAAGGCTTCCGTGCTCAGTACTTCGATAACATGAATTTAGAAGGCACTCCGAAAGTGGAACAGACTGAGACGAAAATAAACTATTCCTGGTCGGGTGGTACGGGATTAAAAGAGATGCCCAAAGAGCAATTCTCCGTCCGATGGAATGGAACCATCTGTCCACAAGAAACAGATGAATACCTGTTCACCCTTGGCGGAGACGATGGATACAGACTATATATCGATGGAAAACTCATCGCAGACGAATGGCACGAAGGTGCTTTCCGCAATTCCACTTATCGTTGCATGCTGGAAGCCGGTAAAAAGTATGACCTGAAGATAGAATACTTCCAGAAAGGCGGAGGTGCTGCTGTCAATTTTATATGGAAACAGAAGAATGCCTCAAACAATTTATTCGTTGAAGCACTGAACCGAAACGACCTGGTAGTGGCTTGCATCGGATTCAACTCAGATACGGAAGGAGAAGGACGAGACCGTACCTTCGAACTCCCCGAAGACGAAGCACAATTACTGCAGAATACGCTGCAATCTAAACGTCCCGTAGTAGGTATCGTCAATGCAGGGGGCAATGTAGAGATGCAAAGCTGGGAACCTTCCCTGAAAGGACTACTATGGGCATGGTACGGAGGCCAGGAAGCCGGAACGGCAATCGCACGTACACTCTTCGGGGAGCTCAATCCTTCGGGGAAATTACCTGTCACTTTTGAGAAACGATGGGAAGACAATCCCACTTTTCACAGCTACTACGATCCGGACGGAGACAAGCATGTAGAGTACACCGAAGGTATATTTGTCGGATATCGTGGATACGATAAACTGAAACGGGAAGTACAATATCCATTTGGTTACGGATTGTCGTATACCCGTTTTAAACTTTCGGCACCGACTGTCGGTACTCCGAAAACGGACGGTTCGGTAACAGTCACCTGTAAACTCACCAACACCGGAAGAACGGCAGGCGCAGAAGTCGTACAACTTTATGTATCCAACAAAGATACGACAGTGGAACATCCGGAAAAAGAACTGAAAGGCTTCCGGAAAGTATATCTGGAACCGGGCGAAACAAAGAGTATAGAAATTACTGTTCCGGCAGAAGCATTCTCACATTATGATACGGGTAGCCGGAGACTCGTCATCGACCGGGGTAGCCACGACATCTTGTTAGGATTTTCTTCCCGGGATATCAAAGCAAAGATGTCGGTCGGGATTTCACGTTAAAATAGTCTAAACTTGAGCCGGACGTGTCTCCGTTCGTCCCAAAACGTATTTAATTTGCAATATTGTTAAAACCCAAAGCCTATGAAACTCAAACATATCCCCTTACTCCTGTTGGTACTGACCTGCTGTCCGGCTTG
>ERZ809074.3022-NODE-3022-length-16848-cov-14.361341_pt1 | contig 16848 bp, 17 predicted proteins | sample MGYA00520795_ERZ809074 | MGnify/ENA primary metagenome ERZ809074 (study PRJEB31570, sample SAMEA3212989) | Homo sapiens | biome: human-gut; feature: human gut; material: fecal | place: Sweden | collected 2011 ...
TCTGTATCTATTCGCTCTTCCTGTTTTTCCCGTCTTTTCTGTATCTATTCGCTCTTCCTGTTTTTCCCGTCTTTTCTGTATCTATTCGCTCTCAATTTTTTATCCGAGCGCGGTGTCGAGGAACATCATCAGGGCAAAACCCAGAATCATTCCGCAGAGCGCAAGGGGCTTATTTTCCGAAAAACTGTCGGGTATAAGTTCCGCTGCCGTCACCGCCACCATCGCCCCAGCGGCGAAGCTCAGCGCCCAAGGCATCAAACTGCCGATAAACGTGGCGGCAATGGCTCCGAGCACTGCCGCGGGAATCTCCACGGCGCCCGAGAGGGAGGATAAGAAAAAGCTCTTTTTCCTGCTCATACCGCCCGCGCGCAAAGGGCAGGCCACGCACAGCCCTTCGGGAATATTTTGAATTCCGATACCGAACGCCAGCATCACCGCAGGCAAAAAAGCTCCGCCCGCGAAAGCCACGCCCACCGCCATGCCCTCGGGCACATTGTGCAGAGTGACCGCCGCATACAAGAGGCGGCTTTTTCTGTTCCCCTTTGCTTCCGACCGCTCGCTGCGGGACAAGAGCCTATCGGTAAGGACGATGAAAGCGCCGCCAATGCAAAAGCCGAGCGTCACCGTCACATAAGCGGGCAATTTGGCGGGGTATTCAAAGGCGGGATTGAGGAGGGAAAAGAAGGAAGCGGCCAGCATGATGCCCGCGGCGGAACTTTCGGCTATTACCGAAAACCACTTCTTGGGTTTATCGGAGAAAAAAATGATGAACGCGCCCGTCGTCGTCATCAGACATGTAAATAAAGAAGCTATTAAAGCCTGCCACGCAGGCGAAAGGTTTTCCAAAAAATTCATCGGTAAATACTTTCCTTTTTCATCTTATGGAGCGTCTTTCGCCAAAATCTCTTTTTCGATTCCGCCCTATCGGAACCGTTTTTCCTATCGGCGCAGTGTCGCTTATAAGCAGTATATGAAACTCGTGCCCTTTTTGTTTTCTTTTCCCGCCCTCTCTGCTTTAAACCGCTTTTTCCCCGCCTTTTTCCGCTCTCCTCCTTTCAAAATCCTTTTCGATAGCTTTAAAGTATGTTCACAAAATAAAAAATGATAATTTACGGCCAATTTTCCGCGATATTTTGTTGCGTTCCGCTTGCCGTACTTCTCTCTACGCCTGCGCAAAAGCGCCTTGTTTTATGAAAAATCATCTCCTAACTATGCCCCTTGGTTTGATCAAACTCTCCTGTACCTGTTACCAAATTCCGAAGTTTCCGCAAGGCGCCCCTCCCTGCTCTCCCCGCCCTTTCCTTTTTTCCTCGACGATCGCCGCGTTTTTGCAAAAACGACAAAATCTATTTTCTTTTACTTCCGCCATCTTCTGTCGCGATTCTTCTTCACTTTCCTCCTTTTTTTCGGCGACACCGAAAAAGCGCATTCTCCGGAATCCTCCGAAAAATGCGCTCGTCAAAGCCCTGCCCTTTCCTTTTAATCGCACACGCGATTTTTATTTCTTTTCCCTGTCGGAAAAATAGTCGATCCGCATCGCCTTTTTGACGTCGGCAAGGGTGGAAGCCGCCGCCTGTTTTGCCTCCCTGCTTCCCTCGTAGAGAATATCCCAGACGGAAGGAATATCCTTTGCGAGATTTTCCCGTCGAAGGCGGATAGGTTCCAGCGTTTCCTGCATGACGGCATTGAGGAATTTCTTTACTTTCATATCCCCGAGTCCGCCCCGCTCGTAATGCGCTTTCATCTCCGAAAGGCAGGCATAGTCGGGCAGGTATCTGCCGAAATGCTCGTCCTTGCAAAAAGCGTCGAGATAAATAAACGTGGGATTGTGCTGCGTATCTCCCGGATCTGTGACTTTCAGATGGTTGGGATCGGTATACATTCCCATGATCTTGCGCTTGATTTCGTCGGCGGAATCGGAAAGATAAATGCAGTTGCCGAGCGATTTGCTCATTTTCGCCATACCGTCCGTCCCGGGCAGACGGAGGCAGGATTTGTTTTCGGGCAAGACCGCCTTCGGCTCCGTCAACGTTTCGCCGTATAGCCCGTTAAAACTCCTGACGATTTCCCGCGCCTGCTCTATCATCGGCAGCTGATCCTCCCCGACGGGCACCGCAGTCGCCTGAAACGCCGTGATGTCCGCCGTCTGCGAAACGGGATAGGTCAAAAACCCCATCGGCAGGGAAAGTTCAAAATTTTTCTGCTTGATTTCCGCCTTTACCGTCGGATTTCGTTCCAATCGCGCCAGCGTCACCAAGTTCATATAGTAAAAAGTCAGCTCGGTGAGTTCCGTCACGTAAGACTGAATAAAGACGGTGGATTTTTTCGGGTCGATGCCGCAGGCGAAATAATCGAGAGCGACCTCCGTGATATTGGCGCGCACCTTGTCCGGATCGTCAAAATTATCGGTGAGCGCCTGCGCGTCCGCGATCATGATATAGATCTTATCGAATGCTCCGCTGTTTTGCAGCTCCACGCGGCGTTTTAAGGAACCGACATAGTGCCCGATGTGCAGTTTTCCCGTGGGTCTGTCCCCCGTCAAAATCACGTTCTTCATAACGTTTTTCTCCTTGCGTCTGTCTGAGATTTTCCTGTCCATTATAGCATTCTTTGCAGCTTCTGTCAAGGAACTGTTCTTTCTTTCAAAAGGATTCTCCCGCTTTCGCGACTTCTTTCCTCTTGCACTGATTTCTGAACTCGGTGGGAGATACTCCTGTTTCTTTACGAAAAAACTTAGAAAAAGCGTAAACGTCGGAAAACCCGACACGTTCTGCCGTTTCCGAAACATTACAGTCGGACATTGTCAACAAAGCCTTTGCCGCTTCCAGTTTGCTGGAAAGAAGCCATCGATAAGGAGTTATTCCGTAAATGCGTTTAAAAATACGAATAAAATAATCGGCGGAGATTCCCCTTTCCCTTGCAAAAACGCAAACGTCATATTTCTTTTCCGGCGAACGTTGAATCTGCGCGCAAAATTCCTCTGCCGTTTCCGTATACGGAAAGGTATTTCGCATATGCAGCGATGCCGCGCAGTACTCCGCTACAATCGCCTCTGCCCAAAGAGCCGCATTCTCCCTATCGTTATGAAAATGGGCCGATAAGAATCGTTCGTAAAGCTTTTCTGTAAAGGAAACGGACAAGCAGCGCGTATACCTTATAAAAGAGGAAACCGCCTTTGGTTCCCGAGGATAAAAATCAAGATAATAAACTCTCAGACAATCCGAATTGTCTTCCATCCCTCTCACCCCGGTTCGATAATCGAGAAAAAATATATCCCCTGCGGACAGAGCATAACACTCTTCGCCTAAGTATAAACTTCCTTTTCCGCCAGCTACAAACCACAGGGTATATCCTTCGTGTTCTCCGGCTTTTACAGTCCAGCTCCAATGGGGAATGCAATGCGTCCCCCCTGTCATCCATTCGAACATTTCTCTTCCCCCAGTCGATTTTTGACAAATATCAGACGTATTTTACCATTTCTATCCGCAGTTGTCAAGTTTATAATAGAAATGCGTTAAAAAATCAACACTATTTTATTATACAAGGAGATATAAAAAATGTCTGCAACACAATTTTTCAAAGCCAAACCACCGACAGATCTTATGAATTGTCACGGAGGGGAAGGAACTCTTGTCTTTCACGATTTGATTAAGGACAATGAGAAACAACAATTCATCAAATTTATTCATCGGGATATCCTAAAAACGGGAGTTTCCATAGGGTTACACCGACACGATTGGGAAGGAGAGGAGCCTACCGAAGAATGGTATTACTGTGTGTCGGGAAAAGGAGTGATGACACTCGACGGAAAGAACAACGATTTCACTCCCGGCGATATATGTGTGTGTCGCAGCGGAGGAATGCACGGTCTTAAAAATATCGAAAAAGAAGATTTGGAAATTATTGTCTTTTACGCTTCAAAGGAAGGGTGTAAAAATGGATAAAGCCGCTTTTTTACAAGTCGCCGTCGTAGGATTGACGCAGGGGGAATGTCACCTCAGCGAATATTTAGCCAGTGGACTTACAAAGCGTATAGCGATTTGCGATACAGACGAAAACCGTTTAAACACTATCGGGGATAAGTACCGTATTCCTCTTGACGCACGATATACATCCTATGAAAAAATGCTGCTGCAAGAAAAACCAATGGCAGTCAGTATTGTAACGCCTAATTTTTTACATAAAACAATGGTGCTTCGCGCCCTCCAATCGGGCGCTCACGTATTAGTAGAGAAACCTATGGCTATTTCCGCGGCAGAAGCGGAAACCATGTGTAGAGCAGCAAAAGACGCAAAAAAAATTTTGAGTATCAATTTTAATCAACGTTTCGAGCAACCCGTCCTTCAAGCAAAGCGGTTATTTGAGGAAAAGAAGATAGGAGAAATCTATTTTGTAACGACACATTGGCATCGCAGACGCGGCGTACCTTGGTGGTATCCGCTTGAACGGGCACAAGAAATGTGCGGGGGCGGGGCGGTGATCGATCTTGGGGTTCACGTTTTGGATCGCGCCCTCTTTATTTGCGGTTATCCGGAAATTATTGAAGTGACAGGCATGACCTGTTTAGGGATAAGCGAAGAAGAAGCGCTGAAAAGGAATATATCTCACTTTTCGGTAGAGGATTTCGGGGCGGCAATGCTTCGCGCGAAAAACGGCGCTCTATTTGAACTCGAAAGCAGTTGGGCGGCGAATAGAGAGGACGAATGTATAGAAACGAGAATTTATGGAACAAAAGGAGGGATTTTATTAAAAAATTCCCTTTCCTACCCCGGGCATTCGGAATACAAAGCTTTTTTATCCGAAAAGGGAGAAGTTGTCGATTACGAACTTTGCGGGATAAGCAAGAATGAGAAAAAAGATAACGTTCACACTGCCTTTTTACGTTCTGTGGCATTTGGAGAAAAGCCTGTCTGCCGCGCAGAAGACGGCTTGGAACTTTGCCGGATTACAGATGCCATCTATGAATCTTCCTTAAAAAGAAAAAGCATCGCCCTGAATCGCTCTTAAACTTTTATTCATAAAAGCCCTTTGCCGTTTAACGGGCAAAGGGCTTTTCGCACAGAGCAAAAGCTGTTATTTTCTGATGCCGAACGCGTATTTCGCCGTGAAATGATAGACTTCTCCCGCATCGTAAATCGACGAACCGTAAGCTGCGTATTTTGAAACGTTGACGTTATTGGGAATGGCTTGCGTTTCGAGACAGAGCCCGCCGCAGCGGCCGTAATAATGTCCGTTCTTTCCCTTCTGATCCAGACAGTTGCCCGCATAGAACTGTACGGCGGGCATATCCGTGTAGCACTTCATCTCGATGCCGCTCTCCGCGCTGTATAAAACGGCGTAAGGCTCGGCTTTGTCGCGGCTCTTATCGAACACAAAACAATGATCGTAGCCGCCGCCGTAGGACATATCGGCATCCGTCGCGCGCGCGCCGTCGTCTTTTCCCACCGTTTTCGGAGCCGTGAAGTCAAACGGAGTGCCCTTTACGGCGCGAAATTCTCCGTGGGGGATCAGTTCGGAATCGGTCGGCGTGATATAGGGCGCGTCGAGCAAAAGCTCGTGATCGAGAATCGTGCAACCGTCCCCTTCGCCGCTCAGATTGAAATAGGCGTGATTGGTGAGATTGATCGCCGTCTTTTTATCCGAAACGGCGGTATAGTCGATGCCGAGCACGCCGTCCGTAAACGTATAGACGACCGTCACGTTGAGATTGCCGGGATAGTTTTCTTCGCCGTCGGGGGAAAGGTAGGAAAGGACGAGTCTTTCCCCGTCGATCTCCGCCTCCCAGAGCTTTGCGTTGAATCCCTCCTTGCCGCCGTGCAGATGATTGGAACGGTCGTTGATATACAAAGGATACGTCTTGCCGTCGATTTGAAGACGCCCTTTATCGATACGATTGCCGAATCTGCCGATCAAAGCGCACAGATAGCCGCCGTTTTTCAAATACCCGTCGACGTCGTCATAGCCCAGCAAAACATCCGTCGGCTTGCCGTTTTTATCGGGAACGACGAGGCTTTGAATAATGCCTCCCAAGGTAAGCACCTTCATCTGCCTGTTCCCGTCCGCGAAAGTGAACGCGTACACGCTGCGCCCGTCGGGCATTTTCCCGAACTCCGATTTTGTGATTTTCGTCATAAATATCTCCTTTATTCGCTTATAATTTTTTATCCGAATCTCGATCTCTCGTTTTCCCCGTCAAAGAAACTCTCCGTCTATTTGGTATAAGACTTATTGCAAGAATCCGACGGTATACATAACTTCTCGCTGCACTTCCGTATTCTCCGAAAAAAGCCCTTCTTGTTTCGGGGAACTCTCCGTAATTCCCCGCCTCCTCTTTTTTCGGGAAAGTTAAAAATCGACCTGCGTAGCGCCGACCGTGCGCACGGAGGCGCAAAAGACGTTTTCCCGCCCGAAAACGCGGGACATTTCCCGAACGTAATTTTCCAGCTCGTTTTCGCTTACGCAGGCGAGCACAGTGCCCGCAAACCCGCCTCCATGCAGGCGATAGCCGCCGTTTTTGAGGATCTTTTCCGAAATCTTTAACGCCAGAGCGACGGGCTGCGATTCGCTTCCCGGCACGAAACAGTTTTGCAGATATTTCTGACTGCTTTCGCCGCTTTCTTTGAGCAGCCGCAAAAAAGTATCCGCTTCCCCTTTTTTCAGAGCCTGCGCCGCCCGATCCGCCCTCTCGTTTTCCTCAAAAAAGTGAAATGCGCGCAAAACAGCTCGCTCGGACACCTTTTTCCTGAGCGCCGGAATCGCCGAAAAGAACTCCCTTTCGTCCACTTCCCGCAGCGCTTTTTTGCCGAAAAATGCCGCCGCCTCGCCCATCTCCTTACGGATCGCCGCATAATGTTCGGTAAGCGACGCATGGGAGCCGCCCGTGTTCGTGATCGCCAGCACATAGCCTTTCGGCACAGGCAGGGGAGCGACGAACGGCATATCGGGACGTTTGAAATCGATCTCGTTGAGTCCGCCGTAGGCGACGCCCGACTGATCGAGCAGTCCGCACGGTTTTCCGAAATAGACGTTTTCGGCAAACTGTCCGACGGCGGCTTTGTCGCCCGGCGCGAGCCTGCCCTTCAAATACAGCGAGTTGAAAATTTCCGCCACCAGCACCTCGAACGCCGCCGAGGAGGAAACGCCCGCGCCGCGGAATATCGTACTTTCCGTATAAGCGGAAAAGCCGCCTAGCTCCTTTACGGGAAAGCCTCTCTTCGCGATCGCGGCAGCCACGCCGCGCGCCAGCGAAGCGCTCCGGCCCGTTTCATGGCGCTTCAAAGAAGTATCCGACAGCCGGAAACGAATGGGCTTAAAGCCCTTGGAAACGATCTCCGCCACGCCGTCGTTCCTCTTTTTTACCGCGGCGACGATGTCGCAGGTGATCGCCGCGACGATTACTTTCCCGTGATTGTGGTCGGTGTGATTGCCGATGATCTCCGCGCGTCCGGAAGAGGAATAAAAAGACTCGGGCGGCTCGCCCTTCAATGCCCGAAAGCCCTCCGCGACCGAGCGGTAACGTTCCCTGACTTCGTTTTCGTCGGCGTTTTCGCCGTAGAGCGCACGATAATTCATGCAGGCACCCTCTCTTCTTTTTATGTATTATATCACAACTTTCCTCTTTTGTAAATACCGCGGAGGAAGTTTACACAAAATATTCGTATGAAAAAAAATCTCCTGCCCGTAGCGGCATTGATGTTTATGTGTGCGGTTCTCTTCCTCGCGGTGAGCACCTTTTTGTTGTTCCCCTCTCTCCCCCTTTCCAACCTCCCTTCCGTTCCCACATTTTTGCCGACCTTCCATTTCAATTGAGCTTTTTTCATAAAAAACGGACCACCCACGCTGTTTCGCCACAGCCGAGGGCGGTCCGTTTTTGTCTTTTGCAGAAAAAACCGCCGCAAAGACAGCTCCTGTCGGGCGATCTTTTGTCAAAAGCCGACTCTTGCCGCAGCGAAGAAAGAGGCGGACAAGTTCGGCTCGCCTTTTGCCGGACAAAAATGCCTTGCGGTTTCGTACTCGCCGCAAAAAAAGAACGAAGGAGTCTGCCTCGGCCTAAGACTCCCGCGGCTTCGCGCGTCCGGCGAAAAGCGCCCTTTTCCCCGGCGGATTTCTTTTTCCGACGCTCAACGACATTTAATCGACGCCGTAAGTTTTTCGATAGGCATACATAGCGGCAAGGTACTCCCTGCCCTCGATGACTCCGTTCTCTATCGCGGAGATGATATCCGACATCGTGACGATGGAATATACCCTGACCCCAAATTCCCTGTAAGCTTCCTGTACGGCGGACAGATCGCTCTCCAAGCCCTTCTCCATTCTGTCTACGGAAATGACCATGCCGACGACTTCCACGTCCGCCGCCGCCCGAAGTTTGGGCAGGATCTCCCGAAGCGCCTTTCCCGACGTCATGACGTCCTCGACGATGATCACTTTTTCCCGATCCGTCAGGGATTTACCGACGAATACCCCCCCTTCGCCGTGATCTTTGGCTTCCTTTCTGTCGAAGCAGTAATTCAGGTCCGCGCCGTACTTTTCATAGAGCGCGACGGCGGTCGTGACGGCGAGCGGAATCCCTTTGTACGCGGGACCGACCAGCGTTTCTCCCGCCAGACGGTTGTCGTGGATGCAGGCGGCGTAGTATTCTCCCAGTTTCGCAAGCTGCGCGCCCGTTTTGTAGTTTCCCGTATTGATGAAGTAGGGCGCCTTGCGTCCGCTCTTCAAGGTAAATTCCCCGAATTTCAAAGCGCCGCTTTGCACCATGAAACGAATAAACTCTTCCTTATAATTCAAAGCCATTTTTGTATCCTCCCGTTTGATTTTCAGTTGAGCGCCAGCGCGCCCGTCAGCTCGGACACGTTCTTTACGCCGTGGGCGTCGCACCAACGCCCGAGTCCCTCGACGATTTTAGGCGCCGCCGAAGTGTCGGTGAAATTCGCGGTGCCCACCTGAACCGCCGCCGCGCCCGCCAAAAGAAATTCCACGGCGTCCTCCGCGCAGGTGATGCCGCCCATGCCCACGACGGGAATCCTCACGGCGTTTGCCGCTTCGAACACCATGCGCACCGCGATCGGCTTGATCCCGGCGCCCGATACCCCGCCCGTGTTATTGGCGAGAACGGGACGGCGGCGCTCGACGTCTATCGCCATGCCCGTAAAGGTATTGACGAGGGAAACGCAGTCCGCGCCTCCCCGCTCCGCTGCCAATGCGTTCGCGGCGATACTCTCGACGTTCGGGGAAAGTTTGACCATGAGCGGCGTCTTTAAAAGCGCCGCGCGCGCCGCTTTGGTCACTTCTTCGACGCTTTCGGGGCGGATGCCGAAGGCCATGCCGCCGCACTTTACATTCGGGCAGGAAATATTCAGCTCTATCATGTCCGCCAGCCCGTCCAGCCGTTTGCAAATGCCCGCGTAGTCTTCGAGCGTTTTTCCCGCGACGTTGGCGATCACCGCCGTGCCCTTGCTTTTCAGCCATTCGAGATCGCAGCGGATAAAGTGTTCCACGCCGGGATTTTGCAGACCTACCGCGTTTAGAATGACGCCGCGCGACTCCGCGATGCGGGGGACGGGATTGCCGAGCCTCGGCTCCAAAGTCAACCCTTTGGTGGAAACGCCGCCCAAAGCGCCGACGTCGTACAACTCGTCGAATTCCCGTCCGAAGCCGAACGTTCCCGAAGCGGCAATGACGGGATTTTTCAATTTTACGCCGCAGAGTTCTATCGATAAATTTGCCATGATTTCTATTCCTTCGTCCATGTATGTCTGCCCTTTGTATGTCTGCCCTTTGCCCGCTGTGCGCTTTTCCCTTGCGAAGCGGGCGGCCGTATATTTTCCTTGCGTTTTTCTGAGATTTGCGAACTTTTCCACGCCGCGGCGGGAGTCCGCTTTGACGCCTCCTAAATTTTCACATCCTCGACAGAGAAAACGGGGCCGTCCCTGCACACCCGCGCGTGTTCGCCGTTCGTCAGATCGCACACGCAGACGAGGCAGGCGCCGATACCGCAGCCCATCCGCTCTTCCAGGGAAACGAACGCGGGAATCCCCTCCCTCTTCGTCACCTCTTTGAGGGCGCGGAGCATGGGCAGAGGACCGCAGGCGAGCACCACGTCGGGACGGAGAGCGGGGTCGGCGAGATCCGTTTCAAAGGCCTGCACGGCGTTTTTCTTTTCGCCGAAGCTGCCGTCGTCGGTGACGGCGACCAGCCTTTGCGCCTTTCGCAATTCCTCCAAGCCGCAGACAGCCGCTTTCGTGCGAAAGCCCATATAAGCGGAAATTTGTTTTTTCTCCGCGTATTCGCGGATGACGGAGATCATCGGGAATATCCCCACGCCGCCGCCCACCAGCGCCACTTTGCGCTCGTTTTCCCGGACAAAAAAGCCGTTGCCGAGCGGCATGAGCACGTGTAAACGCGTCCCTGCCCCCATCGAAGCCAAAAGTTTGGTGCCTTCGCCCTTGATTTGGAAACAGACGGTGATCTCCCGCCCGTCCGTTTTGCAGATCCCCAGGGGTCGCCTCAATAGGTGAGCGCCGCCCACCGAGAGATTCGCAAACTGCCCCGCGCGCGTCTTCGCCTCTTCGGGCAGACGGAAGCGCAGGGAATGAACGCCCTCCGCGATCTGTTTGTTTTCGATGATTTCCGCTTCGTATTCTTTCATTTCGTTTCCTCTCGACACCCGTTCTCTTTCCCGCGCCGCAAAAAAGGGAAAAGCCGATTGTCCGTCCGCTTTATTTTCCCATTCTGCCGATGACTTCGGAAAGGTCTTTTTGCATGGCGACTGCCGCGGCGCGCGCGGCGTCGAAATAGCTGCCGCCGTTCTTTTTATACGCGCAGAGAATGCCGCGGGAGTTATTGACCACGCCGCCCAGTCCGTCCTCTTTAAAGCAGCATTTCAGCATTTGAGCGTTCGCGCCCTGCGCCCCGTAGCCGGGGATCAGGAAAAAGGTGTGCGGCAGGACTTTCCGAAGCCGCGCGGCCTCCTCGGGATGCGTTGCGCCGACGACCGCCCCGACCGCCGAATACCCGTATCTTCCGACGGTGCTCTCCCCCCATTTTTCCACAAGACCGCCCATGTATTCGTAGACGGGCAGACCGTTTTCAAGGAGAAGATTTTGCAGTTCCCCGCTCGACGGATTAGAGGTCTTGACGAGCACGAAAATCCCCTTGTTCCTTTCGGAACAATCCTGTGCGAAAGGTTGAATCCCGTCCGTGCCCAAATAGCCGTTGACCGTGAGATAATCGGCGGGAAAAGCGCGAAGAGCGTTGCCGTTGAGGTCGGTGTTTCCCAAAAACGCCTTGGAATAGCACGCCGCCGTGGAGCCGATGTCGTTTCTCTTCGCGTCCGCGATGACGATCAGTCCTTTTTCCGCCGCGTATTTCAGCGTTTCTTCAAACGCCTTCATGCCGGGCACGCCGTACATTTCGTAATAGGCGATCTGCACCTTGACGGAGGGCACGACGTCGTATAAGGTATCGACGATCTTTTTATTGAACTCAAAAATGCGCTCCGCCGCCGCGGCAAAATCCTTCACGCCCTCCCGCATATCGTCGGGAAGATACTCGAAAGAAGTGTCAAGCCCCACGCAGGTGGGATTTTGCAAACCGATAATTCGTTCGATGAGTGCGTCGGTGATCATATCATTTCTCCTTGTAGTGTTTCGATCAAACACAAATCTCTTTTTCGGAAAACAATGCCGTCAAGTCTTTTCCCCGTGGCATACGGAAATCGGACTTTCCGCTGTCGCAATCAGAGGTAAAGCGCTTTTTTAAAAGCGGCTCCGTCAATTTTTTAGTAGGGCGGCACCGTCCTGTTTCTGTCAAACGGAAGTCCCTTTCCCTGAAAACCGACGAGCGGGGTGTTGCTTCGCAGGATACGAAGCAACCCTTTTTTTATTTCTTTCCGATGAAATCAACTTTCAAAAAACAACGGCTTGAAGTCCATGGAATGCCATCCGCCTTTCTGTTCGTCGAAACGCAAATGTTTTTTGAAATCGATGCAAGCGAGTCGTTGCGGCGACAAATCGTCCGCCTCCCCCGCGTCCGCGGCGCGCTTTTCGTTCCCTTTGTCCGTATTCTGTTCGTTCAGGCGTTCAAAGCACGCAGTCCGACTCAAAACGACACCGCGGATTTTACGCGTTCTATGCCCTGTATTTGACGTTTCCGTCGACGATAGTATACTTTATCGACCCCGACAGTTTTCGACCGTTAAAGGGCGTATTTTTGCCCTTGGAGAGGAATTTGGAAGAATCCACCGTCCATTCCTCGTCCAAATCGGCAATCGTCAAATCCGCCGCGGCGTTCTCCGCGATTTCTCCGCCTTCGAGTCCGAGTATGCGGGCGGGATTGCCGCTCATTTTCGCGGCGATCTCGGGCAGCGTCAGGATACCCGTTTTATAGAGATAGGTGACGGCGAATCCGAAAGAGGTTTCGATGCCGCTGATGCCGAACGCGGCGAGGTTGTACTCCACGTTTTTGTCATTGGGATGATGCGGGGCGTGGTCGGTGACGATGCAATCCAGCGTGCCGTCTTTGAGTCCCTCCAAAATCGCCTGCCTGTCCTTTTCCTCGCGGATGGGAGGATTCACCTTTGTGTTCGTGTCGAAACCCGTTATCAGATCGTCCGTGGCGGCGAAATAGTGGGGACAGGTTTCCGCCGTGACCTTGACGCCGGCGCGCTTGGCGTCGCGGATGAGCCGAACGCCGCTGAACGTCGAAACGTGACAGATATGCACGGGCACGCCGAGGCTTTCCGCGAGGCAGATCTCGCGGGAAATGCTCACGTCCTCCGCCGCGCGGGGGATTCCTTTCAGTCCCGCCAGCGTGGAATTGTAGCCCTCGTTGACGACCCCGCCGTCCGAGAGTTCCTTGTCCTCGCAGTGACAGAGGCATTTCATGTTAAACCCGCCGGCATATTCCATGGCGAGCCGCATCAAACGGGAGCTTTTCACCGCCTTGCCGTCGTCGGAGATCGCCACGGCGCCCGCTTTTTTCATCTCCCCAATATCCGCCAGCTGTTCTCCTTCCTCTCCCTTCGTAATGGCGCCGACGGGACGCACTTTGCAGAGATTTACTTCCTCCGCGCGATGGCGGATATAGCTTATCACCACCTTGTTGTCCGCGATCGGCGCGGTGTTCGGCATACAGCAAATCTGCGTAAAGCCGCCCTTTACGGCCGCCTTGCAGCCGCTTTCGATGTCTTCCTTGTATTCGAAGCCGGGTTCTCTCAAATGCACGTGCATATCGATGAGCCCGGGGAATACGTGCAAGCCTTTCGCGTCGATGACTTCCTCGTTTTTCTCCGCGGTTAACCCGTCCGCAATGCGGACGATTTTTCCGTCCGCCACGCGGATGTCTTTCTTTTCCACGCCGTCTTTGAAAACCACGCTGCCGCCTTTGATGATCATATTTTTTATACCTCCCGTAAATCTGCCTGCCGCCGAAAAAACGGCCCTTTGATGAGAAATTCGCCCTCCCGCCTCAACGGGCGGATTTTCTGTACTGCCCCAGCAAAAAGAGCAGCGCCATGCGCACCGCCACGCCCGAGAGCACCTGATCCTCGATGCGGCTTCTGTCATCGTCGATCACGTCGCTAGTGAGCTCCACGCCGCGGTTGACGGGCCCCGGGTGCATGACGATAGCGTTCGGCGACGCGAGGGACAGCGCCTTCTCGCTGACGCCGTAAAACTCCGCATACTCGTTGAGGGACGGAAAATTCCCCGCCTGCTGGCGTTCGAGCTGTATTCTCAGTCCCATGACGACGTCCGCGCCCTCCACCGCTTCCTCGCGGGAGGAACACAGCTTTGCGCCGAGTCGGTCGATGCCTTTGGGGATCAGCGTTTCGGGCGCGTACATTTTCACCTCCGCGCCCAGCCGCGTCAGCCCGAACAAATCGGATTTCGCCACGCGGGAATGTTTGATATCTCCGAGAATCGCCACTTTCAGACCCTCTATTTTCCCGAAATGTTCCCGCATGGTGCACATATCGAGAAGGGCCTGCGTGGGGTGTTCGTTCATGCCGTCCCCCGCGTTGAGGACGCTCGCTTTCACCGTCTTGGCGAGCAGATAGGGCGCGCCGCCCATGGGATGGCGGATAATGATAAAATCGTTCTTCATCGCGTCCAGCGTCTTGCCCGTGTCGATGAGAGTTTCTCCCTTTGCCACCGACGAAGAAGCCGCCGCGATATTGATCGTGCTTGCGCCCATATACTTTGCCGCCAGCTCGAAGCTCGTGCGGGTTCTCGTGCTGTTCTCGTAAAAGAGAATGGTGGCCGTACAGCCTTCGAGATGAGGCAGTTTTTTAATACCTTGTTTCAAAAGTTTTTTCATGTTTGCGGCGGTGTCGAGAATCTCGTAAATCTCCTCTGCCGTCGCGTCCACGAGCCCCAGCATATCCTTTCTTTTAATCATGTTCGTCCTCCTTTCCGATGACGATTTTATCCTCCGCCGCGCCGCGCTCGGTAAAATAAGCTTCCACATATTCGCTGCGGGAAGTGGGTACGTTTTTGCCCACGAAATCCGCGCGGACGGGAAGCTCCCTGCCGCCGCGGTCGACGAGTTCCAAGAGCCGTATCGCCTTGGGGCGCCCAAGTTTGAAGATCGTTTCCAGCGCCGCGCGCACGCTCCTGCCCGTGTGAAGGACGTCGTCGCACAAGACCGCGATCCTGCCTTCCACCGAAAAATCCAGCTTGTTTTCCGTATAGTCGGGCACAAAAAAAGCGGACACCAGATCGTCGCGCTGCATACCGATGTCGATACCGCCGCAGGGAACGCGTATTCCCTCCGCTTCGTAAAGACAATCCCGCACGCGCTCCGCCACGATCTCTCCGCCGCGCTTGATGCCGAGGAGCACCACCTGCCTTATCTCGTCCCGCTCCGCAATCTCGTGAGCGAGCCTGACAAGCGTCCTTCGTATTCCGTTTGCGTCCATAATGACGTGCTCTGCCATACGTTTTCTCCCAATGAAAAAAGTCCCGGGCACCTATGCCCAAGACCAAAATTCTTCTCTTCTTTGTCTGTCGGAAATTCTCCCTGCGCGAACGGACGGCGCGAGAAAACTTTTTCCCGAAAACTATGGGGGATTTTGTCTTGGCGGCATCACGGTACCGCTCTTAAAGATGGTTTCATTATAGCATACTCTTTTTCAAATGTAAAGAATTTAAAGCGCCTTTTTACAATTTTCTTATTTCTAAAAATTATAACGGAAAAAACGAAAAGAGAGCCATGCTTTTTTCTTTCAAATCAAGACGCGATCGGCGATTTTACAGTCGATTCCCCCTTTGATACAGCGGCACACGGCATTGAAAAAATTTCGTTTGAAATTTGATAACGGCTTTAAAAGAACCAAGGAACGTTTCGCACCTTGAAAATAGCGGAGTTAAGGCGGCGGAGAGGCTCCCTTCTTTTAACTTGCCCTCTAATTGTATTATTAGACGCCGCCTTTAAAAACATTCCCGCTTTTTAACGCTCGCAAGAAGTTTCCCCGTTTCTCCCGAAAACTTTTTGCCTTTTTACTTTTCCTGATTTTAGAAGCTATAAAAAAGAAAGAACTGCCCTGTTTCTTAGAATCCTTTTCGAGTGAGGCAAAAAGTCTTTTTTCGGAATCTTTCCGCCGTCCGCGCCGCCGCGCCTGCATAGATCGATAACAAAAATTGCGCACAAAATATTATATCGTAAGGTACGCGCAAAAGTCCGCAAAACGGCAGCGCCTCCCTGCGGCTTCAATAAATTTTTATCAGTTTGAAATCCGTCTTGTCGCAGGAGGTGAGGTAATAGTCCACTCCGTTTTTTGCGGTGTAAAGCGGAAAAAAAGTGGGGCCGTGCAGATGTCCGAAGATCACTTTGTCCGCTTTGTTTTTTTCGAACAGTTCGGTAAACAGACTATCCTCGCGTCGGAGATTAAAAGGAGGATAATGGATCATCGCAATCAGCTTGTCTCCCTCTCTTTTCAGAGCCGACGCGCAGCCGAACGCCAGACGGAACCGCTCCGCTTCCCGAATATACAGTTTTCGATCCTGTTCGCTGTAATCGGGACTGCCCGGACAAGACCACCCGCGCGAGCCTACGACGACGTATTCCCCGATTCTCACAGCGTCCGTCTGTAAAAAGACGAACGAATCGTCGGGCGCGCGGGAACGGAGTTTGGTGATGCCGTTCCACCAATAGTCGTGATTGCCGCGGATGAACACCTTTTTCCCGGGCAGTTCGGCAATCGCGCGCAAATCCGCCATCGCGCCGTCCATCTTCATGGCCCAGCTGATGTCACCCGCGATGAGCACGGCGTCCTCGTCCGTTACTTTTTCCCGCCAATCGGATTTTATTTTTTCGAAATGCCCCTCCCAATTGCCCCCAAACACATTCATCGGTTTGGGCGCGTTCGCAGAGAGGTGCAGATCGCTGATCGCGTAAATATTCATGGCGATAGTATAGCAGATTTTTCTCAAAAAGGCAAGATTTTCCCCCGCAATTTTCAAAACGAAGAGGAAAGACGACGAAAATATTATTTTTTTACTCACCCACGTATTCGCCCTTCACATCCCTTCGCCCTTACACAACGCTTTTAATTCCGTTTCTTTCCTCCGTTAAATTTGATAACCATTTAGTTCCTACCAATGTCTAAAATCAAAAGGGACTATCTCAATCTTCGTCGTCATTGTCATTTTCCATATCGTTAAGTCGATTTAATGCATTTATTGCAAAGTCCTCATTTTTCTTAAAAAACTTTTGTATATATTTCGCCAATGCACTAATTTTATAATGATTCGGATAATAGTCCGTCCCCTCTATGTGTATTGCACGACCGTCTTTATCTTCCTCGGCTTCCACAATAAAAGTGTATGTTCCTAAATCCACTTCTTTCGG
>ERZ809074.3031-NODE-3031-length-16796-cov-7.894869_pt1 | contig 16796 bp, 14 predicted proteins | sample MGYA00520795_ERZ809074 | MGnify/ENA primary metagenome ERZ809074 (study PRJEB31570, sample SAMEA3212989) | Homo sapiens | biome: human-gut; feature: human gut; material: fecal | place: Sweden | collected 2011 ...
TATATAAAGATGTTTAGTAGACGAGACAGGAAAGTATTGCTCATCTTTATATTTTGTAACTTGTCTTGTTTACTCGTATACTTGTCTACTTGTTTACTCGTATACTTGTCTACTTGTTTACTCGTTTACTTGTTCACTAATATTAAAACTCAATCGGTCCGAACTGCGGCAGAGTTTCGCCGCCGTGCAGGGCGCGGAAGGCTTTGGGTAGATAGTCGATGAGGTCGGAAGCCGTGACGCTCTCCTGCCCCAAGTCGGTGGCGGCGAGGTCGCCGGCGAGGCCGTGCAGGAACACTGCCAGGCGGCAGGCGGCTGCCGTTTCGTAACCCTCCGCCAGCAACGCCGCGAGCATGCCCGTAAGCACGTCGCCGCTGCCCGCCGTGGCGAGCGCATTGTTGCCCGTGGGATTGAAATACACCTTGCCCTGCGGCGTGCATACAGCCGTGTAGCGGTTTTTGAGGATAATGAAAAAACCGTGCGTCACCGCCATCTCCTTCGCCTCTTCAAGTGCGGCGAAGTGGTCGGTGCTGTGCAGTCCGAGGCGACTCATCTCGCCGAGGTGCGGCGTAAACACCGTGCCCTTCGGGATTTGCCTTATCCAGCTGCGGTGGTCGGCAAGAATGTTGATGCCGTCGGCATCGATGACGAGCGGCACAGCGGCATGGCCCGTTTGCTGAATGAAAGCCAGCGCGGTGCGCTTGTCCGTGCCTATGGCGGGACCGAGGGCAATGGCGCTGAACGCGTCGGAGAGGTTGGGCGTTGTGAAGATTACGTCGTCGGCATCGTGGCTGAGCAAGGCTTCGGGCACGGAGATTTGCAGCAGGTCGTTGTTGCGCTTCGGCGTGTGAATGGTCACCTTGCCCACGCCGCTTTTCAGGCACGCCTTTGCCGAGAGAATGGCGGCACCCGCCATGCCGTAGCGGCCGCACACAAGCAGGGCGTGGCCGAACGTGCCTTTATGCCCAAAGGCGGGACGCTCCAGCAGCATTTGCCTCACGTCGGCCGCTTCGGTGAAGAAGTAGGGCGTGTCAAGCGAGGCGGCCTTTTGGGCGGAAAGCCCGATGTCGAGCACCTTGATGCGCCCGCAATAGGCGTTGTTTTCGGCAATGAGCATTGCCGGCTTGAGGTGCTGGAATGTGAGCGTGAGGTGCGCCCGAATGATGTTGCTCGGAATGTTTTGCGCATTGTCCTCCGACATCAGTCCCGAGGGCATATCTATCGCCACCACCTGCGCCGGCGCGGCGTTGATAAACTTGATGAGGGTGGCAAAGCCGCCCGTTGCGGGACGGTCGAGCCCTGTGCCGAAGAGCGCGTCTACCACGAGCATGTCTTCCGTGAGCGCGGGGGCTTCAAACTGCGAGGTCACCTCGGTAAATTCCACGCCCTCCGTTTCCAAGATGCGCTTTTTGTTTTCGGCGCAGTCGTTGCTCAGGCGGTCGCCCGTATTGAAGAGGTAAGCCTTCACCGCATATCCGCGCCCTGCGAGCAGGCGAGCCACGGCCAATCCATCGCCGCCGTTGTTGCCCGGCCCGGCAAACACCACGACAGGCGTGTCTTTGGCCGGCCACTCCTGCGCAATGGCATCCGCAGCGCGCTCGGCGGCGCGTTCCATGAGCTGGAGCGACGTGATGTTTTGTTCGCGAATGGTGGAGGCATCGAGTTCCTTCATTCGGTTTGCTGCAAATATCTTCATTTTGGAAAGGCTATATATAATATTGTATGGCGTGGGCAATACGCCCCTACTTAGAACGGCCACCAGCCTTTGCGCTTCGGCTTTTCAACTGGCATATTCATTTCTTCGCGCAGGAGCTGTTCGTAACTGATGCGACGCGTGATGATTTGGTAGATGCTGCCCCAGTCGGGCAGGCCGCCCACATTGCGGTCGTCGATAAACATCTGCACCTTGAGTTTGCGGCAGAAGTTGTCGCTATTCATGCAGTTGGCATCTTCATCGAAATTGCTATTCACGGCATAGAAGCGCACGCCGCGCTCCTCGCACCACGCCACCGCCTCATCGAGCAACGCGCCCGTTCGCACGCTCCAAAGCACGAGCTTGTGCCCGTCCTCCATGAGCTGCTTCAGCGTGGCGACGGCGAAGGGCCGCTCCTTGCCGATAGCGGGATATTTATGCTCAACAATCGTTCCGTCAAAGTCTACAGCGATTACCATATGATTTTATTTTTACTTAGAATGACAATCTCGCCGCGCCGCGCCGTGCCTGTGTGTCGCCGTCCGGCAAGGTCATAGATAGGCTGTGCCGAGCCATGGTATTCTTTATTGAAAATGGCGGGAGGCAATGCAGCCGCCGTGTTCCGCTCAAAGCGAATGACGAGTTGCGGGCCTACAGGCTCGAACAGCGAGAGATAGCAGCGAAATGGTGCAAGCGTGCTGCCTGTCGCCGCATGGGCAAAAGTGCTTCCGTCGGCAGTCAGCAGATAAATGCTCTCGTTCGCGTCTGCCACAGCCATTTGGCGATAGTTCGTGCCCCAAATGCCTTGGTACAGATAGCCGAGCGTGGGTGCAACGGTGCACGCCTTGCTACTGAACGTCACCGTGAGCCGTCCGTCCGTCGCAGCCGTGCCAACGGTGCGCAGGATATGCGCTGCGCCGCCTGTAATCGTCTGCGTCTCGCCGAAAGCCAGTGACTCGCCGTCCATGCCCAAGGCCTTTCCCGCTTCAAACAGTCCTTGCCCCTCTACTGCATCGGCATCGAAAGGCAGGCAGAGCGTTTGCCAGTTGCCATCGGCAATCAGGCGGCGCGTATAGCGCAACTGCCCCGTGCTCACGGCAAAGGGGAAGGGGATAAAGAGCGGAGCACCATCGGTGAGTTCAAAGGAATGCAACAGCCGCGCCTCGCCGTTTTCGGCGCGTGCCACGGCAAACCGCCACGCCTCCGGCACGTGGCCGGCATCTTCGCTGCGCACATAGATGAGCAGGTTAGGCTCCACGGGTGTATGGCGAAAGGCTGTTGCGCCTTCTGGCAGGCTGATGCCCGAAAGGTCGAGGCACGTCACGCCGCCAAGGTCTTTGGCTGCCAGTTCGTCGGCCGTCAAAGGCTCCGTGATTTTCAGATACCCCGTCCACCCCGTGCCTGTCAGTCCGCCGTCGCCCGGCGTCGTGCCGCGCGAACGCTTTGTGCCGCCATCGCTTGCCTGCAACGCGGCACAAAGGCAAAAGAGCAGGAGAAGCGTGCCATACTGCCGTAGCATTTTTGCTGTCAATTAGGGACTAATTTTTATGAAATCCCTTATTTGCCTTCGGCCAATTTGAGGAGATATTGCCCGTACTGGTTCTTGGCCATAGGCTGTGCCGTTTGGCGCACCTGATCGGGCGTGATCCAGCCTTGTTGCAGGGCGATGCCTTCGAGGCAGCCAACTTTCAGCCCCGTGCGCTTTTCGATGACTTCGATAAAGGTAGAAGCTTCGCTCAGGCTGTCGTGTGTGCCCGTGTCGAGCCATGCGAACCCGATGCCGAGCGTCTGCACCATTAATTCGTTGTCGGCAAGGAATTGCTGATTCACCGTGGTGATTTCCAGTTCTCCGCGTGCCGAGGGCTTGATGTTCTTGGCCACTTGCACCACCTTGTTGGGATAGAAGTACAGGCCCACAACGGCGTAGTTGCTCTTCGGCTGCGCCGGCTTTTCCTCAATACTCATGCAACGCCCTTCTGCATCGAACTCCACCACGCCGTAGCGCTCGGGGTCGTTCACGCGATAGCCGAACACGGTGGCCTTGGCGTCTTCCTCCGCCGTCTTCACCGCCGCGCGCAGAATGTGGCGGAAGTTGCTGCCGTGGAAGATGTTGTCGCCCAGCACGAGGCAAACGCTGTCATCGCCGATAAACTTTTCGCCGATGATAAAGGCCTGCGCCAGTCCGTCGGGCGAGGGTTGCTCGGCATATTCGAAGTGCACGCCGTAGTCGCTGCCATCGCCCAGTAGGCGGCGGAAGCCCGGGAGGTCTTGCGGCGTGGAGATAATGAGGATTTCGCGGATGCCGGCAAGCATCAGAACCGAAATGGGGTAATACACCATCGGTTTGTCGAAAATAGGAATAAGCTGCTTGCTGATGCCTTTGGTAATGGGGTAAAGGCGCGTGCCGCTGCCGCCAGCGAGGACAATTCCTTTCATAGTTGACTATTTAAATGTTAGAAATCAGCGTAACAGCGAGCACATTGCTCGCTATATCTTTGCAAAAGTAGGCTTTTTTTGCGTATTTCCCTATTTTCTTACTTAAAACTTTGTTTTTCCCCGTTCAAAGCCCGCTAAAAAAGCCCGCCGCACCGTGAAAACGATGCGGCGGGGCTGTTGTTTAATGCTTAGCGGAGCGCGGGCTACAGGCGGGCGGTTCAGGCCTTCCAAAGTCCGTGCAGGTTGCAATAGGCGCGGGCGGCCTTCACCTTCGCCTTGGTGCAGAAGAAAGCCTCGGGCTTGTCGCCGGGCTGCAAATGGTGGCGCATCGTGCCCTCTTCCGTTTCAAGTTCAATCCATTCAATGAAATGCTCGGGCAGCATGGGGTGCTCTGCGCTGCCCACGCGCACCAGCACGCCTTCGGGGGTGCTGACTAAGAAGGGCACGTGCTTCTCGTGCGAAGCATCGGTTGTGTTCTCCGTGAGGAGGGTCATCGGTTTGCCGCAGCACACCAGCGTGCCGCCGGCGGCGTGCACCACTTCCACCACATTGCCGCAGATGGCGCACTTGTAGATTTCGTTGTTCTGTGTCATGGCTCTAAATGTTTTGTGGTTAATCTGTATGGCAAATCTACGCACTTTGGGCGAGGCGTGCCACAATCTTAGAATAATTTGTGTGTTTTTAGTCCCCTTTATCACTTTTTTCGGGGACACGACCTGCCATTACTGCAACGACACCCTGCGCAAGCGCCGGAGAGTGCGCAGATAATTTGCCGCAAAAGTTGCCTTGCTGCGCAGAAATACGTACATTTGTAGCAGTGTGACGTAAGAAACTTGTTTTTATCTTAAATAAATACCTTTTGAAATATGAGTACCGTTGAAAAAATCTTTGCTGAGAAACTCCTGAAAGTCAAAGCCATTAAGTTGCAGCCCGAACAGCCCTTCACGTGGGCAAGCGGCTGGAAATCGCCCTTTTACTGCGACAACCGCAAGACGCTCGCATTCCCCGCTCTGCGCACCTTCGTGAAACTCCAGTTGAGCCGCATCGTGGCAGAATTGTACCCCGAAGCCGATGCCATTGCCGGCGTGGCCACGGGAGCAATCGCGCAAGGCGCACTCGTGGCGGACGAACTCGCGCTGCCCTTTGCCTATGTGCGCTCCAAACCCAAAGACCACGGCATGGCCAACCTCATCGAAGGCGATTTGCAGCCGGGCATGAAGGTGGTGGTGGTAGAAGACCTCATCTCCACGGGCGGCAGCTCGCTCAAGGCCGTTGAGGCCCTGCGCCAGCACGGCTGCGAGGTGCTCGGCATGGTGGCTGCCTATACTTACGGCTTCCCCGTGGCAGAAGAAGCCTTTGCCGCGGCGGGTGTAACGCTCACCACGCTCACCAACTACGAGGCCGTGGTGGAAACCGCGCTGCAAACGGGCTACATCGAGCAGAGCCACGTGCCTATGCTCGCCGCCTGGCGTAAAGACCCGGCAAACTGGATGAAATAAAATCCTATATCCCCAAATCGGCATACGCCCACCATCGACGGACGGCAGGGCGGCGTGCGCGAAAGCCTTGAAGAGAAGACCATGGCACAGGCAAAGGCCGTGGCGCGCCGTGGTGCGCAATAGCGTAGAGCTGCGCACGTTTGTACCAAAATAAAAAACTATAAATCATGCACGAAACACCTCAGACGGGCTATCGCGTCAAAGAATATCGCCAGCCCGTGAAACGCTATTGCCAAACGCTCGAACTGCGCGACAACCCCGAACTCATCAAAGAGTACCGCCGCCGCCACAGCCGCGAGCACGCTTGGCGCGAAATCCTCGACGGCATACGCCAGGTGGGTATCCTCGAAATGGAACTCTATATCCTCGGCACGCGCCTCTTTATGATTGTGGAAACGCCGCTCGACTTCGATTGGGACACGGCAATGGCACGCCTCGCCACGCTGCCGCGCCAAGCCGAGTGGGAAGACTATATGGCAGAGTTTCAACTCGTGAAGCAGGGCCTTTCTTCGGCAGAGAAATGGCAGCTGATGGAACGCATGTTTTATTTATATGAATAACGGTATAAACAAGTAGATGGGTATATCCGCCTATTATTTTCTTTCAATGAATTATTCCGCCTGCAAAGTGCACAAACGTTCGTTTTTATGGCCCACGGATATTTTTTAGTCCACGAATTTCACGAATTTACACGAATAACAAAGCGTTTAGGAAATGGCGACCTTATAGGTCGCACGAATTTTCACTAATTCAATATTTTCGGCTGCGCTCGGCAATATGAGCAAGCTCTATTGCGCTCGCTTGCGCGAAAATTCAATATTTTCGACTGCGCTCGGCAAAGCTCGAACAAGTTCGGCTCTGCGCTCGTTTGCGCGAAAATTCGTGAGATTAGTGCGACCGACCAGGTCGCCATTTTACTCATTGAAAGAGATTAGTGTAAATTCGTGAAATTCGTGGGCAAAAAGAAATTACTCGTGCACAAACGTTGGTTTTTCAACAGCTTATAAACTTGTCTACTAAAAAAACATATCGCTCATGAAACAGAAACTTGTCGAGAAAAAGTACCTTGCCACTTTCGTCATCATCACCACGCTCTTTGCCCTTTGGGGCTTTGCCAACGACATCACCAACCCGATGGTGGCGGCGTTCCAGACAGTCATGGAACTTTCGGCCGCCAAGGCCTCGATGATACAGTTTGCCTTCTACGGCGGCTACGCCACCATGGCCATACCCGCCGCACTCTTCATCAGACGTTACAACTACAAGAGCGGCATACTGCTGGGGCTGGGACTTTACGCCACGGGGGCGTTCCTCTTTATCCCCGCCGCCGAGTATCAGAACTTGACGTTCTTCTGCTTCTCGCTCTATATCCTCACCTTCGGCCTTGCCTTTCTCGAAACGACGGCCAACCCCTTTATCCTTTCGCTCGGCAGCAAAGAAACCTCCACGCGCCGCCTCAATCTTGCGCAGGCATTCAATCCTGTAGGTTCGCTGTCGGGCATGGCCGTCGCCTCGCTCATCGTGCTGCCCGCGCTGTGGTCTGACCGCCGCAACGAAGCAGGGGAAATTATCTTCGGCACGCTCTCCGAAAGCGAAAAGGCCGGCATTCGTCTCCACGACCTCGCCGTAATCCGCGACCCGTACGTGGCACTCGGCATCGTGGTGCTGATAGTCTTCCTCATCGTTGCGCTCAAGAAGATGCCCGCCATTGCCGGCACGGGTGAGCAAGGAGCGTCTGCACCCGCTTCTCATTCGCTGCGCCGCCTCTGGCACAATCGCCACTACTGCGAGGGCGTGCTGGCGCAGATGTTTTATGTGGCGGCACAAATCATGGTGTGGACGTTTATTATCCAATATGCCGACCGCCTCGGCATCAACAAGGCCACGGCGCAAAACTACAACATCTTCGCCATGAGCCTCGCCCTCTGCGGCCGCTTTGTGGCCACGGGGCTGATGCGCCGCGTCAATCCGCGCCGCCTGCTCATGATATTCGGCATCGGCGCATCGCTGTGTACGCTCGGCACTATTCTCATCGACGGCATCGCCGGTCTGTATTGTCTCGTAGCCATCAGCGCATTCATGTCGCTCATGTTCCCCACCATCTACGGCATAGCCCTCGAAGATGTTGATGCCCAAGACACGGCCCTCGGTGCAGCCTTTTTGGTGATGGCCATCGTGGGCGGCGCACTCATGCCGCCGCTGCAAGGCGCTGTGATTGACCTCGGCACAATCCTCAACCACCCGGCAGTAAACGTGTCGTTTGCTCTGCCGCTTATTTGCTTCCTCGTAGTGACCCGCTACGGATATATTTCATTGAAAACAAAACGCAATTAACCTATGACAAAATTTGAAAGCGACGTTAAATACGTAAGCCAACCCGTTGATGCGCTTTATGCGCGCTATTCCGACCTGCGTAACCTTGAAACTTTGCGCGAGAAACTCGAAGACCCCGCCGTGCAGGAGAAAATGGCGGCACAACTCACGCCCGAGCAGATAGCGCAGGCAAAAGAGCAACTGCAAACCATGACCTTCGACCGCGACACGCTCTCCATCGGCTCGCCACTTGGGAAAATCACGCTGCGCATCATCGAGCGCGACGAACCCAAGTGCATCAAGTTTGCCGGCGAGGGTACGCCCATTCCCGTCAATGTGTGGATACAGCTCCTGCCGCATGGCGAGGGTGAGGCAAAGTTGCGCGTCACGATTGGCGCAGAGGTGAATTTCTTTATGAAAGGCATGGTGTCGAAGCCGCTGCAGCAGGCCGCCAACGGACTTGCCGACATTCTCGCCGCCGTCCAATAAGGGTGCGGAGGCATTATCCGCATTTTACAAAATAATAATAAGATATTGAAAAAACTGCTTTTCCTCTCCCCGTTGCTGGCCGCCCTGTTGCTGTGCGCCTCGTGCGACAAGGCCGAGAGCGAACGCTCCAGCTATCGCGCCTTCATGCGCTTCTCGCCCGTCACCGGCGCGCCGCAGCTGCTGGCAGCCCTCACCAGCCCCGGCATGTTCTGCACCGTCACGTTCTCGGCGCAATATTATATATTCACCGCGCCCGACGGCAAGAGCACCTCCTATCCGCGTACCGCGCTCGATGCCTACGGCCAGCCGCAGTTCATAGCCGGCTTCATCGTCGGCATGCCGCCCGGGGTGGACATGAACGGGCAAACGCGCATTGTGGCCTACGACCTCGCCTGTCCCACGTGCTACAACGCCTCCGCGCTCACCAAGCGCCTCACGCTCGACCTTACGCTGCCCTATGCCCGCTGCCCGCAATGCAACCGCCTTTACGACCTCTCTAACAAAGGCATCATCATCGAGGGCGACCGGGGCAACAACCTCGAAACCTACTCCATTGCCTACACCCCGGCGCAGGACGCCGTTGTGATTCAGAATTAACCAAACATGTTTGTTAAATCAAATGAGCAGAGTTCAAAATCGCTTGAACTCTGCTCATTTGGTTTTTCCTACTCACTCTGCTGCGAGAGAAGAGCGGAGGAATTTCGAAGTATATCCTTTGCCGCTCGCAGCCACCTCTTCGGGCGTGCCGCATGCCACGATGTTGCCTCCTTCGCGTCCGCCTTCGGGTCCGAGGTCAATGACATAGTCGGCGCATTTTATCACGTCGGGGTGATGCTCTATGACCACGATGGTATGGCCGCGCTCGATGAGCGCGTTGAAAGCCTTGAGCAACCGCCCGATGTCGTGGAAGTGCAGGCCGGTGGTGGGCTCGTCGAAGATGAAGAGAGTGGGCACACTGCGCTCCTGCCCCAGGTGGTACGCCAGTTTCACGCGCTGGCTTTCGCCGCCCGAGAGCGTCGAGCCGGGCTGCCCCAGTTTGATGTAGCCCAGCCCCACCGCATCGAGCGTTTGCAGGCGTGTGGCAATTTTCGCTTGGCCGTGGGTGGCGAAGAAGGCTATGGCGTCGCTCACGGTCATTTCGAGGATGTCGTGGATATTCTTGCCCTCGAATTTCACTTCGAGAATGTCTTTCTTGAAACGCTTGCCGCCGCATTCCTCACATTCCAGCACGAGGTCGGCCATGAATTGCATCTCCACCTTCACCTGCCCTTCGCCCTTGCACGCCTCGCAGCGTCCGCCGTCGGTGTTGAACGAGAAGTGCGCCGCCGTCAGGTCCATCTGCCGGGCGAGGGGCTGCGCTGCCATGAGTTTGCGTATCTCGTCGTAGGCCTTGATATAAGTCACGGGGTTGGAGCGCGACGACTTGCCGATGGGGTTTTGGTCTACAAACTCCACCGCCCCCACGGCCTCCACGTCGCCCGAGAGGCGGCTGAAGGGGGCGGGGCGGTCGCACGCCTCGTCGAGCGCGCGCTTCATGGCGCGGTAGAAGATGTCGCGCACGAGGGTCGATTTTCCCGAACCGCTCACGCCCGTCACCGCCGTCATTGCGTTGAGCGGAAACTGAACGTCGATGCCTTTCAGGTTGTTGGCGCATGCGCCCTCCACCGTGATGCTTCTGTTCCATGCCCTTCGCCCTGCCGGCACCTCAATGCGGTCGCGTCCTTGCAGCCAGGCGGCAGTGTGCGACTGTGGTGCATCGGCGTGAGCCGCCTCTTCGGGCGTGCCTTGCCACACCGTTCTTCCGCCGCCGCTGCCCGCTTCCGGACCGATGTCGATAATATAGTCCGCAGCCCGAATAATTTCCTCGTCGTGCTCCACCACGACCACCGTGTTGCCAAGGTCGCGCAGCTGCTTCAGCACACCGATCAGCCGCGCCGTGTCGCGCGGGTGCAGCCCGATGCTCGGTTCGTCGAGGATATAGATCGACCCCACGAGCGATGAGCCCAGCGACGTGGCCAGGTTGATGCGCTGGCTTTCGCCGCCCGAAAGGGAGTTGGAGCGGCGGTCGAGGGTGAGGTAGCCCAGTCCCACGTCGCACAGGAAGCGCAGCCTGCTCGTGATTTCCGTGAGCAACCGCTCCGCCACCCGGCGCTCGTGCTCGGGCAATTCGAGATGGTTGAAAAAGTCGAGCAGGGCGGCGGCGGGCATCAGCGTAAGCTGGCCTATGCTCTTGCCGCCCACGTGCACGTATTCCGTCTCTGGTTTGAGGCGCGAGCCTCTGCACACCGGGCAGGGCGTCTTGCCGCGGTAGCGTGCCAGCATCACGCGATACTGTATCTTATATTGGTTCTGCCGCAACATTCTGAAGAAAGCGTCGATGCTCACCTGTTCCTCCTCGGGCATGGCCCGCTCCCGCTCATCGCCGTGCCACAGCCATTCTTTTTGCCGGCTCGTGAGTTTGCGATAAGGCTCGAAGATGGGGAAACCGCGCTCGGCGTTGCGGCGGATAAACTCCTTTTTCCATTCGCTCATCTTCTCTCCGCGCCAGCACACCACGGCATCGTCGTACACGCTGAGCGAAGGGTCGGGCACCACGAGCTGCTCGTCGATGCCGATCACCTGTCCGAAGCCCTCGCACTCGGGGCATGCCCCTGCGGGCGAGTTAAACGAAAACATCTGGTCGTTGGGCTCTTCAAATGCCATGCCGTCGGCCTCGAAGCGCGTGGAAAACGTTTGCAGCAGCTTTGAGGGATAGATGCGCAGCAGGCAGGTGCCGCCCCCCTCGTAGAGTGCGGTCTCCACCGAGTCGGCGAGGCGTGCGCGGAGGTCGCGCGTGTCGTCGGCCACGAGGCGGTCAATGAGCAGCAACAGGCGTGCGGGGTCGGCATCGTCGGGCACGTCCTCCATGCGCACCGCCTCTCCGTCTATATCCACGCGCGAAAGACCCTGCCCCATGTAGAGGTTCAGCTGTTCGCGCAGGGTGCGTCCCTCGGCGAGGTTGAAGGGAGCGAGCAGCGTGAAGCGCGTGCCGCGTGAGAGGTTCATGGCGGCTTCCACCACGTCCTGCGGCGTGTGCCGCCGTACCTCCTGCCCGCTTATGGGCGAGAAGGTGCGCCCTATGCGGGCGAAGAGCAGGCGCAGGTAGTCGTAGATTTCCGTCGACGTGCCCACCGTGGAGCGCGGGTTTCGGCTCGCCGTTTTCTGTTCAATGGCGATAGCGGGTGGCAGCCCCTTGATGAAGTCGCATTCCGGCTTGTGCATTCTTCCGAGAAACTGCCGCGCGTAGGCCGAGAGGCTTTCCACATATCGCCTTTGCCCTTCGGCATAGAGCGTGTCGAAGGCGAGCGACGACTTTCCCGAACCCGACAGGCCCGTGATGACCACGAACTTGTCGCGCGGAATGTTTACATCGATATTTTTCAGGTTGTTGGCGCGCGCGCCTTTCACGCAGATGGCGTTGGCGCAGTTGCAGGCTTGCTTGTGTGGCATATATAATAGGAGGTCATAGGGGAAGACGGAGCAAAATTACAACTAATTTTCCTCTTGGCGCTTGTCAGTGCGCACAAACCGCCGTCTGTGCCTGTTCCGAATAGCATGAGCAATGACAAAACCTGTTAATGCCGCTCAGCTCTCTGCGCAGAGAGTGGATTTCGCGTTTGCAATCGTTAAGGTAGCGCGGCGCAAAGATTTAGGGATAATTAAGGAAGGGAAAATTTGCTCCGCAAAAAAATCTGCAAACATTCAGAAGTTGTTTGCTTTAAAGCATCTCGTAATAACTATCAAGGAGCAAATTTTTACGCTCTTGCTGATAGTTTTTATGGTTATATAAGATAATTTTTTGTGCTCATATAGGATAGTTTGCCCCTAAAACGCAGAAAGAGGAAAAGCGCGCGCTTTTCCTCTTTCTGCTGATGCAAAGATATGCTTTTTGTGCCGTTCTGCCAAAACGCCCCGCTTTGTGCCACGGGCTGTCATGGCGCGAAAGGCTTATTGCCAAATGCCCTTGTTGGGGTCGTTGCCCCACATGTCGGTTTGCTGTTTCTTGTTGGTGAAGCCTTCGGAGGCATCTACGCTGTCTTCACTCGTGCCGACGCCGGGCGATGCGGCGAGCAGTCCTTCTGTGTGGAGGGAGTAGACGCTCAACGAGGGGGATTGATATGTCTTTTTCATGATTCGTTCTGTTTGAGGGTTATTTTACAAAATACTTTTTGCCGTTCTTGATATAGATGCCTCGGCCGTAAGGCTCGGCGATGCGGCGACCGCTGAGGTCGTAGACGGGGGCGTTTTCTGCGTTGCCGCCGGCGTTGATGCTTGAGATGCCGGTGGTTACATCGTCATCGCCGAAGCTGAGCGTGAAGGCGCGGACGGAACTGCCCGAGTAGTCGAGGTAGGCCTTGCCCTGCGAGAGAGTCGTGCCTTGTGTGGCGTGGTAGAAGCCGATACCATTGGTGGAGTTGGCCAAGACGTAGCAGTTAGTGCCCATGGCAGTTGGGCCGCTTGCGGTGTTGCGGAAGTTGTTGCTTTCGGCAGTGACTTCAGTGCGGTAGTCCACGTCGAGCATGGCTTCCGTCTTGTTTACGGCGCCCACAAGGAGCACGCCCTGGTTGGCAGGTACGATGCCGTCGGGCACGGCTTTGAGTCGCACAATGTTTTTGGCATCTTTCTCCTTAGCATAATAGGCGGTTACGCCTGCGGGTACGCGGAATGCCTTTGTAGAGCTGTAGGTGCAGATGGTCTGGTTGTTGTCAAGACCCGTGATGAGGGGATTCTGGTTCTGGTCCTTTGCCACGGTGCGCAGAGTGATGGGGGTGCGCACGAGGGCTGCCACGGCGGTGGTGTCGGAGGCGACGAAATCTTTCGTGCCCCATTCGAAGGTGAAGGGCACGCCGCCGTCGCCTTGTTCGTAGTGGCTGATTACGGGACCTGTGTAACCGGTGTTGACAGATGCGTATACCACGGTATCTGATGCTACTTCAACGCTTTTGGCGGTGATAGCCATCTTGTGATTGGGGGCATCGTAAACTTTTAATGTTATAGGCGCGGGTTCATCGGTCAGCACCCAAGTATAGTCATATTCACCTACGACCTTTGTGGGACGTGCGTATTTCTTAAACCCAACGTTGTAGAGGTAGTGTTCCGTTGTGCCGTCCACCTTTGTGTGGTTGAGGAAGCACCAGAGGTGGGCGGTATTGCCTGCATCGAAAGCAGTGGCGGAAGCCTGTGTAGTAGTCCAAATATATTCAGTGTCATCGTCCGCCTTTGTGGCATCAGGCTCGTAAGTGAGATAGCCTCGGTTGTCAGCACCTGCATTCTTGATAGAGAAATATCGGTCTTCGGGATAATTCACGAGATCGGCCAGCAGTCTATCACGAACATGGGGGAACATTATAGAGTAATGTCCTACAACGGTGGCCGTGGGGATTGTCGGAGCGTTCAGAAGGGAATCAGCAGTGTGAAGTTGTTGATCCATCAAAACTGCCGGATCTGCGCCTGTATAGCTCTTTGGATATCCGGGTAGGCCTGCCTTTTCTGCTACATAGAGGTTCTTATAGGGCAGATATGTTTGGTAAAGGTCATAGAGGGTTTTATAGTTTTCATCTTCTACCTTGGTGGGGGCATCGCCAAGGCATGCAAGAACACTCTGATTGTTCAAAAGTTCGCCTGAACTGATTACTGTTAAATTGGCAATTTTACCTGTAAAAGTTTCTGTGGCAGCCCCTTGGCAGCTAGAACCGATGGCGAACTTCTGGCTTTCTTTGCCGACCGCAGCCTTGTCGTGAAAACTATGGTCATTTCTTGTATGGTACTGGCCATTAGTCGTGGAAGTCATATAGCGATAAGTGTCGGTGGTTTCAGTAGAAGACCGGCCGCGCAATGAGTATGCAACTAAGTACCAACGGTTTTCGGGCATGTTTGTAAAGGAAAAATTCCCTGATTCTGAAAAACCTGAAGAACCTTTCGCTGTAATCTTAAGTTTTAGGTTATTCAGCTCAAACGCAAGGCCATTATCGCTATCGCCATAGCCGAAAACGCTTTGCAAGGAAGAAGTGCGGCCATACACCCACATGGCAATGGTGACATACTGATAGCCTTCGAGGGCTTTGACCACGGCTTCATTGACAATGCCGCCAAGATATTTGCCGTCAGCAAAATCATAGATGGCACCGCCTTCCACGCTTGTAGTCCACGCGGTTGAGGGCGTAGCCTTTGTCTCTTTGCTGTTTGTCGCAGCGTTGGCAAGGTCTTGCATTCTCGCTACGACGGTTTGCGCATTCATGCCGGTGCCCATCAAGAACATCAGCATAAGGAAAAGGGTAAACCTGTTTCTCATAATAATTGAAATGATTATTGATTAAATTTTTATGATTTAGCAATGATTATAAGACAGCAAAAGAGTGAAAGGGCTTGTGAGTCCTTTCACGTCTCTGCGCATAAAACAAGAGTTTTAATTATTATCTGCGCAGCAAAGTTATTATATAGCAACGGGTTTGCAAAACAGGGGGGGGTAAAAAACGTTAAAGAGTCTGATTTTCTTAGTTTTTTATCAAATAAAGCGAGTTTTCTGCCAATGTGTGTGCGATTATGGCCTCATTTAATTCCCGTTTTTGCCCGCGAATCTTTTTTTGTTGCCCACGAATCACACGAATTTACACGAAGCGTACCCAATGAATTAAATGGCGACCTGTTCGGTCGCACGAATCACACGAATTCAATGATTGAACTGATTGAATTAGTGAAATTCGTGCGATTCGTGGGCAAAAAAATAACTCGTGGATAAAAAAATAATGAGCACTTAATTAATTCAACCAACAAATAGGTGCAAATGCGGAAATATTCGGAAAATTTCCGCATGTACGAGATAAATGCAGTAATTTTGCAAAACACCCCTACTTTCCTAAAATAAATATCGTCATGATAGAAACCGCTCCAAACGTAAATGCAACAAATCATTTTGAAGAGGTATTAAGCATCGTCACAGATACCAAGTTGCAGAAATTGCTGGAAAAAGTGGAATGTGAATATCTGTATTGGGATAAGGTGAAATATCTTGTTCCAAAAGACATCAAGCCCGAATTGTTTTGGGCGGCCGTCAAAACCAAAAGGCAGATGCAACTGAAAACGGTGGAGTTTGGCAATTATAAATTCTACTTTTCCATCACCCCGGCCATGCAGAATATGCTCCATGATTTTGACGTGAACATGGGTGCGGGTGCGGAAGCGAGCCATATTATTAAAGAGAAAGACCGTCAGGGTTATCTCATTAACAGTCTTATGGAGGAAGCCATTGCGTCGAGCCAAATAGAAGGGGCGTCCACTACACGAAAGGTGGCAAAGGACATGCTTCGGAAAGCGCTTCGCCCGCAAAACAAAAGCCAGCAAATGATTGTAAACAACTATCAGACAATCCGGCGCTTGGCAGAAGAAAGCAAAAAGGACATTAATCTTGACATGCTGCTGAATATGCACGCCTCCATAACGGCTTACACGCTGGACAATGCCAGCGATGAGGGAAGGTTGCGCCAAACAGACGATATATATGTGGTAGATGCCATTACGGGAAGCGTGGCCCATACGCCGCCAAGCCATAACGAAGTGGAAAGCCTGCTGCGCGACCTGTTTGACTTTGCCAATAATAACGACAACTCGGAAGTATCGTTCATTCATCCGATTGTAAAGGGAATAATCCTGCACTTTATGCTGGCATGGATTCACCCGTTTGTGGACGGCAACGGGAGAACGGCGCGTTCCGTCTTTTATTGGTATCTGCTAAAAAAGGGATATTGGCTGACGGAATATCTCAGCATTTCTCGCGTGATTTACAATAACAAAAGGCGTTATGAACGGGCTTTTCTTTATACAGAAAGCGACGGAATGGACATGACTTATTTCATTCTCCATAATCTGACTGTGATGAAAAAGGCATACGATGACCTCAAAGTCTATCTCTCGGAAAAACAGAAAGAGCGCGGGACTATTTTGCAGTATGCAGACATTGAAGGTATCAACGAACGGCAAATGCAAATCTTGAAACTTTTGAGCGACAGTCCCTCACTGGTACTGACCTGTCAGGAAGTGTCCAACAGATTCGGGGTGACGGAAAGAACTGCCCGCACTGACTTAAACGAACTTGCCGACATGGGACATCTGAAACGAATACCTATAAACAAAAAGCAAACGGGATTTATGAGATGCATTTAATCCTTCTTAAAAGTGCGATTTCTTGCCAAGCCAAAGCGAATAAATTCTCTTTGGTCTTTTGGCTTAACGAAATCGTTCATATAAGCAAATGATTTCACTGCGTTGGCTGCACAATTGTGGCGGGCTGTAAGCCCAATTGCTGCACTCAGCCCAGGGCAGCGCCCTGGGGG
>ERZ809074.3034-NODE-3034-length-16763-cov-7.772384_pt1 | contig 16763 bp, 9 predicted proteins | sample MGYA00520795_ERZ809074 | MGnify/ENA primary metagenome ERZ809074 (study PRJEB31570, sample SAMEA3212989) | Homo sapiens | biome: human-gut; feature: human gut; material: fecal | place: Sweden | collected 2011 ...
GTGTTTTAGGATTATAATGGAAACTAAATGTGTCTACCTATATCAGTATAAGACAAAACGAGTAAACGAGTAAACAAGTAAACAAGACAGAGATGTCTTGCTAATTTATATTTTACATGAGAAACTTGTCTCGTCTACTCGTTTACTTGTAAACTCGTCTACTAATAAATGTTCCATCTATATCGACTCCAAGAAGCGGACGAGGGCTTTGCGGTCGGCCGTGGGCAATGCCCAGAACTTCTGCGCCGACTTGTAGGAGTCGCTCTTCGGACTGTGGCCGTGCCACATGATGGCTTCTTCGTACGACGAGGCTCGGAGGTCGTGCATCTTATCGTCGCGGCCGGTGCAGATGGTTTGCAAGCCCTTGCCCCAAAGCGGGGTGGTGCGGCAGGCATTGGCACGCATTCCGCCGCCAAGCAGGTCGAGGTTGTGCTTCAAGAAGTCCGTGTAGGGCCAAACGGTTTGATTGGCAAGTTTTTCAGCCAGTTGCTTTCCCGCTTCGCCTTCGAGCTTGGGAATGCGGCGCATCGCGTCGGCGGCATTGCCCGTGGTCCACGACGGGCGGTGGCAAGCCTGGCAGCCTAACTCGTAAAACACTTCTCTGCCGCGCTGCACTTCGGGCTGGTCGAGGTCGCGGGCTGCGGGAATGGCGAGACCTCTGTGCCAAACCATGAAAGCCTGATAGTCGTCATTGTCCATTTCGGCTTCCAAGGAGTTTGTCTCGCCCGGAGCCACGTCGAAGCCGTCGACGGGCAGCCCCATTTCTTCCATCTTGGCCACCCACTCCTTGGTGGCATAGAGATAGCGGCGGTCGGAGCGGTTCACGTTGGTGATGTTCCAAATGGCGTTGGCGCCGGGGCCGTTGCCGAGCCAGGCACGCGTGTTGCCGTAGGTCCAGCGTCCGAGATAGGCGTTGCCGTCTTCCTCCACAATCGTATTGAGCGGCAGAGGCACGCAATAGCCCCGCGCCACCTCGCGCTCATACTGCACGCGAATGGAATCGTCGGGAATGGCGTCGAGCAGTCCCGTGCCGGGAATGCCGATAGTACCCTCGATGTTGCAGTTGACCACCTCGGGCAGGTTGTCTTGCAGGAGGATTTTGCTCTTGTCGACGGTCACCACGGGATAGCGCAGCACGTAAGTCTCGCCATCGGGGAACGTGTTGCCATGCTCATCGGTCGTGGTACGCCACTCAATGGTCAGCCCGCTCTCGTCGAACGGGGCTTTGTAGGGTTCCACGGCCCGCGTCTGCAACATGCCAGTGAACTGCGGCAGCGGTTTCCAATTCTCATCGCAAAGCGTAAGGAGATAGCCGTTGCCGTCCTCGAAGGAGTTGAATTTATCCACGCGGTAGGAGCGCCCGTAACCCGGGTGGCAGGCAATGCAAGAGGTGCGGATATACACGGGACCGAGGCCTGAATAGGAAGTTTCGGAACTATGGCCGGTCACGAAGTTTGCCTCAAACATACGTTCGCCGCGCTTGAACTGCGAGAGGAGCCCGAGTTCCTCTACGGCGGGCATCGGCTGCTCGAAAGCAAGGCTGGTGCGGTCGAAAGCCGTGCCGGCCTCGCCGCCGCTGTAAGTTTCAATCTTCACCCACTCGGGCGCATTGGTTTCGCCGCTGCCATCTGTTGCGGGCAACGTGGCCGCAGCATCGGAAATCTCCTCATCGTCGGAGCAGGCGGCGAACACTGCGCCGCAAAGGGCGATGAGGCAAAGGGGAAATATATGATTAAAGTGTTTCATAATAATGTAGATATATTTTTTAGTAGACGAGTTTGCTTGTTTACAAATTATTTTACATGAGTAACTTGTCTCGTTTACTTGTTTACTAAAAACGTTTTTATTCATAATAATATCCTTGCGCAGCAACGAGGGCATCGGTGAGGTCTGCCAAGGCTGCTTGCGCCTTGACCACGTTGGCATCTTGCTTGGCGGCACTGCCGCGCTGCTCGATGAGCGTGCGGTAACTGCCGTAAGTGGCGCGTATGCCTTCGAGGGCGGTGATGGCCGTTTCGATGTTGGTCATAATCGTGTTGTCGATGGCCATGCTCTTAGCCTGCACGAGCTGGCGCACAGAGAGGGCCGCGCCGCCGTTGGCGGTGTAGGCCATGCGCACGCCTCGGAGGTTGTTCTCGAAATCGTCGAGCGAGTTCCAGCTGTACCAGCTTTCCACTTCCAAGACGCTGTTCTTGGCAATGGGGTTTTCCATCTTCGTGTTGCCCACCTCGTCGGTAATGTCGGACATGCCGCCGAGGATTTCGCTGACAGCCACCGAGAAGCCCGAGTAAAGGCTACCCTGCTGACCCGTGCGGAGCATAAACTGCCCGTAGTTTTTGGAGATGCCGTAATCATCGGCAATGCGATTGTAGATTTCGGCTTCGCGGCCTTGCAATCCTTCTGCGCCTGCCCAGCCCGCTTTGAGGCGCGCGCAATCCTCTGCCAGCACAAGGGCAGTAGCTTGCAGGTAGGCATATTCCTCATCCGAGATTTTAGCCACTGCCTTGGGGTTGCCGTTTTCAAAAATAACATACTCGGCGGCATGGAAGCCCATGAGCGAGTTGCCATAGTTGCTGCGCAGGAGGTCGGCACGCGCCTCCGCGCCGTCGGTAACGCTCGAGAACGTATTGGAGGCGAGCAGGCGGGCCAGCTGCGTGTTGTCGAGTGGCCAGGAGTCCATGTGCGGGTCAATCTGGCTCTCTGTGGCTGTGCCAAAAAGGAAGGCCTCGCTGAACTCCCACTGCTCGCGTGCGCTGCGCCAAGCCTCACAGGCGGCGTTCACATTGTCCTGCGTGCGAGCGGCGAGCAGGGCGTTTGTTTTGTCGTAGAAATCAATCGAGGCATTCAGGAGCGCGGAATAAGTGCTGATTACCACTTGGTTCACGTAATAGTCGAGCAAGCCATACTGGCTTTCAGTGAGCAAAGGGTTTTGCGAAGACATCACCTCGCCGCTCGGGCTTGTGCCGGCTGCAGGGGTTTCTTCTTCATCGTCAGAGCAGGCAGCGAAGCCCAGCGAAAGCAGGCAGAGCACTGCGGGGAAAAAGATCTTTTTGTACATAAGCGTAGTTGATTAAAAGGTTGTGTAGTAAACAAGTAGACAAGTAAACGAGTAAACAAGACAGATATGTTTTCTAATATTATTAATGAGTAACATGTCTTGTTTACTAGTCTACTCGTTAACTCGTCTACTAAGCATAAAAATTATAATTTGAACAATCCGATGTAAGTGATGCCGAGCGAGAAGGTTTGCTCGTCGTTGTAAGGCGCATGGAGGAGGCGGTTGGAATATTCCGCCTTAATAGTGATTTGCGGAATGGGGCGATAATTGATGCCGCAGGAGAGGATGCGGCGGTTGTAATAGCGCAAGTCGGGGATATTCTGCTCCGTTTTCCACATCGTGTCGTAGAAACCGTAGTGGCCGAAGAGGTAGAGATTTTGCACGCCGCGCAGCTTGCGGATTTGCGAGAAGAGGTCGTAGCCCGCCTCAATGGAATAGGCCATAACGTCGGAAGCAACGTTGCTCTGCGGGCAACCCGAGTTTTTGGGATAGTTGCGGTTGACGGTCGAAATCTTCTGCGAGTCCCACAGATGCCCGTAGTCGAAGTTGCCGCGCACTATCCAGTTGTGCGCCTGATAAGTGAAGTCGAACGCGCCGATCGCCACGCGGCCTTTCGCCGTGCCGTATCGCTCGTATTTCGTGGCGTTGCGCGTGGAGCCGCCGTAGTAGCCGCTCACGGCCATGCGCAGTCCCGGCACGGAGTAGTTGTCCACGCGGAAGGCGCCGGCATACTGAGTGCTGCGCCCGAACTCGAAGGCGTTTTTATGGCCGTCCTTAATCCAGTTGGCATCGTCGAACTTATCTGCCTGAAGCCCTTGCACGCAGAGCACTTCATAGCGCCAATGCTTCGTGCGTCCCCAAAAACTGATGCCCGTCTGGTGCCAGGTGGAGGGCATGATGCTGGCCTCCTCTTCGGGGCGGTAGACGGTGAAGAACTTGTCCGGCTCGTGGTGGTTGTTCAGCCCGCCCACGGGAACGATAATATGGCCGGCGCGGATATTGGCGGCGGGGCAGAACGTCTTTTCTATCCAAAACTGTTCGAGTTCCACCTCGCCGCCCTGCTCGAGTTCGGTTTCAATCTCGCCGCCCTCGTTATTCTCGATTTCCATGGCAGAGCCAGTGCCGCCGTGCTCATATTCCAGTTCGGCGTTCATGCGCCAGCCCTTGCCGAAGTTGTAACCAATCATGAAGGTGACGTGGGGCAGGTCGAACTCGCCGCGGCTCTTGCTGTTCTTGAACTTCTCCGGCTCGATGTAGCGCGTGTACTGGTCGCTGTAAAAATAGCGGCTCGTCACCGCCTCGCCGTAGCCGCCCAGCACGAGGCCTTTCTTTTCCTCAGCCTTCGGCAGCCTTTCTTTTCTCTCTTTCTTTTCTTTCTTTGCTTGCTGAACAATCACGCTGTCAGCCCCCTCCTCCGCCGCAGCGGGCGACACAGCGAGGTTGCCTGAAAGGAGCAGCAAGCAATAAAGTGCTTTCTTATTCATGTTGATCCGTAAAATTTTTCGGGTGCAAAGTTCGCCGTTTCGCCTTGCGGCGGCAATCGCCAATAAATGGGATTTTCAGAGCCGCGCCGTCCCACCGCCCAGCGCTGCATACCCCGGCACGGCGGCAAAATACCCTGTTTTGGGGATACCATATTATATATATAGGGTGTAATTTTGCAGGCGAATATTTTATTATAAGTAGACGAGTAAACGAGTTGGGCGGGCTGTAAGCCCAATTGTTGCGCCTAGCCCAGGACAACACCCTGAGAACTGATTTATCCCCCCCCTAATCTCCCCGTGACACAAAAGACTTACAAAGCCGGCGACCGCATGTGCGACGTTATCAGCAGCGAGTTCCATCTGCTTCAGACCATGTGCCGCTTCGGCATCTCCCTCGGCTGCGGCGAGCGCACCGTGGAGGAGGTGTGCAACGAGGCGGGCGTGGACACCGCCACCTTCCTCGCCGTGGCCAACTACATACATACCGACGGCAACGCCGCCGCCATGAATCTGGAAAACGTTTCGGTGCAGTGCCTCACCGACTACCTGGAACGGGCACACAATTATTTCCTCTCCTTCCAGCTGCCCGCCATTCGCCGCAAACTGCTCGAAGCCATCAACTGCGCCGAAAACCGCGACGTGGTTTTTCTTATCCTTAAATTTTTCGATGAATATATCGGCGACGTGCGCCGGCACATGCAATACGAAAACAAGCACGTGTTCACCTACGTGCGCAGCCTGCTCGGGGGCACGCGGCAGCAGGGGTTTGAAATTGCGCGGTTTGAAAAGAGCCACCTCGGCGTGGACAAGAAATTGCAGGAACTCAAAAACATCATCATCAAATACTACACATCGCCCACCACCCCCGAGCAGCTTAACATGGTGCTCTTCGACATCTTCGAATGTGAGGCCGACCTACGCACGCATTGCCATCTCGAAGACGACCTCTTCGTGCCCGCCGTCAAGATATTGGAACTGACGACCGAGCAAAGCGCGGGCAAAGACGGCGAAGAGGGCGACGGCGCGGGCGCGGCGGGCCAGCTTTCGGATCGCGAGAGCGAAATAGTGCGCTGCGTGGTGCGCGGCATGGCCAACAAGCAAATAGCCGAACAGCTCTTCATCTCGCTCAACACAGTGCTTACCCACCGCAAGAATATTTCGCGAAAACTCAACATCCACTCCGTGGCCGGCCTCACCATCTACGCCATTGCCGCCGGACTCGTAAGCCTCGAAGAGGCTGGGATAAAATAAAACGCCGCCCGCCCGCACTCCCGCCCGCACTCTCTCTGCCTATTAAAAAAAACGCGGGGAAAAGTTTCTTATATGAAAGAAATACGTAACTTTGCCTCGCATTGCCGCCGCCAACCGATGCCAATCGGCTCTTTGCGGACAATGCAACAGACAGACAACACAGCATTAACAATCTAAAAAAACAAAAGACAATGGCTTACGTTATCAGCGACGACTGCATCGCATGCGGTACCTGCATCGACGAATGTCCCTCCGGCGCAATCTCCGAAGGCGAAAAGTATTCAATCGACCCCAACGTGTGCGTAGACTGCGGCACATGTGCAGATGTATGCCCCTCTGGCGCAATTGCTCCGGGCGCATAATCATTTGGGTGAAATCAAGCAAAGCATCGGGGTGTTCTATTTTGCATAGAACACCCTTTTTTAGATACAATATCTCTATGGAAATCCTTATCAAAGACTTAAACGGCATACGCGAGGCAGCCGCCGAATTTGTGAAGCTGATGGACGGGCGCAGCGTTTTCGCCTTTTACGGACAAATGGGCGCGGGCAAGACCACCTTTATCAAAGCCGTATGCGCCGAACTGGGCATTGCCGACACGGTCAATTCGCCCACGTTCTCCATCGTCAACGAATACCGCTCCGACAGCACGGGCGCACTCGTGTACCACTTCGACTTCTATCGCATCAAAAAATTGGAAGAGGTTTACGACATGGGCTATGAAGACTACTTCTATTCCGGCGCGCCCTGTTTCATCGAATGGCCGGAACTCATCGAGGAACTGCTGCCCGAGGACACCGTCCGCGTAACCATCGAGGAACAGCCCGACCACTCGCGGGTGGTGAGAGTGTAGCGCGTGCTGTGCGGAGGTTTGGCATGTTTTGCCTCATATGCGCAGACTGATATAAAATAATTATTGTATCTTTGCTGCGCATATAATTGCCTTTTATTCATCTTTTAACTTTATATCTAATTTACTATGAAGAGAATTTTCTTTTTCCTCATCGCGCTGATTTCCGCCTTTGCGGCAAATGCGCAGACAGGACAGCCCGAATTCTCCACCACCGCCAGCCCGAAATGGTACACCGTGGAGTTTAAGACCGGCGGTCATTACCTCAAAGACCCGGGCAGCGGCAGCCAGCTCATCACCGCCACGCAGGCAGACGAGGCCGCACAGCAGTGGCAGTTCATCGGCACTGCATCAAGTTTCAAAATGCGCAGCAAGCTCGGCAACTACGTGGGCTTCAGCAGTAGCTATTTCACCTCAACCACCGAAAGCAGCGCCGTGACGCTTAAATTTGTCGCAGGCGCTACCTCCGGCACGTGGGAAATCCAGCGCAGCGGCTCTACAAAGTGCATGAACCAATGGGGCGGCACGGGTGTCGGCGCAAAGCTCGGCGAATGGAACGCAGGCGACCCTAACAACCCGATGTATTTCAACGAAGTGGAGACCACTTACCTCGAGCCCGTATTCAGCACCGACGGCAACGAGACGTATTTCATGATTCAGTTTGCCAAAAACGGCAACGACATGGCTTCGCTCGGCACGGGCAACCAAGCCCGCGTGGCTGCGCCCAGCACCGCCTCCACGCACCTTTGGAAATTCGTGGGCAATGCCTCCAACTTCCAAATCGTGTGCAAGGACGGCAACTATATCAACGTGAAGAGCAACCAAACGGCCACGAACGGACAAACGGGCGACCTGCTCGTGATGAGCAGCACACCCGACGCCTCGGGCTTCAGCATCGTCCCCACGACCAACAGCACCTATGCCGGTGCTTATGAAATCAAGACGAACGGCTCTTTCGCGCACAAATATTTCAACCAATGGGGCGGTGCATCGGCCGGGAATTCTATCGGCCTTTGGGACGCGGGCGACGAAAACAACCCGCTCTTCCTCGTAGATGCCTCGCAAGTGACGATTGTTGACCCCTTCCCCGTGGAAGGCATCGCTTCGCTCACGCCCGAGCACCAACTCACGCTCTGGTACAAGAAGCCCGCCAGCAGCATGAATGTTTCCGACCAGTGGATGGAATACTCCCTGCCTATCGGTAATGGACAATTCGGCGCCTGCCTCTTCGGCGGCATCGCCAAGGACGAAATTCAGTTTAACGAAAAAACGCTCTGGAGCGGCAAGAACACCGACAACGGCACTGAATACGGCGACTACGAAAACTTCGGCAGCGTCTTCGTGGAAGACCTCAGCGGCGCGTTCGGCGCAGACAAGGCCGTGAAGGACTACTATCGCTACCTCGACCTCGAAAACGCCACGGCCGGCGTGAAATTCAAGAGCACCGACAAGACGGTGAATTACTCGCGCGAATATATTGCCTCCAACCCCGACGGCGTGGTTGCCATGCGCTACAAGGCCGACCAGCCCGGCAAGATGTCGCTGCGCGTCACGCTCGCTCCCGGTAAGCCCGGCATACGCGCCACGGCTGCGTACGACGGCGCTTACGCCACTTTCTCAGGCGCACTCGAAACCGTTTCTTACAACGCCCGCGTGAAGGTTGTGCCCACAGGCGGCACGATGTCCACCACCTCTAAGGGCATCGTTGTTGAAAATGCCGACGAGGTGCTCATCATTCTCGGCGGCGGCACAGACTTCGACGCTTACGCCGCCAGCTACGTGTCGAACACCGCAGGCCTCGACAGCAAGGTGAAAGGCACGGTAGACGCTGCCGCCGGCAAATCGTGGAGCGAACTCTACACGCGCCACGTGGCCGACTATAAGAGCTACTTCGACCGCTGCTCCTTCCAGCTCGAAGGCGCAGAGAACATCTACCCCACCGACGTGCTCATCGATACCTACCGCAACCGCAGCACGGGACGCGAGAACTATGCGCTCTTCATCGAGCAGCTCTATTTCGCCTACGGCCGCTACCTCGAAATCTCCAGCTCGCGCGGCGTGGACCTCCCCTCCAACTTGCAGGGTATCTGGAACAACAGCAGCGAACCCGCATGGAACGCCGATATCCACTCCAACATCAACGTCCAGATGAACTACTGGCCCGCCGAAACCACCAACCTGAGCGAAATGCACGTGCCTTTCCTCAACTATATCATCAACATGGCCACCAACCACAACGAGTGGAAGACTTACGCCCAGGCTGCCGGACAGAGCGAAGGCTGGACCTGCTACACGGAAAACAATATCTTCGGCGGCGTGGGCAGCTTCATGCACAACTACGTGATTGCCAATGCTTGGTACTGCACGCACCTCTGGCAGCACTATCGCTACACGCTCGACCGCGAGTTCCTCAAAAAGGCCTTCCCCGCCATGTGGAGCGCAAGCCGCTTCTGGGTGCTCCGCCTCAAAAAGGCCTCCGACGGCACTTACGAATGCCCCAACGAATACTCGCCCGAGCACGGTCCTGGTTCTGAAAACGGCGTGGCACACGCACAGCAGCTCGTATGGGAACTCTTCGACAACACTTTGCAGGCAGCCGCTATACTCGGTTCCGATGCCGGCGTTTCCTCTTCCGACCTCGCCACGCTGCAAGACCGCTTCGACAACCTCGACAAAGGCCTCGCCACCGAAACCTACAACGGCGGCTGGGGCACGTCTGCCATCGCCAACGGCTCGAAGCTTCTGCGCGAATGGAAATATAGCGCCTACTCTGCCGGACAGAACGGCCACCGACACATGTCGCACCTCATGTGCCTCTACCCCTACGGACAGGTAACGCCCGAAAGCGAGTTCTTCACCCCCGCCATCAACTCCATGAAACTGCGCGGCGATGCCTCCACTGGCTGGTCGATGGGTTGGAAAATCAACCTCTGGGCACGCGCCCTCGACGGCGACCACGCCCACGACATTCTCGAGCTCGCCCTCACGCACTACAAGTCCAGCAGCACGGGCGGCGGCGTTTACTACAACCTCTTCGACTCCCACTCGCCTTTCCAGATTGACGGCAACTTCGGCGCCTGCGCCGGCATCGGCGAAATGATTATGCAGAGCGTCAGCGGCAAGGTGCGCATCCTCCCCGCCCTGCCCAACGTATGGCGCACGGGCAAGATGACGGGCATGAAAGCCGTGGGCGACTTCACGGTCGACGTGGCTTGGGCAGACGGCATCGGCACCTACGCCGAAATCACCTCCAACCAAGGCCAGCCGCTCACGATCAACTACCCCTACATCAACGGCAAGAAGATTTACCTCAACGGCAAGCTTACCTCCAACTTCACCGTTGTTAGCGCAAACGAAATCTCCATGTCCACCTCCGCAGGCGACAAGGTGTTCATCTCGCTCGACGGCGTAAGCGCACCGACCCCCACGGGCATAGCTTCCGTTCCCGCCTCCGACGGTGCTCTTAACGTGTCGCTCAACGGCCGCGCACTCAGCGTAACGGGCAAAGACGTGAAAAGCATCCGCGTGTACGATGCCGCAGGCCGCACCATTCAGAAAACGCGCCGCAGCACGCTCAACCTCAACAGCGTAGCCGCAGGCACGGTGCTCGTAGAAGTGACGGCAGCAGACGGCACGGTAACCACGCAGAAGCATATCCTCAAATAGCTTTTGAGAGAGACATACAATATTATAATATATACTCCCGGGCGCACCGTCTGATGCGCCCGGGAGTTTGTATGTAAAAGGCCCTCTTATGTATATGCGCGCGCATTGCCTGAACCGCATGGCTCAATTACATTTTCCAGGCGTTTATATTAAGACTATTGCGACTTTCTACACTTTTAAGGACGTAAAAATGCGAAAAATCACATTTTTAAGGACGAAAGGAGGTAAAAGCAGGGCTATCAGGCATTGCATTTACATCGCCGTTCATGACAAATAGAAAGGCAATCGGGCGTTTCTCGTAGCAGTCTGTCGGTAAAATCTCTTAAAGCGTCTACAAAAAGCACGTCTGAAATAGCAGAAAGTTGCCTATTAGGGAATAAAACTGTAACTTTGTGCGCAGAAAGTAGGGGCGTATTGCATACGCCCCTCCAAATGCGCCGCATGGAATATATTCATCGGGCGTATAGCAATACGCCCTGCTGCCGCGCCGCAGCCTGTTTTTATTAAATACGCCCCTACCCGCTTTGATAGTTCTCAACCAAAATACATTATTTCTCCATGAAACGTTTTCTTAAATTATGGCTGTGCCTGGTGTTCGCGGCGGCGATGCAGGCAACGGCGCAGACGGATAAGCCCGTGATGCATAGCTATGCCTTCGACGACAACGGCATACTCACCGGCATGTCAGACAACGGGCTTTGGGCCGTGGCTTCTGCCACCAATTCCTCCAACACGCTGATCCTTGAAAACCCGCGCCTCTTGGGCGTTGATAGCGGCACGGAGTTGCTGCTGTCCGAAGGTTACGAAGAGGGCGAAAGCCTCAACTGCGGTGCCAACGATGTGACGAACGACGGCAACGTCGTGGTCGGCCGTTTCGGCGGTCTGCCTGCCGTGTGGCGGCGCACTGGTGAGACCTCGGGCGCATGGACGCAGCTGCCCGTCCCCGTTGGTTACGACGGCGGCGTGGTGAATGCCGTTACCCCCGACGGCAAGTACGCCGTGGGCGTGGCCACCACGAGCACCAACATTCTGCTTGAAAAGGAAGTGCTGTGGGATTTGGCTACCAACGCCATACTCCCCACGCCGGGACTGCCCGCCAAGGACGCGGCGCACCTCGACCAGGGGCAGAGCCGCTTCACGGCTATCTCTGCCGACGGCCGCTACGTGCTGGGCTGCAAGTCGTTCAGCTATCTCCCCACCGATACCGACCTCGGCGGCTGCTGCTACTACGTGTACGACCGCGAGCAATCTGCCTACAAAATCATCGGCTTCACCGAGGCTGCCACAGGCCGCTGGTCGCCCCACGCCCCGGGACTTTTCTACCTCTCCATCGTGCGCATGACCAACAACGGCCGCTACGTGAGCGGCGCGGCGCACCTCGTGAAAGAACTCGCGGAGAGCGAATACCCCTCAGAATATGAAGCGCCGTTTGTCTATGACGTTGAAAACGATAGTTTCACGCTCTTCGACACCGATGAGGACAACGGCATCGGGGCTTGGTGTGCCACCAACTCGGGGCAACTCTTAGGCGCGGCGCCCTATGCCAACCCTTATCGCGAGTGGACGGTGAAGAAGGGCAACTACTGGGTGAGCTTCCAGCAAATCCTCGCTCAAAAATACGATTTTGATTTCTTCAAAAATACCACTTACGTCAATACTGGCACGCCCATAGCCCTCTCCGACGACGGCTGCCGCATCTGCGTCTTTGCCGGCGCAGGCGAATCGTACATCGTGACGCTGCCCGAGAGCATTTCCGCAGCCGCCGAGGGCATCAACCTGCTCCACGCCTGGACTTCCGACCCCGCGGGCGGCGTGGCCATTGCCAAGTTGCAGAAAATCACCGTCACCTTCGACCGCAACGTCTCCGTGCTCGGCGCGGCCAACGCCGTGGAACTGCGCGACGAGGCGGGCGCGAAAGTCTACTCTTCTGTTTCGTTTAAGGCCGACAACCCCTCCAAGAGCGTCACGATACAGTTCCGCAAAGGCAATTTCGAAGCGGGCAAGACCTACACACTCCACATTCCCGCCGGCACGATTTGCATTGACGGCGACGGCGAGCACACTAACGACGACATCGACATTCCCTTCCTCGGCCGCGCCGATGAACCGGTGCGCCTCACGGCGAGCACGCCGCAGGACGGGGCTTCCGTGCTGCGCATCGACACCGACACCAACCCGCTCATCCTCACCTTCGACACACAAGTGAAAAGCGCAGAGGGCGCGACAGCCAAAGTGTACCGCCAGGGCGAGGCGGAGGCTTACCAGCAGCTCTATCTCGCCACCCAGGGCAACCAGGTGCTCGTATACCCCACCGCGCCTTTGCAGCTCTACAAGGGCGTGCACTACCGCATCGGCATTCCGCAAGGCGCCGTGACCGACGTGGCCGGCAACAATCCCTCCGACAGCATCACGCTCCACTTCGACGGGCTTTACGAGCGCGAGATTTCGCTCGATGAGCGCACGCTCCTAAGCGAGGACTTCTCCAACGGCTTCGTCAGCTTCATGCTTTGGGAGGGCGACCACCTCACCCCCGCCTCCACCATGAAGGCTTGGGGCTTCGCCGATGCCGACAACTATCCTTGGAGCCTTGTGCGCGACGATGAAGAAAGCACCGACCTCGCCGCCGGCACGCACTCCATGTATACCACCGCCGGCGCAAGCGACGACTGGATGGTGAGCAAGCAAATCTATATCCCCGACAATCTGTGCGTTTTGAAATTCCAGTCGCAAAGCTATCTCGCCGCCGCCAACGACGTGCTCAAAATCATTGTATGGCCCTGCGAGGAGGAATATCCGTCGCTCTCCTCTTCCGTCATCAACCGCATACGCACCGAGGGCACCGTGGTTTACGAACAGCGGCAAAGTCCCGGCGCGACCGCCGAAACGATGGCGGGAGAATGGACCAACAATTCCATAAACCTGAAAGATTTTGCCGGAAAGAGCATCTACATCGCCTTTGTAAACAACAACGAAGGGCAAAGCGCGATATTTGTAGACAATATTGTCGTGGAGCACGACGCGTCGTTTATCGTCACAATTGACAGCGACGATATTGTCACCGCCAAAGAAAGCATTGCGATTAAGGGACGCATCTCCACCTTTGACCCCGCCGCCTCTTACGAAGGCCTGAGCCTCACGCTCCGCAATGCCGACGGCACCGCCGTGAGCACCGTCGACATGCCCGAAGCCACGCTTGCCCCAGGCGATGCGCAGGCGTTCGCCTTCCCCGACGAGTTGCCGCTCACTGTGGGCGAGGAGAATTTTTACACGATAGATATCCGCCTCGGCGAGGCTGCCGGCGCGGTGCGCAAGTCGGTGAAAAACCTCTCCTTCTCGCCCGTCAAGCGCGTGGTGCTCGAAGAACTCACGGGGCAAAACTGCGTGAACTGCCCGCTCGGCATTCTTGCCATCGAGAAAATCCGCAGCATCTACGGCAGCCTCTTCATTCCCGTGAGCATTCACGCCTACGATGGCGATGCCCTCGGCGAAGCCTTCCGGGGTTACAGCGACTTCCTTGGCCTCAGCGCCGCTCCCTCAGGCAAAGTGCATCGCAGCAACACGATATCATCGCCCATGTATTCGGCCAACAGCCGCGATTTCGAGTTTTCCAACCCCGACAACCCCGTTTGGCTCGACCTCGTGCAGTCAGAACTTGCCCTGCCCGCCGAGGCAGAGGTGAACATCAGCCCCGCCCTAAGCGAGGACGGGCAGACGGTCGTAGTACCCTGCACGGTGCGCTATGCGCTCAATGCCGACCGCCTCAACCTCAGCCTGCTGCTCGTGCTCGTGGAGGACAATGTGAAGGGCTACCAGCAGAGCAAGTTCCAGACGGACACCGACCCCGACCTCGGCGCGTGGGCTTCGGGCGGCATCTACGCCAAGTCCACCGTCTATCCGTACTATCATGAAGACGTGGTGCGCAGCGTGGCTGGCAACTCCTACATCGGCACCGCCGGCCTGCTGCCCTCTGCCATAGAGAGCGGCACGCCCTACACCGCCACGCTCTCCACCGCCCTGCCCGCCGCCGTGACCGACGTGCAGCAGCTCAAAGCCGTCGTGATGCTCTTCGATGCCGACACAGGCAGCCTCATCAACGCCGCCTCGGCGCACATGGGCGAGTCTACGGACATTCACCGCCTCGCCTCCGGCGAAGGCAACGCCGCTGCCCCGCGCGCCGTGCCCGTCAAGGGCGGCGTGCTCGTCACCTCCTCCGCCCCTGCCGCCGCAGCCGCCTACTCAGCCGATGGCCGCCTTCTCGGCCGCGCCTCCGGCACGGGCCAGTTCCGCATCTCCACCGCCGGCTACCGCGGCATCGTCCTCGTGCGCATAGCAGCAGAGAATGGCGTGACCGTAGAAAAGATGATTGTGGAATAAAAACGATTTTGGTAAACAAGTAAACGAGTAAACAAGTAAACGAGACAAGTTACTCATGTAAAATAATTTGTAAACAAGCAAACTCGTCTACTAAAATACATTTCTGTCTCGTCTACTTGTTTACTTTGAGATTTTCGGCTGCACTCGGCATAGCCCGAACAAGTTCGGCTGTGCGCTCGCTTGCACGAAAATTTCCTTGTAAACTCGTCTACTAAAAATCCTTCTAATAACGATATTTCATGAACAAAATCTTTACCCTCCTCCTCACGCTCCTCGCATTCAACTGCTCCCTCAAAGCAGCCACCATCGATTGGGGCGAACTCACGCCCGGCACCGCCTACCAAATGACCGACATCGGCTACTACCAAGGCTGGTTCACCGCCACAGAGAGCGGCACGATTACCGCGCGCTGCACCACCTCCGATATCCCGCGTCCCTTCGCCGATGCCGACTTCAACGAACCTATTGAGGTGAACTACTATTATCAAAACGGAGCAAACTACGACTTCGCCGTCACCGCCGGCACCACCTACTATTTCTCTGCCTTCGTGCTCAACCCCGGCACATTCTCCTTCAACTACGCCGCCTCCGCCACGTTGCAGCTCATCTCCGCCACCCCCGAGGCAGGCACCGTGTTCAACGCCGGTCAGCATAGCGGCGTGACCCTCGCTTTCAGCCGTCCCATAGCCGTGGGCGGCGCAAGCATCATCGTCGGCGGCGAAGAAAAAGCCGTTGCCGCCAACGTGCTCGAAACTTATGCCACCGCCGAAATCCGCGATGCCCTCATGGCGTTCTATGACAAAGGCACGCTCCGCGAAGGCGACAGCTTCACCTTCCGCCTCACGGGCGTACATGCCGCCGGCGACGAGGCCAATCTCTACGGCACGGACGGCACGGTCGAGGTGACCTACGTTGCCGGCACGCGCCCCGTCACACTCACAGCCACCGAGGGCATCGAGGGCGCATCCTTCCTCTCCTACTGGCGCAAAGCCGACGAAAGGGGCATCATCAAGCTCCGCTTCTCCGGCGCGCTCCAACCTATCGACACGCCCCAGCGCGAAGCCGAAACCACCTGCGAACTCTCCTTTGGCGACCCCGACGCGGGCGAGGGTGAGGCTTATCGCGAAACAATCCATTACTCGCTCTCTGCCGAGAACGAGATTACAATTGACCTGCGCAACCGCCTGCGCCGCCCCATCGACATGGTAACCTCCGGCAAAGACTACGGCACCATGTCGCTCAAAATCATGGGTGTGCGCGATGCCTCCGGGCAATATGCCTACACCAATGCCATCGGCAGCCTCGGTTCGTTTGCCTACGCCATGCCCTACCGCGAAGTGAAACTCTCGCTCGCCGCCGAGTTCACACCCGCTCCCGGCGCATCACTCACGGGGGCAACGGAGGTTGAATTATGGGTAACGGACTACTCCGCCCTTGCCTTCACGGGCATACTCCTCTCCTACACCGACGGCGAAGGCACGCATACCGCGCTGCTCACCGACTACACAGCCACACCCGATGAAAACTTCGACGGCGCCTGCGCCCTCACCTTCACCATTCCCGCCGAACTCGCCGCCAAACCCTGCCTGAGCGTTTCGCTCGCCGAACTTGAAACCGCCGACGGGCTGGACCACGCCGCCGAGCTCGCCGCCACTTACAACACCGTTCCAAGCGGCATCTCCATCCTGCCCGTCGCCGATGAGGCACACCGCGCCGCCGCGCCCGTCTACGACCTCACAGGCCGCCGCCACGCCTCCTCCGCCGCCCTGCCCCGCGGCATCTACATCGGCGGCGACGGCAAGAAAATCTTAAAATAACATACGCACTGATATATCATGGTTTATGCCCCCTGCGCAAGTCGGCGCAGAGGGCATATTTTTTGGCGTATAGGTCAATTTGGGTGCTAAAATCGTTGTAAGGCCTATGATTAACAGTTAATTATAGGCATTCAAAAGTTTTTAGCAACAAAATTGTTCATAATTAATCTGGTTAACAATTTGAAAGCCAGTATTATGCAATTTGGCCATGCCTTAGAAAACCCTTCAAAAAACACCCAAATTGACCCATAGGCCTATTTTTT
>ERZ809074.3038-NODE-3038-length-16731-cov-7.466899_pt1 | contig 16731 bp, 10 predicted proteins | sample MGYA00520795_ERZ809074 | MGnify/ENA primary metagenome ERZ809074 (study PRJEB31570, sample SAMEA3212989) | Homo sapiens | biome: human-gut; feature: human gut; material: fecal | place: Sweden | collected 2011 ...
CATCCAGTATTATCTGCGCTTTTGGCCTAGCGGCTGCCGCACCTCGCTCGCCGTATCGGCACTTAGAATTATGCGGTGTTGCCCTAAGTCGGGAGGTGGGCAGATGAACCAGCCAGACCCACAGCGCCGCATTGCGGGCGGGGTCGAATATGAATTGACGCGCCGCCGGGTGCGCAACCTGAACATACGGGTACGCACGGATGGCAGTGTAGCCGTCAGCGCGCCGCGCCGGGTACCCTTGAGCAGTGTGGACGCTTTTGTGGCGGCGCATGCCGGATGGGTTGCCGCGGCGCAGGGCCGGATGGCGGTCCACATGGCAAACCGTGCCGCTGAACCGCCGCTGCCGAGCAAAGCCATCGCCCTGCACCAGATGCAGGCACTATGTGCGCAGTATTACCCGCTGTTTGCCGCCACCTGCCCGCGCGGAGAAATGCCCCGCATAGCGGTGCGGGACATGAGCACCCGGTGGGGGAGCTGCTCCCTAAAAACAGGAACGCTGTGTTTTGCCCTGCGGCTGTGTGTGATGCCGCTGCCCGCGCAGGAGTATGTGGTGGTACACGAGTTTTGCCACTTTGCCCACCCCAACCACAGCCCGGCTTTCTGGGCCGCCGTGGCCAGGGTGATGCCGGACTATAAGGCACGGCAGGCGCTGCTGAAAGGGAGATAGTACCATTATTTGGTTTCCATTCCCCATATATTGGCTGCCGTGATTTAAGAGTTCTATCGAACAGGTTCTAATTATTGAGTGCTTCTACTCTTTACCCACAGCATGTGGCGCATATCCCACCTGATATTTTTGAGCCGCGCCACACGCGGCGATCCACCAACATTATTCTTTTTTCTTTATTCTTTATTCTTTTTTCTTTATTCTTTATTCTTTTCTAAACCGCTTTTTATTCTTTTTTAATTCAAATTTAATATCGAGGAGGCGATCTGCACTTTGTCAGATTCCAAACGCTACTCCACGCTGGTGAACAACACCATCCTGTTTGCCATTTCCAACTTTGGCTCCAAAATCATCAGCCTGATTATTCAGCCATATCTGAGTTACGCGCTGGCCAGCCCGGATGTGATGGGTGTGACCAGCCTGATGCAGTCGGTGGCCAACCTGCTGATTCCGGTGGTCAGCCTGGGCGTCAGCTTTGCGGTGATCCGGTTTGGCCTGGACCGCAAGGTGGATAAATCCAGCGTATTCATGAACGGCCTTGCCACCATCCTGCTGGGCTTTGCCTTAATGGCGGTCTGCTGGCCGCTGGTGCGGCTGATCCCCAATGCGGCGGATTATCTGGTTTTGATTTACGCCTGTGTATTGATGAGCTGCCTGCGCACGCTCTGCACCCAGTTCATCCGTTCCCGCATGCTGAACCGTCTGGTTGCGGTGGATGGCGTTTTGACTTCCGCCACGCTGCTTGGGTTCTATTATCTGTTCCTGGATGTGCTGGATCTGGGCGCGAACGGCTACCTGCTTGCCATGGCCTGTTCGGATGCGCTTTCGGCAATCTTTGTTTTTATTGCCGGGCACTGCCACCAGTATTTCAGTTTCAAAAAGTTCAACAAAGCCCTTTGGAAGGACATGCTGCGTTATTGCATCCCCATGATCCCGGCTTCCATCAGCTTTTGGATCATCAACGCTTCGGACCTGTTCTATGTACAGGGCATGTGTGACGGCATTGACGGCAAAAGCAGCACCTGGTGGGTGGGCCTGCTGAAAGCCGGGTATTATCTGCCGCAGATCATTACCATTGTGGGGCAGATTTTTTATGAGGCATGGCAGCTTTCGGCTGTGACAGAGGAATCCGAGCGTTCGGCGTTCTTCAGCAAGGTGTTCCGGGTATATGCGGCGGTCATGTTCTGCTGTGTGGCAGGCGTCATCTGGCTGTGCCAGCCCATGATGCACGTTTTCCGCGAGGATTACTTCCTTGGCTGGCAGTTTGTGCCGTTCCTGACACTGGCTTCCATGTGCACCTGCCTGAACAACTTCCTGAACAGCGTGTATGTGGTATACAAGCGGTCCACCAGTTCGTTCTACACCATGTTGGTAGGTGCCGTGGTTAATCTGGTTCTGAACTTTTTGTTCATCCGCTGGTTTGGGCCATGGGGCGTTACGATGGCAAGTTTCATCTCCCTGCTGATTGTTTTCCTGCTGCGTGCTTACTCCACCCACGGGCTGCTGGAGATCGACTTTCACCCCGCCTGGATGCTGCTGAACCTTGGGCTGATCTTTGTGGAGATTGCCATGCTGTTCAAGCTGGAGCACTGGGTGCTGCCGGTCACGGTGCTGACCTTTGCCATCTGCCTGCTGAACTTCCGCGAGGTGTTTGCCATGGTGGAAAAGCTGCTGGGCATGGTTCTGCACCGCCGCAAAAAATCAAATTAAGTTTTAAACAAGTTTTGTTTTTCTTGTTGAAAGATTGCCCGTGCGTTGTGCACGGGCTTTTTTCTTTTCCGTTTTGTGGGCGGTTCTATTATATCGTGCCGCACTATGATATAATACGGGTGATGATTATTTTGGGGCTTTGGCCCGTGGCAGCCTAAAACGGCACCGTTGTATTTTTTAGGTGGGCGGGCGCACGATGTACGCCCTCACGGTCTCTACAGGGTAAAAATAGCATTTTGATTTACAAAATCATTATATTTTGGGCAACACCGCACAATTCCCGCCTAGCGGCTTAAGCACCGCTTCGGCGGCTGCGGCACGGCATCTGCGTTGCCAAAATGCTCGATAAGACATCCAGTATTATCTGCGCTTTTGGCTTAGCAGCTGCCGCACCTCGCTCGCCGTATCGGCACTTAGAATTATGCGGTATTGCCTTTGATAAAAGCAGGAGGGAAACCAACTATGCCGCAGATCACGATCGGCAAAGGGCTTGCTTTTTATGAGGAAGCGCAGGCCCTGCCCGGTGTAAAACGAGTTGCCGGAATGGTAAAGCAGGATATTGAACTGGTGACAGGCATTCTGCCCGCCGGAATTACCGCCGGGCAGGGGAGTGGCTGTGCCGTGCTGTACGGTACCATCGGGCACAGCCCCATGCTGGATGCGCTGGAAGCCGCGGGCAAACTTGACCTGAATGCCATCCGGGGCAAATGGGAATGCTACAGCTTCCAGGTCATTGAGACCCCCCTGGCGGGCATTGGCGCCGCGCTGGTGATTGCGGGGAGCGACAAGCGCGGCACCATTTACGGGCTGTTCCATCTTTCGGAGCTGATCGGCGTTTCCCCGCTGGTCAACTGGAACCATGTCCTGCCGCGGCACCAGGACACTGTGGTATTGGATGATCGGGTGAACATGGTATCCAGGGTGCCGTCCGTCAAGTACCGCGGCTTTTTTATCAACGATGAATGGCCCGCCTTTGGCAACTGGGCCAAGACCCATTTTGGCAGCATGAACGCCGCCTGCTATGCGCCGGTATTTGAGCTGCTGCTGCGCATGAAAGGCAACTACCTGTGGCCTGCCATGTGGAATTCCAATTTCAGCCTGGACGGCCCTGGGCTGGAAAGCGCCGTACTGGCGGACGAACTGGGTGTGGTGATGAGCACCTCCCACCACGAACCCTGTATGCGCAGCGGGCAGGAATACAGCATGGTGCGGGGCAGGGATTCCATTTACGGCGATGCCTGGGATTACATTGCCAACCCAGAAGGCATTACCCGCTTTTGGCGCGACGGCCTGACCCGCAACAAAGATTTTGAGAACGTCATCACTCTTGGCATGCGCGGCGAAAATGACACTGCCATTATGCAGCACGCCACGCTGGAAGAGAACATTCAACTGATCCGCAATGTGCTGAAAACCCAGAACCAGCTGATCCGGGAGATTATTAACCCGGATGTCAGGCAGGTGCCGCGGCAGATCGTTTTCTTCTCAGAAACCGAAGAGTTCTTTTACGGCAGCAAGGAAACGCCAGGCCTAATCGGTGATCCGGAACTGGACGGCGTGACCCTGATGCTGAGCGACAACAACCACGGCTCCACCCGCACGCTGCCAAGCCCGGAAATGCGCAGCCACCCCGGCGGGTACGGCATGTACTACCACATGGACATGCACGGCGGGCCCCACTCATTTGAATGGGTGGGTGCCACCTACCTGCCCAAAGTGTGGGAGGAGATGACCGCCGCTTACGAATACGGCGTGCGGGAGATCTGGGTAACGAACATCGGTGATATTGGCACGCAGGAGTTCGGGCTTTCCTACTTCCTGGACCTGGCTTATGATATTGACGCCTGGGGCGGGCAGGATGCTGCCATTACCACCCAGTACACCGCACAGTGGGTGCGCCGCAACTTTGGCGCGGCTTTTGCACCGGCGGACCTGCCCCGCATTGAGGGCATCATCACCGACTACACCCGCCTGCTGGCCCGCAGAAAGCACGAGAAGATGGGGGAGAACACCTACCACCCGACCCATTACGGCGAGGCGGAGGAAGTGCTGCAAATTTCTGAGCATATCCTTACCGAATGTGATGCGCTGAAAACCGCCTGCCCGCAGGAGGACCTGAGCGCTTTTATCTCGCTGATCTACTTCCCGGCGTGCGGCACGGCCAATTTGATGAAGATGTGGATCCTGACCGGGCGCAACCATCTGTACGCCAAACAGAACCGCGTTGCCGCCAACCGGCTGGCCGATGAAGTGCAGGCCTGCATTGAAGCAGACGAAGCGCTGGTGAACGAATACCACACCGTGGACGGCGGCAAGTATTACGGGTTCGGGTTATCGGAGCACATCGGCTTTGTGTACTGGAACGACGAGGACAACAAGCTGCCCATCCGGATGTACATCACCCCGGCCAACCGGCCGCGGATGATCGTATCCCGCGTGGAAGATACCGAGTATGCCACCGGCTTTTGGTGGAATGGCCGCAAGCCGCAGGTATGGCAGGACTTTTTGCGGCCGGATGTCAGCCAGGTTGCGTTTGACGTTGCCTGCGGCAGCAAGTGCCCCATCAGCTGGCACATTGAGACCGACTGCCCCTGGATGCAGTTCAGCTGCACCGGCGGCACCGTGGCCGAAAATCAGCGCGTGACCCTGACGATTGACCGCAGCCAGATCACCGGCAAAGCGGCTGGACAGTTCGCTGTGGTGAATGAGCATATCCAGGAGGGGACCGGTGCGGCCAACATCATTGTGGAAGTGGACAATACGCCGGTCAGTTACCCCAAAGGAACTTTTGTGGAAGCCAACGGTTGCATTGCCATGGAAGCACAGCACTACACTGCCAAGCGGGATGTTCCCGGCGGCGGCTTTGCGCTGCTCAAGCCGTATGGCCGCCTGGGCACCGCGCTGAAAGTGTTCCCGGCTACCGCCAACTTTGAAAACAGTGAAGAGCGCCCCTATCTGGAATATGCGTTTGCTGCGGCAAAAGATGGAAACTATCACGTACAGTTCCATATGTCCGCCACCACACCGGTCACCTTTGAGCCAAAGCAGTATATCGGTTATTCGGTCAATGGCGGAGCGGTGCAGGTTGTAAACACCGTGCACGAGGAGAACCGACCGTTCTTTGGCAGCGAACAGTGGTACGCCGAGGGCTTTGCCAATGTAAAGCTGACCGAGGCCGTCATCCTGTGCCATGCGGGGGTCAACACACTGCGCTTTTATGCGGTCAGCCCAGCCATCATTCTGGAAAAGATCGTGCTTTGGCCGGACGGCACCACCCTGCCGGAATCCTACCTTGGCCCGCGGGAGAGTTACCGCTGCTGACGCAGCCAAGGCCGGCATAAAGCCAACAACAGATAAGTTCGAGGTATTGATATGAGTTCTACTATTTGCGCCCTTGCCACCCCACCGGGGGCAGGCGGCATTGCGGTCGTTCGGGTATCCGGACCGGAAGCGTATGCGGTGGTGGGGGAGATCTTCACCCCGCGCAACCCGGCAAAACGGGTTGCGGATGCCAAAGGCTACACCGCCATGCTGGGGCATTACCATCTGCGGGGTGAGGAGATGGATGAGACCATCGCCCTGTTTTTCCGCGCGCCACACAGCTACACTGGTGAGGATGTGATCGAGCTTTCAGTCCACGGCGGCAACGCCATGGCCCAGGGCCTGCTGGAAGCGCTGTACCTGGCCGGTGCTGCGCCCGCCGGCCCCGGCGAGTTTACCCGCCGCGCACTGGAAAACGGCCGCATGAGCCTGACCCAGGCCGAAGCCGTGATGGAGATCATCTCCGCCGAAGGGCGGCAGGGGGCAGCGCTGGCAAAGTCCGCTTTGGACGGCGCGCTGGCACAGCGCATTGCGGGCATCCAGGCCGCTTTGCAAACGCTGGCTGCCCACCTGACCGCCTGGATTGACTACCCGGAGGAGGATGTGCCGGAGGTATCGCAGGCAGAGCTGATCGCCACACTGAGCGAGCAGAAGAACACGCTGGACCAGCTGATTGCCGGGTACGGGGCCGGGGCGGTTTTGCGCCGCGGGGTGGACTGTGTGCTGCTGGGCCGCCCCAATGTGGGCAAAAGCACCCTGCTGAACCTGCTGGCCGGGTTTGACCGCGCCATTGTGACCCCCATTGCGGGCACCACCCGCGATGTGCTGGAGCAGGCCGTGATGCTGGGGGATACCGGCATCCGGCTGAACCTGTTTGACACCGCCGGTGTGCGGGATGTGGGGGAACACGGCGATGCTGTGGAAGCCGAGGGCATCCGCCGCAGCTGGAAAAAGCTGGAGGAAGCCGGGCTGGTGCTGGCCGTGTTCGACCTGGCCGCCCCGCTGAATGAGGAAGACCTGGAAATTGCACGCCGCTGCCAGGGCCGCCCTGCGCTGGCCATCCTGAACAAGCAGGATCTGGCCGGGCAGGGGGAAGCATTCACTGCCGCACAGCAGCAGTTAGTGCCTTACTTCAAGGCCATCATTCCGCTGACCGCGCGGGACGCCGCCAGCCTGCAGCCTTTGTGTCAGGCGGTCGCCCAACTGCTGGGCACCGCCAACCTGGACCCCAACGCTGCCGCGCTGTGCAGCGCCCGCCAGCTGAGCGCCGCCAAGGAAGCCCGCGATGCCCTTGCCGAAGCCCTGAACAGCCAGGAGGACGGCTTTGGGCTGGATGCTGCCGGGGTGTGCATCAGCGATGCGCAGCGTGCCCTTGCCCGCCTGACCGGTGAGGACGCCACCGAAGCTACCATTGACGAAGTGTTTTCTACCTTCTGTGTGGGCAAATAACCCACCTGTTCTTCTGCGTTTCAAGAGCGCCTGTTTACCCGCTATTTTCTGCGGGGGCAGGCGCTCTTTTATTGTGTTCCGGGCGCGGCTGTGATACAATGAAGTGACGAAAATTTCTTCCATCAAAGAGTTTTGATTTGAGGCATAGAGATTATGGATTTTTTGGGAAATTATGATGTGGTCGTGGTGGGTGCCGGACACGCCGGAATTGAAGCCGCCCATGCGGCAGCCATGCTTGGCGCCAAGACGGCGATCTTTACGTTGACATTGGATTTTATCGGCAACATGCCCTGCAACCCGTCCATTGGCGGCACAGCCAAGGGGCATCTGGTGCGGGAGATCGATGCGCTGGGCGGTTTGATGGGCATTGCAGCGGATGCCACCTTTTTGCAGAGCCGGATGCTGAACCGCGGCAAAGGCCCCGCGGTACACAGCCTGCGCGTACAGACTGACCGCAAGCGCTACCACATCTGGATGAAGCACGCGCTGGAACTGACCCCCAACCTGGAGATTCACCAGGCGGAGATCGTGCGGCTGGATGTGCAGAACGGCCATGTGTGCGGGGTGGTAACGGCGCTGGGCGGCTATTACAGCTGCAAGTGCGTGGTGATTGCCACCGGCACAGCGCTGGGCGGGCGCATTTTTGTGGGCGAAGCCCACTATGACGGCGGCCCGGACGGCACCCATGCGGCCACCGCGCTGACCAAGGATCTGACGGCCCACGGTGTGCCGCTGCGCCGCTTCAAGACCGGCACCCCGGCCCGCGTACACCGCCGCAGCATTGACTTCAGCAAATTGGACTGCCAGCCCGGCGACCCGGACGAGCTGCTGCAGCCGTTCAGCTTTATGACCCACAAGCCGATGCACAACAAGGTGGACTGCTACATTGCTTACACCAACCCGGAGACCCACAAGGTCATCCTGGACAATCTGAGCCGCTCGCCGCTGTACGGCGGGGACATTCAGGGTGTCGGCCCGCGATACTGCCCTTCGATTGAAGATAAGGTGGTGCGCTTTAAGGGCAAGGAACGCCACCCGGTGTTTGTGGAGCCCTGCGGCGAGGACACCGAGGAGATGTACCTGCAGGGGATGAGCTCCTCCCTGCCGGAAGCCGTGCAGAATGCCATGTACCGCACCATCAAGGGGTTTGAGAACCTGGAGATCATGCGCCCGGCTTATGCCATCGAGTATGACTGTGTGGACCCCACCAGCATGCTGCCCACGCTGGAAAGCAAGGTGATCGGCGGCATGTACGGGGCAGGGCAGTTCAACGGAACTTCCGGCTATGAGGAAGCCGCCGCGCAGGGCCTGCTGGCCGGCCTGAACGCCGCCCGCCAGGCTCTGGGCAAGAGCGAGCTGGTGCTGGCACGGCATACTTCCTATCTTGGCACGCTGGTGGACGACCTAGTAACCAAGGGCGTGATGGACCCCTACCGCATGATGACCAGCCGCAGCGAGTACCGCCTGAGCCTGCGGCAGGACAACGCCGATGAGCGCCTAACCCCCATTGGCCGGGAATACGGCCTTGTGGACGACACCCGCTGGGCGGCGTTCACCCACGACATGGAAGTGAAAAAGGCCGAGCTGCACCGGCTGGAAACCACCAAAGTACCGCTGGCGGAGCTGCGCACCGTTGCCCCGCCGGAAGTGCTGGAAACGCTGGGTGAATCCGGCGGCACGGCGGCGGAGCTGCTCAAGCGGCCCGGCGTACACTATGAGCTGCTGGCCAAGGTGATTGGCCGCGGGCAGGATGTGAGTGCTGCCATGGCCTTGCGCATTGAAACCGAGATCCGCTATGCCGGTTATATTGCCCGTGAGCAGCGCGCTATCCACGAGGTACAGCGCCACGAAAATGTGGTGATCCCCGATGACTTTGATTACGCCCCGCTGGAAACTGTGACGCTGGAAGCCCGCGAAAAGCTGGCGAAGATTCGCCCCCGCACGCTGGCACAGGCCGGACGCATTCCTGGTGTAAGCCCCAGCGACCTGGCCCAGCTGAGCATTGCCCTGATGAAAGCAGGGAAGACTGCGGCAGAATAAGGGGCGGGATACTCATTTTAAATTAAAAAAGAATAGAGAATAATGAATAATTGTTGTGTGATGCCCACGGCATCACATTTTAATTAAGTCAGCTGTTCCGGAAAAAATCATGGTCGCTCCATCGCAGCCAACCTATTTTATTTGCGCCGCAGCGGGCGGCGCACCGACATTGTTCTTTATTCATTATTATTTATTATTTTTATAAAGGAGCTTATATGATCGATAAAGAACGCCTTGCACAAAAATGTTCCACGTGGAACATTGTGCTGAGCGGTGCCCAGCTGGACCTGCTGGACCGCTATGCGGAAATTCTGGTGGATTACAACCAGAAGGTGAACCTGACGGCCATCACCAGCCCGGAGGGCATTGAGGACCGCCACTTTGCGGACAGCCTGCTGTTTGCCGCCCAGCCGGAAGTAACCGGCAAATTGGTGGACGTTGGCACCGGGGCAGGGTTCCCCGGTGTGGTGGCAAAAATTTTCAAGCCGGATTTGCAGCTGACCCTGATGGAGCCCACCGGCAAGCGGGTGGACTTTTTGAAGTACCTGTGCGGGGAACTTGGCCTGACGGGGGTAGAGTTCGCCAAGGAGCGCGCAGAGGAAGCCGCCCGCAAAATCTGGCGTGAACAGTTTGATATCACCAGCGCCCGTGCGGTAGCCGCCCTGCCGGTGCTGTGCGAATACTGCCTGCCGCTTGTGCGGGTTGGCGGGGTGTTCATTGCAATGAAAGGCCCTGATGCGGATGCTGAGTTGGGCGGTTCCGCTGCCGCCCTGAAAAAGCTGGGCGGTGCCTACGGCGATACCCGCGCGTTCACCCTGCCGGACGGCAGCGAGCGGCGGCTGGTGGTTTGCAAAAAGATTTCGCAAACGCCGACAGCTTACCCCCGCAACGGCGGAAAAATTGCAAAAAAGCCTCTTTAATTTAACAAAACTCCGGGTTTTACCTCGAATTGCGGCGAACGAATTTTCTTTCTAACCGGTTTGGCCTGTGCTATGCTTTTGATAAAAGGCAAGCACAGGCTTTTTTATTGCCTGTGCGGGGGAGGGAGAAGCCATATGTCCAAACCGGATAAAAAAGCCGCCAATCAGAAACCCGGCAAAATTGTTTTACTGCCGGTGGAGCAGATCGAGCCATCGCCGTTCCAGGCGCGCACCGCCTTTGATGAAACCGAGATTGCGGCGCTGGCTGTCAGCATTTTACAGAACGGGCTGCTGCAGCCCATCAGCGTGCGCAAGACAGGCTACCACAAGTACCAGCTTGTGGCAGGGGAGCGGCGGCTGCGGGCCTGCCGCCTGGCGAAGCTGGAACGCATCCCGGCCATCATTCAGGACTTTGACGACAGCGAAACCGCTGCGCTGGGGCTGCTGGAAAATTTACAGCGCGCCCAACTGGATGCCTTTGATGCGGCAAGGGGCATCCGGGAGGTGATCCGGCTTTGGAACTGCACCCAGGCCGAAGCTGCACGCCGCCTGGGGTTAAGCCAGCCCGCGCTGGCCAACAAGCTGCGCTTACTTACCCTGACCACCGCCCAGCAGCAGCTCTGCACCGCTGCCGGTCTGACCGAGCGCCACGCCCGCGCTGTACTGCGCCTGCCGGAAAGCCGCCGCACCGCCGCGCTGGAAAAGATCGCACGGGACAAGCTGAGTGTGCGGGAAGCCGACCGTCTGGTGGACGCCATGCTGGCTGCCCCCAAAGACACTCCCGGCCCCTGCCGCAGCACAGTGCCAATGGTGGGGGATGTGCGGTTGTTTGTAAACACCTTACAGCACGCGGTTGACCTGATGACCCAGCGGGGCATTCCCGCCGTGACCAGCTGTGAGCAAGCGGATGGATTTTTGGAATACACGGTACGCATCCCCACCGCTACCCCTGCACCGCTGCCCGTGCCCAACACGCTGCCGGCGTGCCATGAGCCGGAGATGCCGAGCGGGGAAAGAAGCAGCCTTGGGGAAGAGGATGAGTTAGTTAGGAGTTAGGAGGGAGGAGTTAGGAGTTTGGGCGAATGCGAAATCAGGAATTAGAAATGAGGAATTGGAGGTAGGGTGGGGGCATAAGATTAGGTTCGTGGCTGTCCGTGGATTATATATGATTTTCGGGGATGGCTGGATGGACACATAAAATATTTGTGATGAACTTGCAATTTTCTGGTAGGGCGGGGTCACCTGGCCCCGCCGGTACTATGCTTACCGCGCCTGCAAATTTTGTGCCAAACTTTTCCCTGATTTGTAGGGGACGGCGTCCTCGACGTCCCGCGGACGGGCGTATATATCATTCGACGTTTGCGGACAATTACGCGGTAGGGCGGCCATCTCCGGCCTAAGAGCCGTGGCGTTGCCCCGGTTGGCCTCCGAAACGCGCCTGCGGGCGCAGAGCCCTCTGGCCGCCGGTGGGGGATTTGCACCATGAATTTTGGGGCACTACCTGTGGAACCACCCCTCAGGCCTCTCCGCGTCCAGCTCCCCTCTAGGGGAGCCATCATTTATTGAAACTTTGCGGCTAATTTAGTAATGGCATATATCGCAAGGCCTCGGAACGGTCGAGACCGTTCTCTACAGTGCATTTTATAATAGGCAATCAACATTTTACCATGCATCCCACCCGTAGGGGCGCACATTGTGCGCCCGCCGTCTCATACCATATAGCAGAATGAAATATTACACAAAGCCCGCCATGCGGGACGATGCAAGCATCGTCCCCTACAAACTGTTTTTATGCACAATCAATCTTACCGACAAAATAGATTTAGCTGAGGTTTGAGGTTCCCATACAAGAAGCGTTAAAATAGAAAAAGACTGGCTGTTCCGATGTGAACAGTCAGTCTTTTTTGGTATCTGGTATATATTCGATTACATCCCAAATTTCACAATCCAATATCCGGCACAAATCATCCAGTGTATTCGTTGTTACATTTCGTGTCTGTTTCAGTCTGTCTAATGTGCCCCGGCTGAACCCATACTGCGAAATTAAGGCATATGTTGAAACACCACGCTGCTTCATTGTCCGCCACAGCGGTGCGTAAGATATCATGGCTACATTTTCCTTTACTTGGTGCAATCCACTTTTATCTTTTATTATATTATGGAATTGATTCTTGACTATTCCCCATATACGGGGTATAATCCAGATATCAAGACGTTCAGCTTTTATAAAGGAGGTAATCATGAAAAAAGCAACTGCGATTCTTTTATCATCCGTAATTTTTGCATCCCTGTTGTGCAGCTGCGGCAAATCGGCGGATTCCTCTGCGGTTTCTTCTGCCGTCTCAACCAAAACTACTTCCCCCACAGCGGCACCGACCGAAGCACCCACGCCAGAACCCACCCAACAACCAGCCGGGCAGCCCGCCAGCCAGTTGTTCAGCAAAGTAACCGGTTTCAGCAGGGAATGGCAGGATGGAAAGCACGTTATCAACGGGCTTGATACTTCCGGTAACAAAATTTGCGGCATTATCGATGGCGGCGGCAACACCGTTTTAATGGATGGGTACACCGCGCTATATCCTTTGGCCGATGGGCACCTGATTGCTGCAACAGACGAAAATGTTTCCGGCGAATGCGTCTACACCGGGCGAACCATGGAGCTTTCCACCGCCGGTTTTGCCGGGGTTATTCTTGATGAAAACGGCAATGTGATTTATCAGCCGGATGAATCTCTGGGGTATGAACGGCTGTATCCGATCAATTCTCATCTCATTCTGTCCATCCGTGCCAAAACGGGTTTTGACGGGAAATCAGCATCCATGTGCGTATTGGACCAGGATGGTCAGTTTTTGTATGACTGCACCGATAGTTCTCACAATCTTGCTGATTTCATGGACTTTGATGACGATGGCATCGTATGGACTTTCTCCGGCGGTTTAATGTGGAAAATATCTTTTGGTCCTGATGATGATCTTGGTGAGAATCACATCCTCAAAATTGACTTTTACGATAGTAACTCCTATATCAACTATAACCTTTTTGAGCATGATACTTTTACCAGCAATTATATGCCCTATTCCGATCTTCCTTATTTAGTACACAACTATACCACCTTTTCATGCCTTGACCTCTATAATTCTTCTTGCTTTATCTTAGGTGGAAAATATATACTTTCTAATGCTACGTGCGTCCACCTGCCTTGGAGTGTCTTTCCTTCTGACGCACTTGACTGCACCGCCATCAACACCTGGCAAGATACCCTTGCAAATGAAATATCGTATAGTGATATTTCATTTTTAGGCTCTGATTCTTCCGGTCTTGGCTACTTCTGCCGCACCATTTATTCTGATTTGATGCTCTGTGATTCAACTAAAACTTTCTTTACTGCGGACGGAAACGAAATCAATATTCCTGAAAATTATCTAGATGCTCTTAATTCCCTAATTCCCTTGGATAATAAGCTTTTGCTCACTCTAAATGGTGCCGACGGTAATACCTATTGCACATTACTGAACCCTGCTGACGGCAGCGCACTTGATCCGTTCTTTGTTCCGGACTCTCCATATGGTAACTCACAAAATGATTCTATACTCGCGCTTGGTTTCTGTGATTCTGTCGGTATCTATAATATTGATACAGGGGAGAAGCAAAATGAAATCAGCATACCGGACTTTTCTGTCCGTACCACCTTCTTTAGCGACAATTATCTTATTATCAGCGGGCAAGATGATGATGATTCTACCTATTATCACGCATATTCCTTAAGTAACGGCGCACTTATTATTTAAGCAACGCCACAAAAACAGGGCGGTCATTTTTCCCTTTATCATCCATTCACATAAACCGCGCAAAGAATGAATCGTTCCCGGTAGAATCCCCCCCAGAATGTTCCACGTGGAACATTCCGGGGGGATTTTTTGTGTTTTTGGGGGTTAGGACTTCCACAAAAGGGGCTGCTGTGTTATAATAAATAAGTTCTTAGCGGTTCCAAACGATACATGGAGGGTAAAATGGCAAAAGTAATTGCAATCGCAAACCAAAAGGGCGGCGTTGGCAAAACGACCACCTGCGTCAACCTTTCTTCCTGCGTGGCTGCGCTGGGCAAAAAGGTTCTCGTGGTTGACCTTGACCCGCAGGGCAATACCACCTCGGGTTACGGCGTTGCAAAAAAAGGCCAGCAATCCAACATTTACACCTGCCTGATCAACGATGATGACATTCGGCAGGCCATCGTTCACACCAAGTTCAACGCAGACCTGATTGCTTCCAACACGCAGCTGGCCGGTGCTGTGGTGGAGCTGGTGGAGCTGCCCCGGCGCGAAAACCGCCTGCGCAGCATCCTGGCACCGCTGATTCCTTTGTACGATTATGTGTTCATTGACTGCCCGCCCTCGCTGGATCTGCTGACCGTCAACGGTCTTTGCGCCTGCGATACGGTGCTGATCCCCATTCAGTGCGAGTATTATGCGCTGGAGGGGCTTTCGGAGCTGATGAATACCTTAAAGATCGTGCGCAAAAAATACAACCATTACCTGGACATTGAGGGCGTGGTGTTCACCATGTACTCCGGCCGGTTCAACTTAACCATGCAGGTGGTTGCACAGGTCAAAAAGTACTATGGCAACAAGGTTTACAAAACCGTTGTGCCGCGCACCGTGCGTCTTTCGGAAGCACCCAGTTTTGGTATGCCCATCAATTTTTACGAGCCGAACGGCAAGGGCAGCGAAGCCTATATGGCCATGGCGCGTGAATTTTTGGAAAATAACGAGCGGGAATGACCCTGGTTTTCCTGTTTGGGAAAGGGAAGTGTGTGAATGGCAAAACGCAAATTGGGCGGCCTTGGCAAAGGGCTGGACAGCCTGTTTGAAGACCTGCCCATGACCGAAGATGCTGGCCCGGATCTGACCCGCCTGCCTGTGCGGGAGATTGAGCCGGACCCCGACCAGCCGCGCAAGAACTTTGACGAGGACGCCATGGCGGCTCTGGCAGAGAGCATTGGCGAAAACGGTCTGCTGCAGCCCATTGCGGTGCGCGCCAAAAAGACCGGGCCGGGCTATGTGATCATTGCGGGCGAGCGCCGCTGGCGTGCCGCGCGCATGGCCGGGCTGGATGAAGTTCCGGTTTTGATCAAAGAAGTTACCGATGAACAGGCCGCTGCGCTGGCCCTGATCGAGAACTTACAGCGCGAGGACCTGGACCCCATTGAAGTGGCTGAGGGCTGCAAAAAGCTGATCGAGCGCTATGGTTTAACGCAGGAAGAAGCTGCCAAGCGGCTGGGCAAAAGCCGCAGCGCCATTACCAACGCCATGCGCCTGCTGAACCTGCCGGAGTATGTGCGGGATCAGGTGCGGACAGGGGACATCAGTGCGGGCCATGCCAAAGCGCTGTTAAGCCTTAACTCACCGGAGCAGATGTCCGCCGCGGCGGACCAAATCATTGCCAAGGACATGAGCGTGCGCCAGGCCGAAGCTTTGTGCCGCAAAATGTCCAAGCCGCCGAAGCCCGCCAAGGAAGAGGATGCCTTTACCCGCCCGGTGCTTGCCGTGGAGGTGGAGGGTGCCCTGAAAGAGACCACCGGCAGTGAAGTGCATGTGGACTACAAGGGCGGCAAGGGCGTGCTGCACATTGCATTTTATTCTGATGCGCAGCTGCAGCAGTTCGCCGGGCTGCTGGGACAGTATGACCCTGAGCAGGCCGCCGAGGCGGCTGATCCGTCCGGTGAGGACGAGGCATAACTCTTTCATTTTATCACTTTAGATTTCAGGCATTTGCAAAATTACAAATAGAGGAAAGGATTTTGAATCATGTTGGATATTCGTTTTGTGCGTGAGCACCCCGACGAGGTCAAGGAGAACATTAAAAAGAAGTTTCAGGATGCCAAGCTGCCGCTGGTAGACGAGGTCATCAATCTGGATGCTGAGTACCGCGCCGCCATTGGCGAGGGTGACACCCTGCGCGCCAACCGCAACAAGCTTTCCAAGCAGATTGGCATGCTGATGGGCCAGGCTAAAAAGGACCCCAGCAAGGCCGCCGAAGCCGAGGAAATCAAGAAGCAGGTGACCGCACAGGCTGACCGCCTGAAAGAGCTGGAAACCAAGGAAGCCGAGCTGCAGGACAAGATCCGCGACATCATGTACACCATCCCGCAGATGATCGACCCCAGTGTGCCCATCGGCCCGGACGACAGCTGCAATGTGGAAGTACAGCGCTTTGGCGATCCTGTTGTGCCGGATTATCCCATCCCGTACCATGTTGACATCATGGAAAGCTTTGACGGCATTGACCTGGATGCTGCAGGCCGCGTTTCCGGCAACGGCTTCTACTATCTGCTGGGCGACATTGCCCGCCTGCACGAAGCTGTTCTGGCTTACGCCCGCGATTTTATGATCGACAAGGGCTTCACCTATGTCATCCCCCCGTTCATGATGCACGGCGATGTGGTGAAGGGCGTTATGTCCTTCCCCGAAATGGATGCCATGATGTACAAGATCGAGGGTGAGGACCTGTACCTGATCGGCACTTCTGAGCACACCATGATCGGCCGTTTCATTGACCAGACCCTGGACGGCGCCAAGCTGCCCCTGACCCTGACCAGCTACAGCCCCTGCTTCCGCAAGGAGAAGG
>ERZ809074.3049-NODE-3049-length-16645-cov-5.666064_pt1 | contig 16645 bp, 14 predicted proteins | sample MGYA00520795_ERZ809074 | MGnify/ENA primary metagenome ERZ809074 (study PRJEB31570, sample SAMEA3212989) | Homo sapiens | biome: human-gut; feature: human gut; material: fecal | place: Sweden | collected 2011 ...
TGCAACTCTTTCCACATTTCTTTCTCATCGTCGTCTACAGATAAGAGTGTGGCATAATCATCGTCCGTCATTGAAACATTGTAAGATGTTGTTGGAGCGGACAATGTGATAGTAGTAGAAGATGTGTTCCGCTTTATAGCGAATCCAACTATTCCTGTTATAAGATAGTTAAAAGTAGATAAGAGTTTGTACAACTCAGAACGATGAGAATCTGGTATGGCTTGTAAAGACTTAATACAGTTGATCACGAACGAATCGCTATTGAGGATGGAATTTGTGTAAAACTCACTTGTCCTCAAATTTGCAAACGGCTTCAGTATTGCAATTTGCACGCGGAGGGTACTATTCAGATTCGGCTGACTAATCAGAACATAGTAGTATTTATGAATTATACTTGCCAATGATTTGGCAATAGCGATGTGTCTGTTTTCCTCCTTATAGTTTCTTGATGAGTTAATTATTGCTCGGCATAACAGTCCTTCAATCCAGTTCTTATTTGAGAGCACTCTTATTATATCTTCTTGTAGGGTTGTCTGCTCCGTTGGATTAGCAATGACTCCATGCGGATTAAATAGCCGATTGTATTTTGATATACAAATTGACACAGCCTCAGTTATTTCATCATAACCGTCTAATTCGATTCCGCCATCTCTGCAGAAAAGAACTTCTGGTGAGAATAGTCCAGATTTGATATAGTTAGTGAAATCTTGTTGAAACAAGAACTCTGCTTTGTCAAGAAGAAGATGTTCCTTTAACGATCTTGGCCGAGATGACAATGACTCAACTTCTTCATGTGATAACCTGATAAGTGGATGATTACCGCAGAATGTTTTAATGTGTTCAGGAATCGTACTCTGACATTCCTTTTTGAAGAGTATTGCACCTTGCTGATTGTATTCTGTTATCTTCATATTGATTCTTGCAATGTTTGACTATTTAGATGCACTCTTAAGAGTGCATACAACAATGCAAAGATAAGGAAATATATCATATTTCATATTTTCAAAGATAAAATCTTTAGTGTTTACACATATTTAACTCATTTGTTTCAATATTGTCATCTAAACTATTGCTTTAACAGACTATTAGTGAGTGTTTTATGAAAATTTGTGCATTTATATGGACGTTGGCAGGTTGCTGATGGAACTGCGAGGTGGCGAGATGGAGTATAAGTTGCCAGATGACTGGAACGAAGCATTGGTAATGATAGGTGGGAATAAATGATAAAAACCCTGTAAGTAGTCGATAAACAACACTTGCAGGGCTTTCTTATTGCGAATAATAATTCGTTTTCAACAGACGTTTTTCTTTGACATTTTCGGCTGCGCTCGGCAATTTCATAATGTCGGCTGCACTCGGCATAGCCCGAACAAGTTCGGCTCTGCGCTCATTTGCACGCCATTTCAAGTAAACTTGATTGCGCTCACTTGCACGAAAATTCTCGCCATGGCAAAGTTCGAGTAAACTCAACTTTGCTCATTTGGCTTACGAAATCGTTATTATTATTTAGACCACACCGAAATACTTCTCAAAGAAAACCTTCAACTTCTCTATCACGGCCTTCTTTTTCTCCTGTCGGTTGCCACCGCCGAAGCGGGACATTGCCGGGAGTATCTTGTCAATGTCTGTGCCCGTTGTGCGTATCGCTCCATCACGAAAAGCATTCTCCACGAACTTGACGGTCTCGCCTGCTTTCAGTTTCTCGCTTGCTATAATCTCATTCAGGTCGTCCTGCTTACGCTGCTTCACATACGCCTCCCACGCCGAAGCGACATCGGTATCGGCATTGACGCTTGCCACGAAATTCTCAATGAGTTCTTTCTTGCTCCTCAACTGCATACTCGCACTTACCGCCTTGCGGATATTGACGAGTATCTCCTTGTCCTTGCAGTTGCTGTCGTGGTAATTCTTCACCAAAAGCAGTATGTAGTCAATGTTTATTTCAACCTGCCTGATTAGTTCGGTCTCAAAAATGATGTCGTCATTGACAACTTCTTTATCGCCCTTACCTCTCTTTCTCCACTTATCTTTCAGGTCAAGGTAGTGGCTCTGATAGTCCTGCATCTGTCCGTCGGTGAGCAGTTGCTGCCCTTCAAACTGGTCGAATGACTGCAATACATTTATAGACTTCAACAAACTACCGAAGAGGGAGATGAAGCGTCTCTCCTCCTCTTCGCCCATAGGCGTGCGTCCATCGGGGTATTGCTGCCGGAGTTCTGCTACCAGTTCTTTGTATCCATAACAATGCTTACCGTTCTCGGCATCGTATCCTTCGTAGTATGACTTGAAATCTTTAAGCAGAACTATGCTCGCTGCATCCTTATCGCCGAACAGGGCAATCGCATCATCGGTCTCTCGTTGGAGGTTGCGAAAGCATACGATATTGCCGTAGGTCTTCACCGAGTTGAGTATGCGGTTGGTTCTGCTGTATGCCTGTATCAGTCCGTGCTGTTTAAGGTTCTTATCCACGAACAGGGTGTTAAGAGTGGTAGCATCAAATCCAGTCAAGAACATATTGACAACTATCAGCAAATCCACCTGACGGTTCTTCATTCGCAGCGACAGGTCTTTGTAATAGTTCTGAAACTTGTCGCTTGAAGTGTCGTAGTTGGTGGAGAACATCTGGTTGTAATCCTTGATAGCACCCTCCAAGAAGTCTCTGCTCGGTTGGTCAAGGTTGGTAGTGCTCTCCGGGTTCTCCTCCGCGAGTATGCCGTCTATCTCCTCCTCGTTTGCACCGTATGAGTAGATGGTGGCAATCTTCAATCGCTGTGCTTCGGGCAGATGTGCCTGCTGTGCCTTGAACTCGTTGTAGTATGCCTTTGCCATATCTATGGAGGCAACGGCGAACATAGCGTTGAAACCTGCCAGTTTCTGCGCCATCTTCTCCTCCTTGACCTCGCCCTTCTTTGCCTTTGCCATCTGCCCAATGTTCTGGGCAACACGATAGGAGTAGTATGATGACCTCTTGGTCTTCAAACTCTCTTTGGTAGGAATGACAGACATTATGGTATGAACTGAAATAGAGATTATTCATGCCAATTGAGTCGTAGAACTGACCGAAATAGAAAAAAATTAAGTCTGTTGAACAGTAGAACAGACTGAAATAGAAAATATTTATGTCAGTTAAGTCGCAAACTGACTGAAATACAAAATATTTATGCCAGTTGAGCCGTAGAACTGACTGAAATAGAAAATAATTTAAGTCTGTTGAACAGTAGAATTGACCGAAATAGAAAAATATTTATGCCAGTTGAGCAGTAGAACTGACCGAAATAGAGATTATTTAAGTCTGTTGAACAGTAGAAACAGATGTAGATGAAAGCATTCTGGCACATGAATTCCCCTAAAAATGATCAATACAGATAGGATTTATTAGAATTTCCTTGCAAAATTTTGGCAAAGTGAAAGAAAATCATTAATTTTGCCTTGCAAAATTGTGCTCACGGGTGAAAGCCCAAAGGCTCAAGGATGCAAAGCCTCACGCCGATGCTGCCCAATAAGCAGCGGCTGGATGTGGGCATGACATAAGAAAAAGCGTTTGCTGACGCTTGGTTTTGGAACTCTGAAACTTCGAACACTTCGGTCTATCCAGAAACCACGCAACGGTAGATGCTCATGGGTATGTATTATAGAACCATGTCTTTCTATTAAGGATAGACGGGTTCTGCTAAATACATACGGCGTGGGGTCTTCGTTGTTCGTTTCGGATAGACGGGTAAGTTCGAAGACCTCAGAGTTGGAACGGGCAACAGTGAGGTTCCACGCTTTTCGTGCATTGAGATCATATCCCTCTGATCGAAATGTAGCTTTTCGAAATCTTCCGTATGGTAACTATCGGTAATTATTATGAAAAAGGAATGGATAGTATTGCTCTTATACATGCGAAAGTATCTTTGGGGAAGCAGTTTATATCAACCAAGAAAGGCTGTTATAGTTTTCTGTGTGCTTTTTTGATTAACCTGTTTATCAACCAACCACTAAAGGCCGATGACAATATAGTGGATGGCCATCAGTTTGTAGATCTCGGGCTACCTTCGGGCACCATGTGGGCGACTTGCAACATTGGGGCGACCACACCTTTGAACTATGGAACATTTATTGCTTGGGGGGAAATTGATCCAAAGAATAATACTGACTATACTGTTACTAAGTACAAATTCAATAAAGGTGCTGAACGCCCGACTCCACAACGCCCAGCTGTCATCTCTCCCCGAAATTTCACATGGAAATTGACAAAATATAGTTATTCGTTGGATAAGAAACTTGTTTTGGATGATGCTGATGATGTTGCAAAGGCCAAGTGGGGGACAAAGTGGATGATACCAACCAAAGAGCAATTTGAGGAACTTCGTAATAATTGCAAATGGACGTACGACTATTTCAATGGCGTGTTCTGTTGGAAGGTAACAGGCTCTAACGGAAACTCGATATTGTTTCCTACGTCTGGCCATTATTCTGTCATACCTGGCGATGGTGTTTCTAAAAATATCTATAGGAACAAAAGAGGGTTCTATTGGTCCCGAAATCTAAGTGACAGCTACGATACTGATGCCTGGTGCATGTGGATGTCGAATGATGGAAGATACTCAATATCAAGAAACTCAAGAGAGTATGGTTGCAGCATAAGACCCGTGTTGACCAAAAGTACGTCTGATTCCATTGTCAATTCAAAAAATGAATTATTGATGCAGATTCTGAACAACAACAGGAACTTAGCAAAAGATAGTGCAACTGCTTATTTCCCCTTTTCGGTCTGTACCTACTGTGTCATTCATTCTGATAAAGACGACTATCAAGAAAAGCTGTATAACAAGATAATCAAAAGCTACCCAGACCTAAGATATTCAAAAAGTTTAGACGATGCGGCTGCTTCTGGAGACACAGATGCGTTGTTTTTACTCGGCTACTGCTATTTCAGGGGATTAGGCGTAAGCACCAACAGGGATGAAAGCCGTAAATGTTTCCTCAAAGCTGCCGAAAAAGATGACGGTCGAAGTGTTGTTATGCTTTTCGCTTTAGGACTTGCAGATTATGCCGATAAGACATGTTTGGATATCTTGAAGAAAGTCGCTTCGGAAAATTATCCGCCTGCCGTTGTTTTAGATGCCTATATCGAATTTTCTCTTAGATTTACTTCTATTCTTAGTAAATCGAAACAAGAATTATTCGAAGAAAAAATACTTCCAGCTGTTAATATGAATTATCCTGAAGCAGAATATCTTCACGGCAATTATTGTAACAATTTAACGAGCATCTCATTAGCAGCGTCCGATGGATATATATATGCCGCAAATAGAGCCGCGACGATTTATGCAGAACGCAAGGAATACAACAAAGCACTGGTTTATGCAAGTATATCGAAGCAAGACGCCAACTATGAAGTCAAAGGTCCACTGCTTCAAGAAATTCAAATAGGTTGTGACAAGCCTAAGGAGATTGCCAAAGGAATGTATCAGGCATATTTAGGAAACAATTATAACGTCGTGGAATATGCATATTCCAGGGCAAAAGCAAAAAAACTTGCTACTGCCGACATCGAGGTTATTATGGCGTTGCGCATCCGTGCTAAAGGAGACAATTCCAGTTGTTCTCTTGCCAACCAGAAACTTACCGAGTATGCCGAACAAGGTAATGTCCTCGCCCAGGAAGAACTTGCTTGGTCATACGAGAAAGGACTTGGCATGTCGTCACCAGATATGGCAACGGCCTTTTCCTGGTACAGAAAAGCAGCAAAGAACGGATCAAAAAAAGCACAGAATTATTTAAAGAATAGAAATTTGAATTGGTAATATGAAACAAATATTCAGACAAAAGAGAATCCTAACTATTTTGATAGTTTCTCACTTTTTCTCCATTGTAAGTGTTGTCGTATCTGCTCAGACTAATAGGAGCGTCTACAATCAACACCTGTATTACAATCCAAACAGCAAACTGTCAACAGGAAAACAGTATTACGTGTCATTAGCATTTCCTTATGATGTGCGTGGGCGTGCTTCCATCCCCGTCTATAAAAGCATTGAAGGTCCGGAAAAAGTGCTGGCCGGATATCTAACTAATTGCAATGTATATATTGTTCAGCCAATAGCCAATTCTGCAAGAGACAAGTATTATAAACTTTTCAATTTTGATGGGAAATATTTGGGCTACATACATGAGCGATACTTTAACCTATGTGAAAAACCGAAGGCACCAGACTTAGAAATGATACAGGTTGAGGGCGGCACTTTTGAAATGGGGGATAACACAGCCCCTAATGCTAGCCCTGTCCATTTAGTAACTCTTTCTGATTTTCAAATAAGCAAGTACGAAATTTCCATTGAGCAGTGGCGTTCCATAATGGGGATAAAAGCGACAACTGAAATCAGCTGGAATGACGTTCAGAACTATATAGCCATCCTAAATAAGTTAACAGGCAAGAAATACAGATTGCCGACAGAAGCAGAGTGGGAATATGCGGCAAGAGGTGGCAACAAAAGCAAGGACTACGTTTTTAGTGGAAGCAACAATATCAATGATGTCGGAATATGCAAAGAGAACTCTCGCGCATGGAATGGAAGTGAGAATATATGGATGAGAAGAAAACCTGGACTTTTGAAGCCAAATGAACTTGGACTCTATGACATGAGTGGAAACGTATGGGAGTTCTGTGCCGACCATTATGATTATTACTCAGATGTGCCGCAAGCAAATCCTCTACGCCAGAAGAACGATAACGAGGCACAAAGAGTGATAAGAGGTGGTGGCTATATGGATACGATGGACGATTGCAAAACTCGTAAAAGGAGTTCAGTATATCCTTGGTTTACCAACCCTTCCTATGGTTTTCGATTAGTATTAGGAGATCCAGACCGGAGTTTACAAGCACCTCCCACGACCATTGATAAAAGCATGCAGATTGTATCCGCAGCAGAGGGCATCATCATTTATCATAAAGAAGGGAAATACGGAATTGCTCATGAGAGCGACAAGAAAATAATTGTTTATCCTAAATATGAGTGGATAAGTTCGATAAAGGATGGTCATGCCATTATAAAGAATGAGGGGAAATATGGATTTATGGATAAAGACGGAAAGCTGCTGGTTTCATGTGACTACGACACGATAATGAGTATTCCGCCCATATATTATGTTCTTTCAAAGGACAAGAAAAAAGGACTAATGAGTTCGTCTGGTACCATTATCCTACCTTGCGAATATGATTGTATTGAAAAAATCGATGAGATTACATTTCTCGTAAGGAAGGGAGATAAAGTAGGATGTATAAACACAGGTGGCAAATTCGTTATACCATTAAACTTTCAGGCTATAAGCCCAATGGATGAGAATGGCTACTGTTGGGTCAAGCAGAACGACAAATTGGCACTTACTAAAACATACTCTAATGAGTTCTTCGTTCCAATAGATGCAGACTCTGTTTTTGTTCAAGCTGGGACGGAAAGAGTCTTGATAGGCTCATCCATACTAACCAATGCCCCAGACATGTCAAAGGAAGTTTATTATTTCAAAAAGAACGGTCGGATGGGTGCTTTTAGTATCAAGGGAACCATTAAATGCGAATACGACGAGTTAGGCATCGTGAATGGCAATGAATATATTTGGGCTAAAAAAAACAACGGATACCTTATCCTCCATCAGTATGGTGAAGCAGCATCTAAGAACATCTATGATAATATAGTTGTCGTTGACTCACAAAACAACTCGCAACCAATCAATATTCAAACATCTTCTTTTAAAGAAAACGAATACTATTTCGTTGAAAGAAATGGCTTAAAGGGGGTTATCGATAACAAGGGGGAAACGCTTGTCCCATTAAAATACGAAGAAGTTTGTTCCTTTTATGAGAATCGAGCTCTTGTAAAAGCTGAAGGGAAATATGGTTTCGTTGATAATAGTGGGCATCTTATTATTGCTTGCCAGTTTTTAAATGCGAATCACTTCTCTGATGGATTGGCAGCAGTTGAGCTTGAGGGGAAGAGTGGTACTGCGTTTATTAATATAGAAGGCACAGTGGTAATAAAACCACACAAATATGACGAAGTTGGATTTTTCAACAATGGGCGTTGCCTTGTTAAAAAGGGAAATAAGACCTATTACATCAATAAAGATGGAGGCAAGATAAAAGAATAGAACAAAGAAAATGCCGAATCGCTTGAAAGGGTGTAGGCGTAAAACAACAATAATTACTATAATTACAAAGATTATGAAAAAAAGTTTATTTGGCATTTTTATGCTATGTGTTGTTGCAATCTTCATGTCTTGTGCTAACAAGGCAAACAAAGACGTACAGTGCAATGAGGCCTTATCGGAAGACTCTACAGAGATTTCTTCACAGGGAGACGAAGGCTCACTTTCCCTCAAGCCTAAAACCACAAAGGTAAAAGGTGAGTTAGGATTTTGCTATGATGTGCTGGAGAAGGAATACGAGCTGACTGATAACAATGGAGAAACAGCCCTGCTTACGGTAGAACTGAAAATGAATGATAATGGAATCCCTTTCAATCCAAGTTTGGCTGCAACATATGCAAACTTTGATGAAGGTGGATATATTGCTGTTGGTTTTGGAATAGAAATAATAGACGACAAGGGTGTGGTAGTGGATGAAACTTTTGCTGGCAACAGGGGAAAGGACACGCCCCAATATGCTGAGGATGGCATTAAACTAGTTAATATGCAGCCAGGTCAAACGGGCACCCTCAGATTTATAGTTCACAACGTTAAAAACATCAACAAAGATTGTTCCTTTACTGTGACTTCTGTCTTTGAGGAGATTTAAAATTCCATAAAAAACAACAAGAGAATGCCGAAACGCTTGAAGGGGAGTAGGCATAAAAATAATTGATCAAAAAATGTCTATACTATACGAAGACGGTCCTGACTTCATCACTTTTTTGCGCCATCATATAGCGTACAATGATAAGTCAGGAAATCGGACATAATTACGCATTTTTTGCAAAAACGGACACATTTTTAAAATAATCTCAGTAATTTTGCAAAGCAAAATCTCGCCTTGAGTGAGATGATGCTCTCCGCCGACTGCACTCGTGTAGTGTTGAACCGGCCGAGATTATATAATAAAAAGCGTTATTGACGCAAGTTCGGATGCTTGGAACTTAGGACACTCCAATATCTTATTCTGGACTGTGCAACGATGATGCTCATGGGTATGTTGTACACATACCCTCTTTCCGTCATTATACATATAGTGGCGGTTTGTAGGGTATAATATATACATACATAGCGTGAGGTCTCGTTGCTCGTTCGATAAGATGGGCAGTCCTAAGGCCTCAAGCGTGAACGAGCAACAATATGAGGCTTCACGCTTTTTTCATGCGGTTCTACCCACTCATGTTTTTTCAATATGCAACGTCTGAATAGGAGCCATAAGACAATAAAAGTGAACGTTACAATGAATCAAGTAGAGAAGGCAAAAATTACCAAACTTATCCAAATCATTAATTGGGAGGATACAGAACACAGTATTCGACCAATGTTATCAGATTTCTGTTCTATTTATAATGAGTTTCATTCTACAAATGCTGTTGGAACAGAAGATGAAAGAGTACAACAACTCAACGAGTTTTGTGCATGGTGTAACGAAATTGCAGATATGTTATCTCCGCAACAAGCAGGAATACTATTCAATGAACTCAGAAAGAATGGTATTTTCTTCCAAGATTTTGAAATAACTGACACCGCAAGCAAATTTGTGTTAGATTTTGAGATAGGCAAAGTTGGTGATATCGTCAATGCCCAAGGTTTGGTACACAAAGTGCTTAGCAATCTATATCAAATAGCAACTCAATACGAGCCGATTCTTGGACTACCATCAAAAAATACCGCCTTCTATCAGGGGGTGAGTAGATGCATGTTAGAAGGTTTGTTTTGCAATTTGCATTTTGAACAATATTGTACAGATGTATGGTACCAATCTTTTGACTGTATTTTAAAAGAGATAGTTCGTATTGATCATGACACAGCAAGGAAAGAAATAGAATCTGCGCTGGAAAGACTTCTAACTGTCGTAGATAATGAGAATGATTATTATGCTGTATTTGAAGCCTATTATAATAGACTGAAGAACAGGCATGATGACAAAAGAATTGAAAACGATTAATGCAAATATTCGGAAGAACTTCCATATAGTCTCATCATATCATAAACATCTGATTACTAGTATGAAAATCTCAATAACAAATAGCAGAGAACACATATATGTTCATCTGGACCAGTTTCTGTTTGCTGAGGCTGATGGAAATTATGTGGACATACATCTCACAAATGGTTCGCACCGCAAGGCCATAAGAATGTTGTTAAAGCAACTAGAAGAGTTGATTAATGCCGAAGGAACTTATCAGCAGCATCACATTCTGAAGGTTGGACGTTCATATCTTATCAATACTGATTTCCTTGTAGGAGTAAACCGCACAGAACACTATGCTGTTCTGAATACTGCTGGCGGAAATATCAAATTAGATATTGCAAAGACAGATGCGAACAGGTTACTTCTGTCTTTGGAGAAGAATAAAAGACTTGATGTACTCCAGACTTATTCATACAAGCAGAAGTTGACAGTATCAGTAAATGAATTGAATGATACAGTAGAAGAGTTCGTTGACCTTGGACTTCCAAGCGGAACACTTTGGGCATCTTGCAATGTTGATGCAAAGATTCCAGAACAGCCAGGAGAACTTTATCCATGGCATGAATGTCACCATTGGTCTTTACCATCAAGAGAAGATTTTGAAGAACTGAAGACTGAATGTGTTTGGACTTTCTGCACAGTAAAGACAATTACAGGTTGCCTTGTACAAGGTCCTAATGGCAATGTTATTTTCTTACCATGTGCTGGTTTGCGCAAGCCAAATGAATCCTCAAGAGATTGGAATGTCAGAGGTTGCTATTGGACAGCAACAGAAGTAAATGATAAAGGAAACATGCTTGCTTACTCATTCGACTTTGAAGATTCGGAAATGGAAGTAGGCTTTCTTGAAGGACTTGATTACAAAGAATGGAGTTATGCAGTTAGACTGGTGAAACGAAGTTAGAAAATGAACTCTTTATATATTAAAAGGCAGGTGCAACAACACTTGCCTTTTTTCGTATTCTAACCATGAAAGAAAACAGTAATTCCACTTGCTGGTCTTCATCTCACGACATAAACCCCACATCTCATACCATACCGAATAAAGTCTTCTTTTATATCAGGATATGTCACGACCTTTGCATCGTCAAACAACAAGTAAACAGTAAAGAATCCGCTACAAAAAGTAGCATTTAAGTTAGACATTTCTGCATCATCGGGAAGTAATCCCGAGTCTGCAGGTTAATTTGGGATGATGCAAGATATTCCGTTTCGGAGTGTCAAAGCATCGTATATGAGCGCTCTAATGAGCGATTATGTGCCCAATATATGGGTCTTTTACAGGTCCAAGGCGCTCTTTGAAACATTTTACGCAATCTGGAGAGACCTTTCGATGTCATAGAGGAAAAGACGGCGCATGTTGATCCATGCGCATCGGGCTATTGCCTGGAGCGTATGCTTGATTAATCCTCTGTAACGTGTCTTGTTGTTCCGGGTGTGAAAGCAGTATTGGAAGATGCTTGCCTCGACGTTGTTCCGCTTCTTGCGTTCGTCCCACGGGATGGATCCCGTCTGCCGCCTTACCTTGGAGCGTTCAATGCTGGTCTTGTCAAAGTATCGGTAAGTGTCCTTGCCTTCCTTTGTCTTGACGGGTATCTTCCACTTGTCATCTTTCACCTTGATGGCGGTCATTACCTCTGCCGTCTGCTTGTCGGTTATCTCAAGTGTCCCGTCCTCCTGCAGGTCAAGGTCGAAACGTGAGGGCTTTCCCTGAATTCCGTTGGCAATGAAGTCAAAGCCATTCTCCTTGTCTGCTGCGAGTTCCCGGTTCTCCTTTTGAACAGTCCGAGTTGCTTGTTTGTAGTCGATTTCTTGAACCTATCTTTGGACTTGATTTTTATACAAATTTATGTATTTTTCTCCAGATTACATAATGTCAAAGAACGATTTAGCGTTAAACAAATATAATATTAATCATAGGTCGGCTTGCCGACTTTTTAGAGTAAACTCGTATATCAAAATGAAGAAAGAATCCGAAGATGAAGAATTCTGGATCGAGCCTGAGGAACAGCATGAAGAGTGTCAGAATCCTAACATCATCTGCGAGTGGAACGAAGACGAATGTTATGAGTTCGGTGGGACTGAAGAGGACTGGAAGAACCATCCTAATAAATCTCTGTGGCGGGAGTTCTGTGAGGCTTTTCCATTCCTTGTAATCATTATACTCTTCTGTGTAGGAGTATTCTGGTTATGTTTCAAGTATGTCCACTAATCGATACCTGACGATGGTTGTACTTTCGATAATGAGAATCTTGAAGACGAAGAATCAGAAGGTTCAATGATAAAAGGATATATGTCTTCACATACAGAGGAAGCCGAAACGCTGTAATAAAGGAAGTAGGCATAACTATATAAAAAATTAATTTATTATGGCAGACATGTTAAGAATTACCTACTATGCAGAAGGGCATAGAAACGGATGTAAAGTAACGCTCTATGATGTTTGCGGCCGCACATACGATGATTGCATCGTTGCATTATCAAGATGGCATGGTTGTAACAGCGCAAGAGAGAAAGAGTCTTTCCTTCTCAACATTGCTCGAAGGGACTATCCAGAAGTTGAATGGGAGTCGGCTCATACAGTAGAGATCCACAACGCATAGTAGTCAATGAGTAACAGGTGTACCAGAAGAACTCAACTGGTACACCTGCGAAAAATCACATCAAGTGAAGAAGTTCCAGACTTTGTTCTGCGATTCGCAGAGAAGCAGGATCGCGAAGAGCGTGAATACGCAAATCTTTGCTGCTAAAGTTATGGCTTTTATTGCCATTGCTACAGGTATAATCTTCTATGGCTGTTAGAAATACCATGTAGGTTAATATAAGTTCAATCACTAAAAAATCAAACATAATGCTTATTCTTTGGTTCCTTGGTGGAGTTGCTGTTGCAGGACTCCTTATATTATTCATCTCTTTCTTGGCTGATTTGCTTGATTTCATATGGGGTGTCTTCGGAGGAGGCTGGTAATGAGGAAGATTATTAGCAGATGCGTCATCTGTGTAGCCGCATGGAGTCTTGGTTATCTGCTCTATGAGTATAGTCACTACAAGTGTCCTCGATGCGGGTATCCTAACAGAGACGATACTTGCATAAAATGCGGCTACCTCTATCCTGTAGATAGTTGCGGCAATATAGACAAGTTGCTCTATGAAGAGGACCTTGAACATTATCAATCTAAATAAACAACATCGTCATGAAGGAAAAAATATTGCTGATTCTTGGCCCTGAAGACAATAAAACGAACAACGAGTCTGTAGTTGAGTTGTTCCAGGAGTGTTTATCAGATTACAACATTACTGCGCCTGGTATAAACTATAATGATTGTGACTCTGTTATGCCCCAGATTACCGCACAGTCACAGAGTCATACTGATTATATCATTGGTGTTGGCTTAGGCTGTTTGTTCGTTCATCAGATGGTTGGTTTTGACCGCATCTGTATCAACCCTGTCATGAGTATTCTTGAGACAGAAGAATATCAGTCACATCTCTCAGAAGAAGAGATTGACCGCTATCTTGCAATGGAACGCACTATGTATGCATACGACAGAAGCCTTGACTTTAAGAACGACACACACTGCTGGGGTATCTACCGCAATGATGAGATTCTGATGCACAGATACTTCTCTATGTTGTACTATCCTCAGATTGTTACTCGTCCTTGCACAACCATCAATGAAGACTTAATCAATAATGTGGTTGCTTCGCTGTTGGAGACTATAGATAAGTCTTGCTGGATCGATGAGTGCGGCGTTCACTTCAAGAACTATGGCAGAACCATCAGTGGCGTTGACCCTGCAATCTTTAACAACGTAGATTCGTATGAGATTCCTGACGGTGTGACAACAATCTGCCCAGAAGCATTTGCAATGAGCAATTTACAGAGCGTCTATATACCTTCTTCAGTCAGAACTTTGGGTAATAGTTGTTTTCATGCCTGTAAAAATCTAAGAGAAGTGATTTTTGCAGATGATTCACATGTCGGTATCATTCCAGAGTACTGCTTTGCAGAAACAGCCATTTCATTCATGGAATTACCAATTTCTGTGTTCTCAATCCAGACTGGTGCAATGGCTGAATCTTACAATTTGAAGGAGATCGCAATTTGCGGTGAACTTCAGTATATAGGCAGAGATGCTTTCAAGGGATGCGAAGTATATATCAAGATGAAGGCTCACAAAGTTGCAGACATGCTTGATAGATTACAGCAGCAGAGAGATGCTGACTATGAGGCATTCTGCAGAAATAATCCTATAGAGTCTGATGAATTGTGTCTTTGAACTCTCACTCTTGGTCATAAAGGACAAGCCAAAGCGGTACCACCTGCATTTAGAGAAGTTATAGCAAGAGCCGTCCAGAAAGATTCTCCATTATGGCTGGCAGATGACAAATCACACATAAAAGTATGATTGAAATTGGAGTATTCAATGATAATTACGGCTGGGAGAAGACAATGACTTTTAGCCCAGAAGAAATTGCGGCATTACAGTTGTCAGGTAGAACGGATGATGATATTGCTGCAATGAATCCGATTCCAGAGAAACTGGCAAATATTTCTGCAAACGAGTTGGAGTCTGCAAGAAATAAACTTTGTGAATTCTGGAAGACAGACAAGGAGGATGGATTGATCAATCTTGTTAGAGAGTGTGATGCTCAGTATTGGGTAGAATGTTCTGCTGGCGTGGCTTCTGAATTCAAGAAGATAGGGGCTGTTCCTTTGCCTAATACAATGGTCAAGAATCTACTTTACGGCCATAAACCGTTTATTCCTGCTCAAGATGGAATTAGGTTTATGCGACAGGGAGCAGACTTGCCAGACCGTTCTGCTTGGAGAACGATATTCCTGCTCTCTTCTATCAAACAGTATGATGCTGTTTGTGAATCCCTGTCTCCGCTGATAGATTATAATATTGTAACCAGAGAAGATGCTGTAGGTGCTTTTGTTGCACTCTACGATCAGACTGGGGACCCGTCAATATACGAACAGTTCCCAATCTGGAAAGAAACTATCAGAAAAGCACGCTATATTCTCAAGGATAGCAAGAAGAAGGGAAGGCTGACAGAATATGAAAGTATGTTGCTGTACAGATATTTTAAGTACTATCTTAAAGGCTACGAAGAACTGAGATTAAATGATCTGCCCACCAAGTATCTCTATACGAAAGAAGACAAGGATGGGGTTGTTTATAGTCTGTCAGGTAAAAGGCTGATTGGTGTAACTGACCGCAAGAGTTTCAATAGCACTAACTATGTCATTGCTGATGGAGTTGAATCCTTAGATGAAGGTGCTTTCATGTGCATCTCTTGCTTGAAACATATCAAACTGCCAGAGTCATTGAGAAGGATAGGCTGCAAACAGTTCCTCCAGTCTGGATTAGAAGAGTTGACAATACCAGCATCCGTTGATTTTCCCATTGGCAGATGTATGTGTGAGGGATGTAAGTCCCTCAAGACTGTTAAGTTTAAGAATCATCAGGAAAGACTTGATATTGCGTTATTCAATGGAGCCTCAAGTCTGGAATCCGTAAATATGCCTGCTGGAGTAGTAAACGTGTTAGACTTATGTTTTGCTGATACTTCATCTTTGAAAACAATAGACCTTACAGGTGTTAGGTTTATTGGCGACGATTGCTTCCTGAATTCAGGAGCACAGTTGAAATTGCCAGAGACGGTGGAGATAGTTGGACTGACGGCATTCAAAGGAATGTCAAAAGACTCTGTCTATCTGGATAACTATCCTAATCCGTATAACTATACTCTTGACACTAAATACGCTCATCACACATTCGCAGAGTTCTTCACAGAAGGCCCAATGTGGATAAACGGCTTGGCTGGCCTCTATGGCTTGGTACGTTATTTACAAGATTTAGAATTGAGAGAGCATACGATTGAAGGAAGGAAGATAGAGTTATCTTTATACATCAAGTGGCTACATGACCATCTTGCAGAAGGCTGTGTCTTTGATAAGGAAATGATAGAGTTCTGTGCATTCACATTGGATCCAGTCTCATTCAGCAGTTTGTGGTTTGCTTGTATAATAGCGGTTAAGATTGAAGAAGAAGACCTGTTCTTCAAGGAATACGAGTTTTTGAAATACGGAATAGAATTCAAGAATTTGCTTCCTGAAATATATTCTATCTTCGATGGTAGAGGCTCTCATCGGGCAATAGATGATTTCATCGAATCTATTAGCAAAGACGAGACTGTGATTCACGACCGCAAGGCGCAGTCCAAATGTCTCAATGATGCTGACCCTACATTGCTGGATGAGTTTGAATTTGCTCTTTCCAACACTCATGACGATTTATGTAAAGTCAGAATGAAGAGTCAATACGGCTATGCTCATACAACTGGACCAACTATGACAACAAGCAAAGAGTTAATAACGAAACTCCGTGATATCATGACTGTATGAAAGATAATGACTACAGATGATTAGTAAGTTCCATTCAGACAGAGTGTTCTTTACGTCAGACACACATTTCAATCATAGTAATATCA
>ERZ809074.3054-NODE-3054-length-16617-cov-15.200399_pt1 | contig 16617 bp, 10 predicted proteins | sample MGYA00520795_ERZ809074 | MGnify/ENA primary metagenome ERZ809074 (study PRJEB31570, sample SAMEA3212989) | Homo sapiens | biome: human-gut; feature: human gut; material: fecal | place: Sweden | collected 2011 ...
TGCCGATCTTCTTCAGCGGGTTCAGGCTGGTCATGGGGTCCTGCATGACCATGGCGATCTTTTTGCCGCGGATGCCCAGCCAGTCTTTCTCGGTGAACTTGGTCATGTCGCGGCCCTCGTACATGATGGAACCGCCGGTGATCTTACCGTTGACATCCAGCATACCGACGAACGTCTTGGTGAAAACGGACTTGCCCGAGCCGGACTCGCCCACGATGGCAAGGGTCTCGCCGTCGTACAGGTCCAGCGAGCACTTGCGGATCGCGTTCAGCTTTTTGCCGCGCAGGCTAAAGGTGATCTCCACGTCTTTGGCAGAGATAATCGGTTGTCTATCCATGTTTGTGATTCTCTCTCCCATCTAATTAAACGTGATTGCGCGGGTCGGCTGCATCCGAGAACGCGTTGCCCATGATATAGAACGAAATGGAAATGATGGACACGATGGATGCAGGGAAGACCAGCAGATACGGGTAGTCCAGGAAGAAGCCGCGCACCTTGCTCAGGATCAGGCCCAGAGACGGCGTCTCGATGCCCAGGCCGATGCCCAGGTAAGAGAGGGTGGACTCCAGGTTAATGGTGGCGGGGATGCTCAGGGCCATACGCAGGATGATGACGGAGACCAGATAGGGCAGGATGTTCTTGGTCAGCACGCGCCACAGCGGGGTGCCCAGGCAGCGGGACGCGAGGTTGTACTCGCGGTCACGGAACATGAACACCATGTTGCGGACACGGCGGGCCATGACCAGCCAGCCGATGGCGATCATCGACACGGCCATGATGGTGAAGCTCTGGCCGACGACCAGTGCGATCAGGGTCATGTAGATGATGTAGGGCACGTTGTCGATCAGGTTGTACAGCTCGGTGAAGAAGCGGTCCAGGCTGCGGACATAGCCCCAGATCAGGCCGATGACGACACCGAGGATGCTCTCGCCCACGGCAACGATCAGAGCCAGACGGATGGACACCTGGGTGGCGTACCACACCTGGCACCAGTAGTCACGGCCCAGGTTGTCGGTACCAAACCAGTACTCGCTGTTGGGCGCAATGAACGCCTTGGAAGAGTCGGTGATCAGGGTCTGGTAATCGTACTTGCCAACGGCCAGCGCGATGAACGAGAAAATGACCAGGAACAGGAACAGCACCAGGCAGACGACTGCCATTTTGTGCTTGAGGAAGTTCTGCACCACGGAGCCCCAGTAAGAGTAGTTGGAGTAGCCGACACGCTCGGCCTCCTCGGGAGAGTAATCCACGAAGTAGAACAGATCGTCCTGCTTCTTGCCCTCAAAATCAGATGCCTTAGCCATCAGCGAGCTGCCTCCTTTCCGGTCAGAGTGATCCGCGGGTCAATGACCATCATGAGAACATCGCCCAGGAAAACGCCTGCAATGCCCAGCACGGCGTAGAAGATGACCAGCGTCTGCACAACGTTCAGGTCATAGCGCTGGATGGCGTCGGTCAGCAGGGGGCCCATGCCGGGCACCGAGAAGAACCGCTCCATCAGCAGCGAGCCGCCGACCGTGAGCAGGATGGACTGGGGGATATACTGCACCATGGGCACCATGGCGTTGCGCAGAACATGCTTGAACATGATCTCGCTGGAGCTCAGGCCCTTGACACGGGCCAGCTTGATATAATCGCGGGTCAGCTCGTCCACCATGTAGCGGCGGGTCCACAGAGCGTAGCCTGCGATAGACGCCAGCGACAAGCAGACGATGGGCAGCACGCTGGACGGGCCGACATTACGGGTGGAGTACAGCGTGGGGAAACCCAGGTATTTGGAGCCGAAGACCAGCACCAGCGAATAGGAGACCAGAGAAGGCACAGCGTTGACGAAAACGGTGTAGGCCGTGCCGATCCAGTCAAAGACCTTGTCCTTGAAGGCGGTCTGCAGGATGCCCAGCATGATGCCCACCAGCAGAGAGATGCCGGCGGAGATCAGGCCGAGGCGCATGGAGACGCCGAATTTCTTGCCGATCACCTTCACGACGGAAGCGCCATTCTGGATGCGGCGGGAAGTGCCGAAGTCCAGATGGAGCAGGTCGTTGTAGAAGTGCAGCAGCTGGGTGCCGATGGGGTCGGTCAGACCGGCGGCTTCCAGCGCGGCGTATTTCTGCTCTTCGGTAAACTTCATGAGCTGTTCTTCCGTGAAGTAGTAGTCCGTAGGCAGGCAGCGCATCAGCAAAAAGACGATGGTTGCGATCAATAAGATCGTGACGAGCGACTGAGCCAGCCGCTTGACGGTGTATTTTAACATGATAACCAAACCTTTATAAAATAATCATCAGGCTTTGGTTGCTGCATTGAAAGCAGCGGAGAAAGCCTCGTACTCCTCGGTGGTGTAGCCGTCGCCCTGACGGGTCTCCCAGTTGACGGCCTTGTAGTTGCAGGGACCGTACATGGCGTTGATCTTGGTGTACTCGTTGACGTGGGTCAGGCACCAGAGCACCTCGAACAGGCAGGGGATGCACAGGGCGTTGTTCAGCATGGAAGCCTCAGCCTTGGCAAAGGCAGCGTAGCGGGCGTCGGTGTCGGTCACGATGGCCTTGGCCTCGTTGACCAGATCGGTGAACTCCTGATAACGCTCCAGCAGGTCTTTCTGGTAATCCTTCGGATCAGCTTCAACAGCTGCGATCCAAGAGGTGGTCTGAGCGTAGTAAGCGTTGTCGTCGCCCAGCACTTCCTGGCCCAGGAAGTTGACGGGATCGCCGAAGTCGGCGCCCCAGCCATTCTGCAGGATGGAGTGCAGCTGCACGTTACGGACTTCCTTGTAGAGGGAGGAGACGTAGGTGCCGATGTCCAGCACGATGAAGTCATCGCCGAAGCTGTCGGTGAAGCACTGCTTCAGGACGGTGGCGGTATCCAGAGCATTGGTATCGCCGCTCTTGATGTAGTGGTAGCAGTGGACAGGGAACGTGACGCCGATGGCGCTCAGCTCCTCCATGGCCTGCTTCTTCAGGTCAGAGATATCGCCGTTGTTGGCACGCAGGCGCTTCATGGTCTTGCCGTCGTAAGCTTCGCTGTCCAGGCCCATCTCCTTGGCCACCAGAGTGGTGTACTCCTCACCCTTGGTGTTGTAGCAGACGCCGGGCATGGTGTAGAAGTCGTTCTCGCACTTCAGGGGGTTGATCTTGTTGGTGCGGGCGTAGTAGTTCACCAGGTTCAGGCCCTTGTAGAAGCACTGACGGAAAGCGTAATTCGCCACAGCCTTGTTCCAGTTCTCATCCAGGTTGCCGTTCTCATCCTTACGCTGGAAGTTCAGGTGCATCTGGTAGCTGAACTTGGTGGGGCGCTTCTCGCACAGGTATGCGTTGTGAGCGTTGTTGGAGTCGCTGGTGATGGTGGTCAGGTTGGACTCGGTCAGGTCGATGTTGTCCACTTCGCCGGACTCATACAGCTGCAGGCCGATGGACAGGTCGCTGATCATCTTGACGGTGTGGTGCTCAAAGCGGGTGCACTCGTTGGCAGCATAGTAGTTGGGGTTGGGGATGAAGCTCTTGGTGTTGCCCTGGATGAACTCCTCCATCAGGTACGGACCATTGTACCACATGGTGGTGTAATCGCAGGCACGGAAGCCCTCCACGCCCAGCTCCTTGATCAGATCCTCGGAAGCGGGGTAGAAGCTGTTGTAGGCAACCACGGTGTCAAAGTAGGGGCAGGGGCTGGGGCAGGTGAACACCAGCGTGTAATCATCGGGAGCTTCCACGCCGACACCGGCAGCCAGCATATCCTCGTAGGTCATGTCAGCGGCAGCGTCGCCCTTGTCCTTGGTCAGGTCGTAGTAATCGGCGGCGCCCACCACAGTCTCGGAGGGCATGGAGGTGTTGAAAGCCTCGTTCTTGAAAGCGTTCAGAACCCACTCGAGGCCCACCAGGAAGTCTTTGCTGGTCAGGTGGCTCTTCACCTCGCCGTTGACGTCGCACCAGTCCACATCGTCGCGCAGGTGGAACGTCCAGACGGTGGAGTCGTCGTTGTGCTCCCAGCTCTTGGCGATGGCGGGCGCAACCTTGCCGTAGCAGTCAAAGCTCAGCAGACCGTCCCACATGTTGGTGGTGACGTTCAGATCGGAGGCGGACTGGCTGTACAGGAAGTTCCAGGTCTCCAGCTCACGGTTGGCGGTCTCGAAAGAAACGTAATCGGTGATGGCGTCTGCGGAAGCAGCCGGAGCACCGGAAGCGGCGCCGGATGCAGCGGTGCTGCTGGAGCTGCCGCCGCAAGCTGCCAGGATGCTTGCGGCACCCACCACGCCGGACGCTTTCAGGAAGCTGCGGCGGCTGATGGAACGGGACTCAAAGTTCATGTTCATGGTGTTATCCTCCCAATAATTTTTCTGTGCTACGGCACATGGTGCAGGGTACGGCACCCTGCAGGATTCCCACTCTTCTGCGCGAGTTTTGTCCCTGGTGTTTTGCCAGAGAATACAAAAGAGCGCAGAAACAGACCCCTCTGCCTGTGCCTGTGCTCCTCCCGCAAAATCCTTAACACGACATATATTGTACCATCGAAAGAATTAGTTGTCAATGGAAAGGAAAAGCGTTTTTCTTAAAAAAGAAAGCGGAACCCGAAAGACACATGAAATATATTTACTTTAGTGTACTGAAAAATGATTAAAATAAGAGAAAAAGCCTAAAAAAATAAGACAACCACAGCTGTCCTTGTAAGAAAGACAGCCGCGGTTGTCTGCATTTTGCGGCCAATGTTCAAAAAACTTTTACATCTGGCGGCAAAAAAGGAACGGGATTCAGGGAAGATCAGCCCTGAGACGCCAGATCAAATGCCTTGGCGAACTGCTCGTACTGCACGGTGGTGTAGGCTTCCTCGCTGGTCTCCCAGTTGACAGCCTTGTAGTTGCAGGGGCCGTACATGGCGTTGATCTTGCTGTACTCGTTTGCATGGGTCAGGCACCAGGACACGTCGTAGACGGTGGGGCAGGTCAGGTCCTCTTCGAGGAAGAGCGCCTCGGCCTTGGCAAAGGCGGCATAACGGGCGTCGTTGTCGTTGACGATCTGCTTGCCCTCGTTGACCAGATCGGTGAACTGCTCAAAGGCAGCTACCACGTCTTTCTGGTAGTCGGCGGGGTTCTCAGCCACAGCGGCGATGTTGGTCAGATTGCAGCTGTAGTAAGCGTTGTCGTCGTGCAGCACCATCTGAGCCAGGAAGTTGACGGGGTCGCCGAAGTCCGCGCCCCAGCCCATGTGGACGAAGCTCTGCTGCTGGGGAGACACGATCTCTTTCATGACGGAGGAAACGTAGGTGTCGATGTCCAGCACGATGAAGTCATCGCCAAAGCTGTCCTTGAAGCACTGCTTGAGCACGGTGGCGTTGTCCAGAGCGGAGGTGGAGCCGGCCAGGATGTGGAAGTGGCAGTGGACGGGGAACGTGACGCCGATGGCGGAGAGCTCCTCCATGGCCTGCTTCTTCAGGGCGTCGGCGTCGTTCTCGCCGCGCATACGGATCATGGTCTTGCCGTCGTAAGCCTCATCGCCGAAGCCCAGCTCGCGGGCCACCAGGGTGGTGTAGTCGGTGCCGTCGGAGGTGTAGCTCAGGCCCTTCATGGTGTAGAAGTCGTTCTCGCACTTCAGGGGGTTGATCTTGTTGTAGCGTGCGTAGAACGGGCTCAGCTCCAGGTTCTTGTAGAAGCACTGGCGGAATGCCTTGTTGGCAATGGCCTTGTTCCAGTTCTCATCCGGGGTGCCGTCGGCGTTGTTGCGGGCATAGTTGAAGAGGAAGCAGTAGCTGAACTTCTTGGGGCGCTTCTCGCACAGCTGGCTGTTGTACCCGTTGTTGGGGTCGTTGGTGATGGTGGTCAGGGTGGACTCCATCAGATCGACCTCGTCCAGCTCACGGTTCTGGTACAGCTGGTAGCCGATGTTCATATCGCTCAGCATGGTCACGGTGAAGCGCTCAAAGCGGCTCACGTCGTTGGCGCCGTAGTAGCTGGGATTGGGGATATAGCTCTTGGTGTTGCCCTGAATATACTCCTCCACGATGTAGGGACCGCAGTACCACATGGTGGTGTTGTCGCAGGCGCGGAAGCCCTCGATGCCCAGCTCGTTGATCAGGTCCTCAGCAGCAGGGTAGAAGCTGTTGTAGGCGGCCACGGTATCGAAATAGGGGCAGGAGTTGGGGCAGGTGAACACCAGAGTGTAATCATCCGGTGCTTCCACGCCGACGCCGAAGCTCAACATATCCTCGTAGGTCAGGTCGGCGGCAGCGTCGCCCAGCTCCTTGGTGTGTGCGTAGTAGTCGGCAGCGCCCACCACGTTGTCGTTGGGCATGGTGGTGTTGTTGGCCTCGTTCTTGTAAGAGTTCATGACCCACTCAAAGCCCACCAGGAAGTCCTTGCTGGTCAGGTGGGTCTTCACCTCGCCGTTGACATCGACCCAATCGACATCGTCGCGCAGGTGGAACGTCCAGACGGTGGAGTCCTCGTTGTGCTCCCAACTGGAAGCAATGGCGGGTGCCACCTTGCCGTAGCAGTCAAAACTCAGCAGGCCGTCCCACAGGTTGGTGATGACATTGGCGTCGGAAGCCTGCTGGGTGTAGAGCATGTTCCAACTCTCCAGCTCGCGGTTGGCGGACTCAAAGGAGATGTACTCGCTGAGGGGTGCACCGCCGGTGGTGTTGGGGGCAGCGGTGCCGGAAGCGGCAGAGTTTGCGGTGCCGTTGTTGGAGCTGCTGCCGCCACATGCGGACAGCAGGCCGGCCGCGCCGATGACGCCCGCGCCCTTGAGGAAGCTGCGGCGGTCAAGCTTATGAGATTCAAAATTGATGCTCATTGGAATTTGATCCTCCCAGATCTGTATTTTCCTATTTTCTGATGGACAGTATGGTCATGCCCGGGCCGCTGTATGCGGGGCGAGCACAGATCAGAGTCACACTAGCTGCTATTCTAGCATCCTGCCCGAAAGAAGTCAATGAAATCTGACGTGCTTTTGGAAACAAAACTGTAACAACAGGTTTTACCAGGAAAGCAAACACAAAAAATGACAGTTAAAATCAAAAGAACGACTTCAACTGCCGCGTTTGGATCGATTTTATAGCAGTTTGCGTTTTTAACGCACAAGCAACATCCGCAAACTGCATATCGCAAATATGCCGTTTTGATAGGCACTATTTATGAAAATTGCGATAAAAGAACGGGTTCCAGCACTCGATCTCAGCGCTGGCGTTCCGCCAGGTGACAAACTCGGTCAGTGGGGTGGTGTCTACTGCCTCCGCGGGCACTCTATCTTTTTTCACAAAACCATGCTACAATAAAACTGTATTTGTCTGCACGCGGAGGAGTAAGCCAAAATGAAAAAATTGTTCCCCATGTACAAAAAGTATATGTTCCATCCCATTTTATATAAGAGCGTCACCCGGGTGTCCGTGGTAGCGGTGCTGATGCTGCTGTGGGACCGCTATGTCAGTGACGGCACCTTTACCATGTGGCAGGCCCCGGCCCTGCTGCTGGGGGTCATCCTGCTGGCATGGGCCTGGGTGGACTACCTGCGGCTGGACGGCGTGACCATCCACCACCTGGCAGAAGAGTTCAAGGATATGGGCAAAAAGAAAAAGCGCCACGCCACCAAGTCCATCGTGGACTATGCCGACGAGCGGATCGTCTCCTTTGAGGAGCTGGAGCCGGAGGAGCGCGTGTTCTGCAGCCTGCTGTCCAACCTGGTGCTGGGTGTGCCGCTGGTCGTCATCAGCCTGATCGCGGGCGCAATGTAAGGAGCGGCCATGGAAGCAAAAAAACAAAGGGCCAAACAGCTGGTGGTGGGCATTCTGGCCCATGTCGATTCCGGCAAGACCACCCTCTCCGAGGCCATGCTCTACCGCTCCGGCACCATCCGCAAACTGGGCCGGGTGGACCACAAAGACGCCTTTCTGGACACCGACGCGCTGGAAAAAGCCCGGGGCATCACCATCTTTTCCAAACAGGCCCTGCTCACGGCGGGGGAGACGGCCATCACGCTGCTGGATACCCCCGGCCATGTGGACTTTTCCACCGAGACGGAGCGGACGCTGCAGGTGCTGGATTACGCCGTGTTGGTCATCAGCGGGACGGACGGCGTGCAGAGCCATACCGAAACGCTCTGGCGGCTGCTGCGGCGATATCATATCCCAACGTTTGTCTTCATCAACAAAATGGATCTGCCCGGCCCCGGCAAAGAGAAACTGCTGGAACAGCTCAACCACCGGCTGGGCGAGGGCTTTGTGGATTTTGGGGCGGACGAGGACACCCGGAACGAGGCGCTGGCTGTCTGCGATGAGCGGCTGATGGAGGCCGTGCTGGAGCGCGGAACCCTGACGCCGGAGGAGCTCATTCCCGCCATTGCCCGGCGGCATGTTTTCCCCTGCTGGTTCGGGGCGGCCCTCAAACTGGAGGGCGTGGACGCCCTGCTGGCCGGGTTGGATACCTACACCCGCCCGGCCCCGGCGCTGGACGCCTTTGGGGCAAAAGTGTTCAAACTCAGCCAGGACGAGCAGGGCACCCGCCTGACCTGGCTGCGGGTGACGGGCGGCACTTTGAAAGTAAAGGCCCAGCTCACCGGCGAAAGCGACGGCGGCCCCTGGGCCGAAAAGGCCAACCAGCTGCGGCTCTACTCCGGTGTGAAGTACACACTGGCGGAGGAAGTGGGCCCCGGGCAGGTGTGTGCCGTCACCGGCCTGACCCAGGCCCACCCCGGCGAGGGGCTGGGTGCCGAGCGGGACAGCGACCTACCCGTGCTGGAGCCGGTGCTCAGCTATCAGGTGCTGCTGCCCGAGGGCGCGGACATCCACGCCGCGCTGGGCAAGCTCCACCGGCTGGAAGAGGAGGAGCCCCAGCTCCATGTGGTCTGGAACGAGACGCTGGGCGAGATCCATGTTCAGCTCATGGGCGAGGTACAGCTGGAAGTGCTCAAAAGCCTGCTGGCCGAGCGGTACGGTCTGGAGGTGGAGTTTGGCCCTGGCGGCATTTTATATAAGGAGACCATCACCGAGGCCATGGAGGGCGTGGGCCACTACGAGCCCCTCCGCCACTATGCCGAGGTGCACCTCAAGCTGGAACCCCTGCCCGCCGGCAGCGGGATGCAGTTTGCCACCGACTGCCGGGAAGAAGTGCTGGACAAAAACTGGCAGCGGCTGGTGCTGACCCATCTGGAAGAAAAACAGCACCTGGGTGTTCTCATCGGGGCACCGCTGACGGATGTAAAAATTACCCTCATTGCGGGCCGGGCCCACCTCAAGCACACCGAGGGCGGTGACTTCCGGCAGGCGACTTACCGCGCGGTGCGGCAGGGCCTGATGATGGCCAATCAGATCGGCAAAACACAGCTGCTGGAGCCCTGGTATACGTTCCGGCTGGAAGTCCCGGCCGAGAACCTGGGCCGTGCCATGAATGACATCCAGCGGATGGAGGGCAGCTTTGACCCGCCGGAGACCAGCGCCGACGGCCAGACAGCCACCCTGACGGGCAAGGCCCCCGCCGCCACCATGCGCAGTTATCCCATGGAGGTGGTCAGCTACACCCGTGGCCGTGGCCGCGTGAGCCTGACGCTGGAGGGCTACCGCCCCTGCCACAATGCGCAGGAAGTCATCGAGGCCGTGGGCTACGAGCCGGAGCATGATCTGGACAACCCGGCGGACTCGGTGTTCTGCGCCCACGGGGCGGGCTTTGTGGTGCCCTGGGAGCAGGTGCGCAGCCACATGCATGTGGACAGCGGCTGGGGCAAATCGAAGCCTGCCGAGACGGACGCCGTGGCTGCCTCCGCCCGGCAGGCGGGCCGCCAGCGCCGGGCAGCAGCCTACCGTGCCACGCTGGAAGAGGATGCGGAGCTGCTGAAAATTTTTGAGCAGACCTACGGCCCCATCAAGCGGGACCCGCTGGCCGCGTTCCGCCCGGTGCAGAAAAAAGAGCGCCCGGATTTTGCCGCCGAGCAATGGACGCTGGCCCCGGAATATCTGCTGGTGGATGGTTATAACATCATCTTTGCGTGGGATGAGCTCAATGCCCTCTCCAAAGAGAGCCTCGATGCCGCCCGCAAAAAGCTGGCAGACATCCTGTGCAATTATCAGGGCTTTAAAAAATGCGTGGTCATCCTTGTGTTCGATGCCTACCGGGTGCCAGGCAGCCCCGGCAGCATCGAGCAGTACCACAATATCCACATCGTGTACACCAAAGAGGCCGAGACGGCGGACATGTTCATTGAGCATGTCACCCATGAGATCGGCAAGGACCGCCGGGTGCGGGTGGCGACCTCCGACGGCATGGAGCAGATCATCATTCTGGGCCATGGTGCCCTCCGCGTCTCGGCCCGGATGTTCCACGAAGAAGTAAAAGAAGTGGAAAAAGAGATCAAGCGCTATCTTCAGGGGGAGGTATGACCATGGTTGCGACCATCACACCGGAATCCGTCTGGGCCCACATCCCGCCCCGGGCAAGGGACAGCCATAAGGGCAGCTTTGGGGCGGTGCTGGTGGTGGCGGGCAGCGCCTGCTACCGGGGCGCGGCCTCGCTGGCCGTGGAGGGTGCCCTGCGCGCCGGGGCGGGCATCGTCACGCTGGCCAGCGTGGAACCGGTGCTGGCGGCGGTCTCTGCCCGCCTGCCAGAGTGCTGCCTCTGCCCCTGCCTTGCGGGTGCGGAGGGCGGCATCTCGCCCCGCAGCCTCCCGAACATCACCCGCCAGAAAGCCACCACTCTGCTGCTGGGCCCCGGCCTGGGCTACACGGCCCAGTCCGCGGCCCGGGCCGCCGAGACACGGGAGCTGGTGGAAAAACTGCTGCCCGGCTTTGGCGGCAGCGCGGTGCTGGACGCCGACGGCCTGAACGCCGCTGCCAGCCTCCTCAATGCGGGCAGAGCCCTGCCCCATCCGGCGGGCGAGCTGATCCTGACGCCTCACCCCGGGGAAATGTCCCGGCTCACGGGGCGTTCCACTTCCGTCCTTGCGGCGGACCGGGAAGGCGTTGCCTGCCGCTTTGCCCGGGAGTGGAACGCTGTGGTGGTGCTGAAAGGGGCGGGGACGGTAGTCGCCGCGCCGGATGGCCGCTGCTGCGTCAACACCACGGGCAATCCGGGCCTTTCCCGGGGCGGCAGCGGGGACGCTCTGGCCGGGATGACGGCGGCCCTGCTGGCCTGCGGTCTGCCCGCCTACGAAGCCGCCGCCTGTGCGGTCTACCTCCACGGAGCGGCTGCCGACCGGGCCGCCGCCCTCCGGGGCGAATACGGGATGCTTCCGCAGGACTTGTTTGCCCAGCTGGGGCGGCTGTTTGCGGAGCACCACCGCTGAAGAAAACCACAGAAAAACAAACGCTTTCTTTCCGGCCAAATTGTGCTATACTGGGTGCAGAACAACACAAGGCCGGGAAAGGGGCGTTTTTGTTATGGTAGCAGAACTCGAAAAGATCATTGCCGAGAGCGGCAACATTGTTTTCTTTGGCGGGGCGGGCGTTTCCACCGAGAGCGGTATCCCGGATTTCCGCAGTGTGGACGGGCTGTACCACCAGAAATACGATTACCCGCCCGAGGAGATTTTGAGCCACACGTTCTGGGAGGAGAACCCCGAGGAGTTTTACCGTTTTTACCGGGATAAGCTTATTGTAAAGGGCGCAAAGCCCAACGCGGCCCACCTGCGGCTGGCCAGGCTGGAAAAAGAGGGCAAGCTGAAAGCGGTCATCACCCAGAACATCGACGGCCTGCACCAGGCGGCGGGCTCCAAAAACGTGTTTGAGCTCCACGGCAGCACCCTGCGCAACTACTGCACGGGCTGCGGCGCGTTCTATGATGTGGACTTCATCGCCAACAGCACCGGTGTGCCCCGCTGCCCCAAGTGCGGCGGCATCATCAAGCCGGACGTGGTGCTCTATGAAGAGGGGCTGGACGAGGAAGTCCTCTCCGGGGCCGTGCAGGCCATCCGGAAAGCGGACACCCTCATCATTGGCGGCACCAGCCTGGTGGTCTACCCGGCGGCCGGGCTCATCCGGTATTTCCGGGGCCACCATCTGGTGGTCATCAACATGCAGCCCACCGGGGCGGATGCTCAGGCGGACCTGTGCATCGCAAAGCCCATCGGCCAGGTGCTCAGTGAAGACATCACGGTTGGATAAAACGAAAAAAGTAACAGAGCGCTCCCCGCGCAGGCTGAAACGGCCCGGCGGGGAGCGCTTCCTCGTTTCTATTTATGGATGTTTAATCAATGGTGGTCTTGGTCCGGCCCACGCCCAGCACGGCGGTGGTGATCTTCTTCCAGCTGTTGCAGCCGCAGACGCCGTCCACCCTCAGGCTGGTGCGGCGCTGGTAGCCCCGCAGGGCCTCTTCCGTCCGCGCGCCGAACAGCCCGTCGATCCGGCTCCCGGTCTGGTAGCCCAGGGTGGAGAGGGCGTCCTGTAAGATCATGACGTAGCAGCCCCGGCTGCCCCGCCGCAGGGTGGGGTAGCCTGCCGTGGTGCCGCTGCAGGCGGGGGTGCCGTAGCGGCGGTCCATGTGCACCCAGGTGGGGGTCTGGCTCAGGGGCTCCACATAGCCCCAGGCCCCGGTGCCTCGGGCCGCGTTGTAGATGGCGGTGCGCTCGCGCTGGGTCAGGCTCTGCCCTACATCGAACGAGACACCCGCATAGTGCTGGCTGCGGGTGCCGTGGCCGCCCTCCCAGATGCGGCGGAACGCGTACCCTACCGGGATGCCTTTGCCGTACTTGCGGCGAGTCAGGTTCCAGGCCTCCATGGCCGCGATCGTCGTCCAGAGCACCGGGCTGCCCGATTTGCCCCGGAACTCCCGCACCCGCAGGGTGGTGCCGGTGCTGTAGGGCATGGGGTCATTCTCGCGCAGGTTGGCGTAGGTGTAAACTTTGTTCTCGTATGCGTCGTAGACCAGTAACCGTGCCATCGTGCTCATTCCTCCGTTTCCGATTCGCAGGCATCGCGGCTCTGGGCCCGCAGAGCGGCCCAGGTCTCCCGGTTGACCGTGCCCGTCTGTTCCAGCCCGGCCCGGGCCTGCGCGGCCTTGACAGCACGCGTTTCTGCCGCGCCGAAGACAGCGTTTTCGCTCACATAGTCCTCGCCGCAGTAGAGGCAGGCCCGGCCATTGATCCACTGCTCAATTTGCGAGACATCCGGCCCGGTGCTGCCCTCGGCAAACGCCCGGCCCGGGTAGGCGAGGCCCTGCACACCATCCCGGTCGGGGTTTGGGGTGTAGGCGGCCAGCTGTAAACTCAGCGCCTCCACCGCCGTCCAGGTCTCGGCGTCGGCAACACCGGTCTGGGACAGACCCAGCAGCTCCTGGGCACTGCGGGTGGCGTTGGCCGTTTCCTCGGTGTACTGGCTGGAAAGAGGCGGGTTCGCCACGCTCTGGTAATAGTAGGCAATCCGCTGCAAAAGAATCGTGTAGTAGAGCACCGTGCTGCTGTCCGAGCCAACGGTCAGGGGGATGCCGGGGTAGGGCAGGCGCCTCAGTGTGACCACCGGCCCGGACTGCCGCAGGCGGGAAGCCGTGCGGTAGAGAGAATTCCAGGTGGTGCGTCCCACGATGCCGTCCACCGTGAGCCCCGCAAAGCGCTGGTAGGCCCGCACAGCGGTTTCGGTGGCCGCGCCAAAGCTGCCGTCGATGGAGACGGTGGGGATGCTGCTCTCGTAGGCGCTCATGAGGTAGAGGTAGAACTGCAGCTCCCGCACGGCGGTGCCGGTGCTGCCCCGGCGGAGGATGCCCGGATACTCGCCGGGCCGCAGGCTGGAAGAGAGCAGTCGGTTGGCAATGTCGTTGTACACCTCATAGAGTTTGGTCCAGGTGGCGCGGCCCACCACACCGTCGCTGGTGAGGCCGAAGTAGCTCTGGAACTTTTTCACCGCTGCCGTAGTGGCGGCCCCAAACTGTCCGTCCACCGTGACATTGTTCAGCGAGGAATACACCGTCCGGGCAATCTTGAGCCAGAACTGGATGAGCCGGACATTCTGCCCGCTGGCACCCTGCCGCAGCGGCGTGCCCGGGTAGGCGTTGGGAGCACCGTTGTCGGACTGGATGCTCCGAAACTCGTCGTAGAGCTCGTTCCAGGTGTTCTGGCCCATCACGCCGTCCACGGTCAGGCCGTACCGCCGCTGGAATGCCCGCACCGCGTTGGCCGTGCCGGTGCCGTACACACCATCCACCGTCACCGAGGGGATGGCGGAATCGTACTGAGCCAGCGTATTCAGCCAGAACTGTACCTGCTCCACGGCGCTGCCGGTGGAGCCCTGCCGCAGGGTGGAGCCGCCCCAGCTGCCATCCGAGAGGGTGCCGCTGGCCGTCTCGCCCTCGCTGGTCAATTCGGCCAGATCCTTGACGGAAACGTAGATATAGCTGATCTTATACCAGGTCTGCCGCCCCACCACGCCGTCGGCGGTGAGGTTGAACTGCTTCTGGAATTTTTTCACGGTGCTGGTCATGCTGCTGCCAAAGATGCCGTCCACGGTCAGCAGGCCCAGGAATGGGTAATCCTTGGTGATGCGGTTCAGCTGCCGCTGCAGGGTGAACACGCTGGTGCCCCGGTCGCCCTGCTTCAGCGGGCTGCCCGGGTAGCTCTGGGGGATGGACTCGATGTTGTTGGTGCGGATGATCTCGATGTTGTTCCCGTAGTAGTATTTGAGGATGCTGAGGGCGTTGCGGCCCTGGTTGGCCAGCGTGACGGTGCCCCATTGTTTGAGCCCCGGGCAGGTGACGGATCTGCCGTCGCAGTATTCGGAGTAGTAAGGGTTCACAGTGCCTTTCTTGCGGATGTAGGTGTTGAAGATGTCGTCCGTCAGGCGCACCATCACGTCAAACACCGTCCGCCCGTGGACATAGTATTGGTCATAACTGGTGGAATTGGTGATGTTGAAACGGTAGCCCTTGCTGGGGTACCACTCGGTGTAGATGCGGTTGAGCGCCAGCGAGATCTGGCAGTGGATGTTGGCCCGGAGGGCCTGTTCCGGCCAGGTCGGGTAGACTTCACTGGACGCCACGTTGGCAATATAGCGGCGGAACGAGACGGTCACGTTCTGGGCACTGGCGGCGGGTCTGCCCAGGTGGACCGTGATGTTTTTGGGGATGATGACCCGGCTGAGGACTTTGGGGTCACAGTTGGTGGTGGGTTCCGGGCCGCTGCCGCCGCCCCCGGCAAACAGGGCGTGGGCGGGGATGACGATGGGCTCTACCGGGATGTCCCGGTTCTCCTCCGTGTCCGGGATCATCTCGGGCTGGGCCAATGTGACCTGCCCGGGGAAGACCTGCACGCCCCGGATGCGGACAGGGCGCCAGCCTTCCTTAAAGGCGGTCAGGTCGCACACCGCGTAGGGGCGGATGGTGGTGTTGTTTTCGTCCAGTGAGAGGGCGCAGTCCGGGGTGGTGAGGGTCACGTCCCCGGCGCTGCCCTCGGCGTCCGTGCGGCGGGTCACGGTGAAGCTGTCCCCGGTAATGGTCACGGTCACGCCTTCCACCGGGCTGGACTGGCGGGCCGCAAAGGCCTGGATGCGCAAAATTCCGGTTGCCATGCTCATGCTCTCCTTTGTGTGAAAGAATCGTTCGAGCCAGCTTATTCCGCAGTCTGCTCCGGTGTTCGGCACCACGGCACGGAACCCCTGCACAAAAAAGAGACGGTCAGAACAAAAAAACCACACCATGTGCCGTTTTGCTGGCACACGGTGTGGTTCTTTGCAATCAGGTCATCTCATCGGGAAAATCTTAGTAGGCCACGCCCCAGTAGACCATGGTCTTGGCGGGCTTGCCGCAGCAGGGGCAGACATCGCTCAGGTGCTCCTGCTCAAAGGGCATGCAGCGGCTGGACAGGCCAGCTTCCTCTTTCATCTTCATCTCGCAGGCGAGGTCACCGCACCACATGGTCTTGATGTAGCCGGTGTTGGCCTTGGCCAGCTCTTTGACCTCGTCCATGGTAGTGGCAGACCAGGTACGCTTCTTGCGGTTGGCGAGGGCACGCTCGTACAGGTCCTTGCGCAGGGCCTCCAGCTGGGCGGGGATGGCGGTCTCCAGCTCGTCCAGAGAGACGAACGTCTTCTCACGGGTGTCGCGGCGGACCAGGACGCACTGGTTCTTCTCCAGGTCCTTGGGGCCGATCTCCAGGCGGAGAGGCACGCCTTTCATCTCCCACTGAGAGAACTTCCAGCCCGGGGCGTTGTCGCTGTCGTCCAGCTTGACGCGGGCGTACTTGCTGATCATCTCAGCCAGCTCAGCGGCTTTCTCGCTGACGCCGGGCTTGTGGGCCGCGATGGGAACGACCACCACCTGGATGGGAGCCACAGCGGGGGGCAGGATCAGGCCGTCGTCGTCGCCATGGGTCATGATGATGGCACCCACCAGACGGGTGGAAACGCCCCAGCTGGTCTGGAACGGGTGATGCAGCTGGTTGTCGCGGCCGGTAAAGGTCACGTCGTAAGCCTTGCTGAACTTATCGCCGAAGTAGTGGCTGGTGCCGCTCTGCAGGGCCTTGCCGTCCTTCATCATGGCCTCGATGGTATAGGTAGCCTCGGCACCGGCGAACTTCTCCTTATCGGTCTTGCGGCCCTTGACAACAGGGATAGCCAGGTCCTGCTCGCAGACGTCTGCGTAGCAGTTCAGCTGCTGCTGGGTCTCAGCCTCAGCCTCGGCGGCAGTCTCGTGGATGGTGTGGCCCTCCTGCCACCAGAACTCGCGGC
>ERZ809074.3055-NODE-3055-length-16615-cov-7.390700_pt1 | contig 16615 bp, 17 predicted proteins | sample MGYA00520795_ERZ809074 | MGnify/ENA primary metagenome ERZ809074 (study PRJEB31570, sample SAMEA3212989) | Homo sapiens | biome: human-gut; feature: human gut; material: fecal | place: Sweden | collected 2011 ...
CGTTGCCCTGGGCTATGGGCAACATTTGGGCTTACAGCCCGCCCCAATCATTTACCGGGCGTTTGTGCAAATTGGTTGCTTTAATTGCCGAGCCGCAGCCTATCTTTATGCAAAGGTAAAGAAAATAAAGCAATGTGCCGTGTTTTCACGCTACCGGCTATGTTTTTTGTGGGGCGCATCAGGCAGTCATTTCCGCTCTGGGCGCAAAGGTAACTCCGGGATTTGACACGAAACTAAAAATGGTAGATTTTTTATTATCAACTATTTTTGGTTGATTTTGAAGAATCAATCGTTTTTGGTTGATTATTGGAATAATCGTTGTACCTTTGTAGGCGATTATAACCGGCAAAGAATATGGATAAGATAAAAGGGGTTATAACAGGAGATATTATAGAGTCTTCTGCCATACAGATAAAATATCGGGACTTCTTGCTGAAGTCCATCCGGGAGATAGCCGATGAACTGTCTGTAATTGAACCTCTAAGGATAGAAATGTTCAGGGGCGACAGTTTCCAGACGGTTATCGACAGTCCGGAAAATGCAATAAAGATTGCGGTCCTATTGCGTGCCGGGTTGAAGGGGCATACGCCAAAGGAGTGTAAAAAGCCGTGGGATGCCCGTCTTTCCATAGGGGTGGGAACAATATCGTACCATGCGGACAATACCGTGCTTTCAGACGGGGAAGCATTCCAATACTCGGGAAGGGAACTTGACGAAATGGGCAAGCGACGTCTTGTAGTTAAAACGAGATGGGCGGATGTGAATGAAGAGTTGCTGGTCAGTGGGGCATTTGCAGATGAGGTTGTTTCTTCATGGAGTGTTCCGCAATCGCAGGCTGCTTATCAGGCATTGTTATATAATATTTCCCAAAAAGAGATTGCGAAAAAATTCCAAAAGTCTGCACAGAACATAAGCAAGCTGTTGGGTGCGGCAAAAGTGAACCTTGTCCAGATGTATATCGACAGATACCATAAATTGATTTCAAACTTAACAAAATAATAACGATGGTTATATTGCTGAGGCTTTTATTTGCTCATATCCTTTCCGACTTCTTCTTTCAAAGCGACAAAATATGTGAGGGCAAACAGGGCAAGACAAATAGGAAGCACATTTACCAACTGCTACATAGCGTCATCCATGCTTCTATGGCATATCTATTTGTCGGGGACTGGAGCAACTGGATTATCCCGTCGGTTATTTTCATATCCCACTTACTGATGGATTACGTAAAGGTCGAGTACATGAAGAAGAATGCCGTTTCGTTCCTCATAGACCAACTTGTCCATATAATCGTCATCGTTGCCTTATGGTTATCACTATCTGACCATGGCGAGAATTTCTGCCAAGAGTTTTTCAGTACAGAATGGAACAGCCTGAACATCTGGGCGGTTGTCATTGCTTACTTGCTGGTGCTAAAACCTACGTCCGTATTTTTGAACCTCTTCATAAAAAGATGGTCACCTTCGGGAACAGCTGGGAAAAGCCTGCCGAATGCCGGAAAATGGATCGGGTATTTTGAACGTATCCTTATATTGACCTTAATTTTGACTGGTAATGCCGAAGGCATAGGATTCTTATTGGCGGCAAAATCTATTTTCCGTTTTGGGGAATTAAACAAGGCACAAGAAATTAAGACTACGGAATACGTGCTGATAGGCACATTCGCAAGTTTTACAATAGCGATTCTTATAGGCTTTGGAGTAGTACAGATTATAAATTAGGATAAATCAATCGGGCAAGAACTTTATAAGGATAGAGTTTTTGCCCGATTGTTTATTTTGCAGCCTATCTTATGCAAAGGTAAAGAAAATAAAGCAATGCCCGTCCGCTTTCGCACTATCTTATAGGATAATTGCAAATGTTTTTCGTAACTTTGCGCCATTAAACTATATATTTTTTACCCCAATGAATATCTTAGAACTCAGCGAGCAGGAAATACTCCGCCGCAACTCCCTCGAAGAACTCAGGAATATGGGCATCAACCCCTACCCTGCCGACGAATATCCCGTTAATGCCTACGCCGAAGAAATCAAGGCCTCGTTCAGCGACGACGCCGAACCGCGCGAGGTGTGCATCGCCGGGCGACTGATGGGCCGCCGCGTGATGGGTAAGGCAAGCTTTGCAGAACTGCTCGACTCCACAGGGCGCATCCAGGTGTACATCACCCGCGACGACATCTGCCCCGAGGAGGACAAGACATTATATAATAATGTATTCAAAAAACTGCTCGACCTCGGCGACTTCGTTGGCGTGAAAGGTTTCGTGTTCCGCACGCAAACGGGCGAGATTTCCGTACACGCACGCTCCATCACCCTCTTGGCCAAGAGCCTCAAGCCGCTCCCCGTGGTGAAGGAAAAGGATGGCGTGACGTACGACGCCTTCGACGACCCCGAACTGCGCTACCGCCAGCGCTACGTGGACCTCATCGTGAACCCCGACGTGAAGCAGACGTTCCTCAAGCGCGCCACGGTGGTCAAGACGCTCCGCGCCGCGCTCGACGAAGCGGGCTATACGGAGGTGGAAACGCCTATCCTGCAACCCATACCCGGCGGCGCCAGCGCACGCCCCTTCATCACGCACCACAACTCGCTCGACGTGGACCTGTATCTGCGCATCGCGACGGAACTCTACCTGAAACGCCTCATCGTGGGCGGTTTCGAGGGCGTGTACGAAATCGGAAAGAACTTCCGCAACGAGGGCATGGACCGCAACCACAACCCTGAGTTCACCTGCATGGAACTCTACGTGCAGTATAAGGACTACAACTGGATGATGGCCTTCACCGAACAACTGCTCGAACGCATCTGCATCGCCGTGAACGGCAAGCCCGAAACGGAAATCGACGGCAAGACCATCAGCTTCAAAGCCCCCTTCCGCCGCCTGCCTATCCTCGAAGCCATCAAGGAAAAGACGGGCTACGACCTCAACGGCAAGACCGAGGAGGAAATTCGCATGGTGTGCAAGGCGCTCAATATGGAAATCGACGACACTATGGGCAAGGGCAAACTCATTGATGAAATCTTCGGCGAGTTCTGCGAAGGCACGTACATTCAGCCTACCTTTATCACGGATTATCCCATCGAGATGTCGCCGCTCACGAAGAAGCACCGCTCCAACCCCGCCCTCACCGAGCGTTTCGAACTGATGGTGAACGGCAAGGAACTGGCCAACGCCTACTCCGAGCTGAACGACCCGATCGACCAGGAAGAACGTTTCCAAGACCAGCTCCGCCTCTCTGAAAAGGGCGACGACGAAGCAATGTTCATCGACCAGGACTTCCTCCGCGCCCTGCAATACGGCATGCCGCCCACATCGGGCATCGGCATCGGCATCGACCGCCTCGTGATGCTCATGACGGGACAGACGCAAATACAGGAAGTGCTCTTCTTCCCGCAGATGCGCCCCGAAAAGAAAGCACCGCGCGACAACGCCGCCGCTTACACGGCCGTGGGCATCAGCGAAGAACTCGTGCCCGTGCTGCAAAAGGTGGGCTACTACCTCGTTTCCGACCTCAAAGACGTGAACCCGCAGCGCATACAGCAGCAAATCGGCGAAGTGATCAAGAAATACAAACTCGACATCGCCAAACCCTCCGTGCAGGACATCGAGGGCTGGAATGTGTAAATAGAGGCGTTTGCCTCTACTCGTTCGCAATAGAATCAATAATATTCTATTGGATAAAAACCAAATAAAACAACTTGTTCTGTGTGGGCTACCGCTTGCCTTATCGGAGTAGGGGCGTTTTGCAAAACGCCCGCCGTGTGCGCCGCAAGGCAAAAATCAATGAGGCAATCATAAACCGGGCGTTTTAAATAAGATAGGCTGCGGCTCGGCAATTAGAGCAAGCTCTATTGCACTCGCCTTGCACTATCTTTGCAAAACGCCCCTACTGGCAGCGGTCGGTTCAAACGAAGCAAGTGGTTTTTCATGGTTTTTATCTAAAACCCCATTTACTATTTCAACCAACACGTAAATTACCATTTTCGTGAACAACGGGAAAATTGCCATAATGGGCGGCGGCAGCTGGGCTACGGCCATTGCCAAAATCGTGCTCGAAAAGGCCGACCATATCTATTGGTATATGCGCAAGCAGGAAACGATTGACAATTTCCGACGCTTGGAGCATAACCCCTCATACCTTACGAGCGTACACTTCGACGTGTCGCGCATCACATTCTCGGCAGACATCAACGAGGTGGTGCGCACCTGCGACACGCTGATTTTCGTGACCCCATCGCCCTACCTCAAAAACCATTTGAAGAAACTCAAAGTGAGGCTCACGGATAAGTTTGTCGTCACCGCCATCAAGGGCATCGTGCCCGATGAGAACCTCGTGTGCTCGGAGTTTTTCAGGCAAATCTACAACGTGCCCGATGAAAACCTCGCCGTGCTCGGCGGCCCGAGCCACGCAGAAGAAGTGGCACTCGGGCGACTCACGTATCTCACCGTGGGCTGCACCGACACCGACAAGGCAACACGCTTTGCCGAACTCATCGCCTCAAGCTACGTCAAGACGAAGACCAACTCCGACGTGATCGGCATAGAATACGCCTCCGTGCTCAAAAACGTGTACGCCATTGCCGCCGGCATCTGCAACGGCCTGAAATACGGCGACAATTTCCAAAGCGTGCTCATGGCCAACGCCGTGCAGGAGATGAACCGCTTCCTCTGCGCCGTCTATCCCATACCGCGCAACGTGTACGACTCCGTATATCTCGGCGACCTGCTCGTGACGGGCTACTCCAACTTCTCGCGCAACCGCGTGTTCGGCACGATGATTGGCAAGGGCTATTCCGTGAAGTCGGCGCAAATCGAAATGGAGATGATTGCCGAGGGCTACTACGGCACGAAGTGCATGAAGGACATCAACCGCCTCTACCACGTGAACATGCCTATCCTCGACGCCGTATACAATATTCTTTACGAACGCATCTCGCCCGCAATCGAAATCAAATTGCTCACAGATTCTTTCAGATAAAACGGCACAATGCTTACGGGCCGTATGGCGGCATCGCTTTTAAGGCACTGCGCCATACGCCCTTTTTGTATCTCTTTCTCGCCGATGCTTTTCAATTCCTTTGAATTTTGCCTCTTTCTGCCCGTGGCGTTCGCGCTCTACTGGCTGCTCCGGCGCTGGCGGCAATGGCAAAACGCCTTTCTGCTGGCAGCCAGCTACGCCTTCTACGCGATGTGGGACGTGCGCTTCCTCTGGCTCATTGCCGGCGTGTCGCTCACGGCGTGGCTGAGCGGCATGGGCATCGCCCGCTTCGGGAAAGGCAACCGCAGGGCAAAGGGCATCGTGGCGGCGCAGGCGGCGGTGAGCCTCGGCGTGTTGTTTGCCTTCAAATATTTCAACTTTTTCGTAGACTCATTCATCAGCCTTTCCGCGTGGCTGGGCTTCTCAGCCTATCGCCCGCTCTGGCAGGCGGCATTGCCCGTGGGCATCAGTTTCTACACGTTCCAAGCCTTGGCATACGTGATCGACGTGTATCGCGGCGAGGCAAAGGCATGCCGCAACGCCCTCACGTTTTTCACCTTCATCGCTTTTTTCCCGCAGTTGGTGGCAGGCCCTATCGAGCGCGCCGCACGGTTGCTGCCCTACTTCGACCGCCCGCGCCGCTTCGACTACGCCTCGGCCACAGACGGCCTGCGCCTGATGCTTTGGGGCATGGTGAAGAAAACCGTGGTGGCCGACAACTGCGCCGCCATCGTCAATGCCATCTACGCTAACCCGCAGGCCGACGGCACCGACCTCTGGGTGGCAACCATCTTCTTCGCCATTCAGATTTACGGCGACTTCTCGGGCTACTCCGATATCGCCGTGGGCTGCGGCAGGCTCTTCGGCATTCCCCTGATGCAAAACTTCCGCCTGCCCTACTTCTCGCGCAGCATCGCCGAGTTTTGGCGGCGATGGCACATATCGCTCATGTCGTGGTTTCGCGACTACATCTACATACCCCTCGGCGGGTCGCGCCAGGGGCGGTGGCGCACGGCTGGCAACACGTTCGTCGTGTTCCTGCTGAGCGGCCTGTGGCACGGGGCAAACTTCACCTTCGTGCTTTGGGGCGCGTATCACGCCTGCCTCTTCCTGCCGCGCATCTTCCTCAAAAAGCGCACGCCGCACAGCAGCGAAATCGCCGCCGCCGACAGGCTGCTGCCCACGCTCAAAGAGGCGTGGCAGATGGGGCGCACCTTTGTGCTGGTGTGCCTCGGCTGGGTGCTGTTTCGCTCGGAGGACGTAAGTTCCGCCTGCCTGCGCCTGCAACGCATGTTCACCGACCTGCATTGGCACGTGCCCTACTGCGGCCGCCTGCCGCTCTTGCTACCCGTCTGCCTCTTGCTCGTGGAATGGTTCACGCGGCGCAGGGAACACCCGCTCGACTTGCCCGTACGCGGACCTTGGCGCAGCCGCGCCGTGCGCTACGCCATTTACTACGCCCTCATCCTTTGCGTGCTGCAATGGGGCGGCACGCCGGTGGAATTTATCTATTTCCAATTCTAAACATCGATGATGAAGAAATTTCTGCTCCGCACCTTCCTTTTCCTCCTGCCCCTCGCCCTGCTGCTCATGGGCGGCGAGGCGGTGTTGCGGCTGCACCCCAATGCGGCCAAGGCGAAGGACAAGGCCATGCGGCTCACGGGCAGCATCATCGACACGCTGATACTGGGCAGTTCGCACGCCTACTACGGGCTCTGCCCCGAACTGCTCGGACGCAACGCCTACAACGCGGCGCAGGTGTCGCAGACGCTGAAATACGACGAGTTTATCCTCAACCGCTATGCCCTGCCGCGCCTGCGGGCGGTGGTGCTCACGGTGTCGGATTTCAGTTTCTACGAGGAACTGGAAGGCACGCCGAGTTGGTATCTCGCCGGCCGCTACCGCATGTATATGGGATGCGATTACCATTCGCTTGCCAGTGCCTACGCCTGGGAGGCAGCGGCGTTTCCCGTTTTTGCAAAAAAACTGCTCGCCCTCTGCCGGCCGCCCCGAGAGCGGTGGAGCCTGCGCGGGCAAGGACTGGAATACACGCTTGAAAACCGCGCCGCCGACTGGGACAACGGCAGCACTCGGGCAGCCGTAAACCGCTACGAAGACTTCAGCCACGGCGCGGTCAACGAGGCCCGCCTCTGCCGCATGGCCGCCCTGTGTCGAAAGCGCGGCATCAGCCTCGTGCTGGTGGCCACGCCGCTGCGGCCGTCATACCGCGCGGAGCAAAATCCGGCGCAAACGGCCGACATGCACCGCCGCATCGAACGTGTTGCCGCCCGCTTCCCGCAAACGGTGCGTTTCCTCGACTTCGCCGCCGACCCTGCTTTCACCGCCAACGATTTCTACGATGCCGACCACCTTAACCGAGCCGGCGCAGCCAAGCTATCGCTGAAAGTGAAGGGGGCGATATAGGCAATAATATAATTTTGACAACAAGCCATACACAATATTATATATATGGACTACAAAAGCATATTTTCCAAAGAAGAACTTAAAGAACTCACCGACTGGTTCAAAGAGCGGCTGGACGCCCTCCCCGAATCGCTGCAAGTAGACGACGCCACGTTCGTCAGAGACCTCCGGCAAACTGTGGAGTATTACCTGCGCCTTGTGGAACTTTACCACGACAAGCGCACCTTTTCTGGGCAACTCTATCTCTTGGAACGTATCCGCAAAAAATTGATTGAACTCGGATTATAAGCAATGAAGATGAAAAACCACCCTATCCGCGTAACGCTGCTCCTGCTGGCGGTCTTCGCCATTTTGCTGCTGCTACGCCTGATGCCGCCTTTCGAGTTGGGGACAGTGGAGATTAAGAAGACCGACATCCTCTCCGACCTCATCAAACCCGACGGCGAGGACGACGGCGGCGAAGCGGCTATGCTCGAAGCCCTGCGCAAGCAAAAGCCGGCTTTCCGCGACTCCTGTCCGCCGGGCATGACCTGCATCGAAGACTATGCCGAAGAGAGCGGGCACGGCATGGAACCGTTTTACCGCGCCTTGGAGCAAATTGACGAACTGAACCGCCCCGTGCGCATCGCCTACTTCGGCGACTCATTCATCGAGGGCGACATCATCACCGACGAACTGCGCCTCCTGCTGCAAAAGCGGTTTGGCGGCTGCGGCGTGGGCTTTGTGGATATGGCGAGCCAAACGGCGGGCTTTCGCCACAGCGTGCGCGAAGAGGCTGAGGGATGGGAGAGTTTCAGCATTGTGGACAAAGACCACTGCAACCTTACAAAACTCGGCATTTCGCAACGCTACTTCCTGCCCCAGCCCGGTGCGCGCACCGCAATGAAAGGTGTGAAAAAATTCGGTTGCGACACCTGCCAAACCGCCACGCTCTTCCTACGCGCCGCCGCGCCCTGCGACATTCGCCTCACGCTCAACGCCTCCGACAGCCTTCTGCTGCACGCACGGGGTACGGGGCAGGTGGAAGCGCTCACCGCCGAGGGCAAAATAGGCCGCGCCGAGTGGTCGTTTCCCGCCCCTGCGCCGGGCATGGTGTGCTGGGGCGTTGCGCTCGACGGCCGCAGAGGCATCACGCTCGACAACTTCTCTCTGCGCGGCAGCAGCGGCACCACCCTCACCTCCGTGCCCGAGGCCACGCTGCGCGAGATGCACGGCGTGCGCCCCTACGACCTCATAGTGCTGCAATACGGTGTGAACGTAGTGACCAAAAACGCCAAGAAGTATTCCCAATACGTGCGCAACATGAAGCACGTCATCGACCTCATCAAGAAGACCTTTCCCGAGGCGGGCATCCTGATATGCAGCGTGGGCGACCGCGAGGGCAAGGATGACAGCGGCACGCTCTGCACCATGCCGGGCATAAAGGCGATGGTGCTGAGCCAGCAGACCATGGCCGCCGAGTCGGGCGTGGCGTTCTGGAACCTATACGAAGGCATGGGCGGCGAGGGAAGCATCAAGCGCATGGCCGACGCGAAACCTGCCGAGGCGGGCAAGGACTATACGCACATCAACCATCGCGGCGGCCGCCGCATCGCCGGCATCTTCTATAAATCCATCATGCACGGTTTCGAGCAATACAAAAAACGCAAGGCTTATGACGAGGAATAGCCTCTACAAACGATGCTCTGCCCTGTGGTGCGCCTTGATGTTCAGCCTGTGGTGCGCGGCTCAGGACATTTTGCCCCATCGTCTGAATGCCGACGGCGGCGCGGCCGTGCCGCAAGCCACCGACACCAACTCCGCACTGCCGCCTCTGCGCTGCCTCACGTTTGAGACGGCAAGCAGCATGCCCTCGTCGTTCAGAAACCGCAAGGAGAACGTTGTGGCAAATACCGCCGCCCTGCGCCCCGCGCTCGACATCGTGCTGCGTGGCGAACGGCCGCTGCGCGTGCTGCATCTCGGCGACTCGCACGTGGCGGGCAAGGCCTTTCCCAATGCCGTGGAGCAAACGCTGCGCACGGCATTCCGCAAGGCGGAGGTGATGCCCGACGAAGGCACCGACGGCCTCGTCTTCACCGCCATTGGCAGCAACGGCGCCACCAGCGAACGCTTCCTCTCCGATAGTTACCGCGAGCGCATCGCCGCCACGAAGGCCGACCTCGTCATCGTGTCGCTCGGCACGAACGAGGCACACGGCATGGGCTACCTCGAAAGCATGCACGAGCAGCAACTCTCAGCGTTTCTTGAAATGCTGCGCAGCGTTTTGCCCGAGGCAACGTTCCTCTTCACTACGCCGCCGGGCGACTACCTGAAACAGGTGTACGTGAACTATCGCAGCACGGGCCGCGGCGGCAAGCGTCGCCGCGTAGTGCGCAGCGCCTTCCGCCCCAACCCGATGAACGGCCGCTGCGCCGCCTGCATCACGGCCTTTGCCCGCGACCACGACCTTGCCTCCTGGGATCTGTACAACATCTGCGGCGGCGAGGCTGCCGTGCGCAACTGGATTGCCGCCGGCCTGATGCGCCCCGACCGAGTGCACTACGAACCGCAAGGCTATGCCATTCAAGGCAAACTCCTCGCAGAAGCGCTGCTTCACTGCTTTGAAACCGACGGCACGCAATAAGTCAGAGGCAGAACACAAGCAAGCAAGAAAAATTGTTAATCCCGCGCCACGCCCTGCGCAGAGCGTAAATCAGGCGTTTGCAATCGTTAAGAGAGCGCGGCGCAAAGATTTAGGAATAATTAAGGCAATGGAAATTTGCATCTTGAAAAATTCAACGAAAGCCAAGGAGTTTTTCACGATAAAGCACTTCGGGAAAATTATCAAGGAGCAAATTTTGACGGGCTTGCTGATAATTTTCACAGTCATATAAGATAATTTTTTCGCCCATATAAGATAGTTTGCCCCAAAAACGCGAAAAGAGGAAAAGCCCGAGCCCTTCCTCTTTGTCCAAGGCAAAGATATGCTTTTCGCCCCATTCCGCCAAAACGCGCCACGTTGTGCCACGGGCTGGCAAAGCCAAAGGCGGGGCGGTAGGGCAATAACCTGCAAGGGTTGCCCGTTGCATGATAGACAATCACCAATCGCACTTTTAGCAAAATAAATATGTCCCAAATAGATTTCGATGCGCTTCTGCGCCTGCTTAGTTTCACGCCCGGCGAGCCGATGCTGTTCAACAGCGGCCTGTTTCTGGTGCTTTTCCTGCTGTTCAGCGCGGGCTACGCCCTGCTCTCCGCACAGCGTGCCAAAGCGGTGCGCCTGCTCTACGTAACGGCCTTTTCCTATTATTTCTATTATAAGAATGCCGGTGCGTGGTGCTGCCTCTTGGCAGTCATCACTCTAGTAAACTACTTTTGCGCCCTGCGCCTCGACCGCACGGAGCGTCCAGCCGCCCGCAAGGCGTGGCTATGGCTCGCCGTGGGCTTCATGATCGGGCAGTTAGCGGTGTTCAAATACACCGACTTCGCCATCGGCACATGGTGCGACCTCACAGGCGAGCAGCGCCCTGACACGCCCGCGCTGCCCGTGCTTGTGGGCATCTCTTTCTTCACCTTCCAGTCCATGAGTTATATCATAGATGTGTATCGCCGGCAAATGCCCGCCACGCGGTCGCTCACGGATTTCGCCTTCTTCGTGTCGTTCTTCCCCACCCTCCTCGCCGGCCCGATCCTCCGCGCCCGCACCTTCCTGCCGCAGTTGCAAAAGCCGCTCCGCGTCACGCAGCAAATGCTCGGCACGGGCACGTGGTTCATCATCATAGGCCTGTTTAAGAAATGCGTCATCTCAGACTATATCAGCGTGAACTTCGTGTCGCGCATCTTCGATAACCCCGCGCTTTACAGCGGTCTGGAAAACCTGCTCGGCATCTACGGCTACGCCCTGCAACTCTACTGCGACTTCTCGGGTTACTCTGACATGGCCATCGGCATCGCCCTGTGGATGGGCTTTGAAATCCCCGCCAACTTCCGCGCGCCTTACAAGAGCGACAGCATCACCGACTTCTGGCGACGCTGGCACATCTCGCTCTCCTCCTGGCTGCGCGACTATCTCTACATCTCACTCGGCGGCAACCGAAAGGGGCGGCTGCGCATGTACTTCAACCTGTTCCTCACGATGCTGCTCGGCGGCCTGTGGCACGGCGCTTCGTGGAATTTCGTCATCTGGGGCAGTGTGCATGGCTTTGCCTTGGGCGTGCACAAGCGTTTCCGCGAACTGCTCGGGCACGACCGCCATTATCAGTCCACGGGCATCAGGCGTTTCTTCGCCGTGCTCCTCACCTTCCACCTCGTATGCTTCTGCTGGCTGTTTTTCGCCGGCACGTCGTTCGAGGCTTCCATGCAGATGATAGGTCAAATCTGCTCCAACTTCAATCCGCAGCTGCTGCCACAATTCCTCGAAGGCTATCCCCTCGTGTCGGCACTGATGGTGGGCGGTTTCGTGCTCCACTTCCTGCCCACGGCATGGAACGGCAAGGCGGAAAGCCTCGCCGGCCGCACGCCGCTGCCCGTACAGGCCATTGCGCTTGCCCTGATGATATTTATCGTGGTGCAGGTGAAAGGTTCGGAGGTGCAACCCTTCATTTACTTCAAATTCTAAGGAGTTTTAGTAAACAAGTAGATGAGTAGACGAGGAATTTTTCGTGCAAGCGAGTGCAGAGCCGAACTTGTTCGAGCTATGCCGAGCGCAGCAGAAAATCTCAAAGAAAACAAGACAGGAATGTCTTGCTATACAATTTTTCTATAAGTAATCTGTCTCGTCTACTCGTTTACTTGTAAACTTGTCTACTAAATCTAAGATATATGCCGCTTGCTGCGCACAAAATGCGCGAAAGCCTTTGCAAACTCGGAAAAAAAACGCAATTTTGGAGCGTTATATCTTATAAAATACCCTTTATCTCAAAGAAAATGGAAAGCAAATACGATGCAATGAACGGGAAAAACGAAAACGAGATACTGTTTTCCAGAACTGTCAAAGCCGGCAAGCGCGTCTACTATACCGACATAAAATGCGACCGCCGAGGCGAGCTTTACCTTGCCGTCACAGAGAGCAAACGCATTAAGGACGGCACGGAAGACAGCCGCCCCGTATTCGAGAAGCACAAGATTTTCGTGTACCGCGAAGACCTCGAAAAGTTTATGGACGCCATCAACGCCGCCGCACAGTTTGCCCGTGAAAACGCGCCTTACGAGGACGAAGAGGAATGGGGCGAAGCCAATCATTACGATTACAACGCCCGTCCTGCTGCCCCCTATTACCGCAGCAGCGAAGAACCCGAAGCCGAAAAGCCCGCCGACTTCAAATTAGACATTGACTTTTAGCAGAAGGGGCGCAACGCGCCCTTTTTGCATTATGCCTGGTTCCACGGCTTATTATCCTATTCCCCCTTATGCCACACCCGCAAGGCACACCCCGGCCGCCGCAAATCGCAATCGTGATGAGCAACACGCTCGCAGCGCTCGGGCTTTCGCAAATCATCGGGCGCATGATGCCCCATGCCCGCTTGGTCACGTATGCCGCGCCCGGCGACCTGCCCAAGGAAAAAGCCGAAAGCTTTTTCCATTTCTTCATTTCCCCCGAAGCCTTGACGGCCGATGCGCCCTTTTTCCGGCAATACCGCCACAAGACCATTGTGCTTGTGCGCGGCGAAACGGGCGCACTGCTCCCCGACACGTTCCACTGCATCAACATTTGCCGCCCCGAAGAGGAACTGGTGCGCGACTTCCTGCGCCTCGCCGAACACTCCCACGCCGCTCGCGGCGGCAAGCCGCAAGCCGTACGCGAAGCGGAGGGCACGCCGCCGGCCTCTGAAAGCAGCGTGCTCACGCCGCGAGAGCGCGAAGTGTTGCGCCTCGTCGTGGCAGGATATATCAATAAGGAAATTGCCGACCGCCTCGCCGTGAGCCTCACCACCGTCATCTCCCACCGCAAAAACCTCACCGAGAAATTAGGCATCAAGTCGGTCTCTGCCCTCACCGTCTACGCCGTGACGAGGGGGCTGATTAGCGTAGACGAAATATAGGGCAATAAAAGCATCTTACTCCCCAAAAATCTTTTGAAACAAAGCCATGTCGCTGTACTTGCCTTTGCTGTAATGCCAGTCCTTGAGCGTGCCCGCCTGCTCATAACCGGCGGAACGAAAAAGCGCAAGGGCGGCATCGTTGCCCTCGGTTGCCGAGCGGGCAAGGAGGGAATGCAGGCGCAGGCGGTCGCGAGCGTAGTCCTCGAGCAAGGATAGCGCGGCTGCACCGTAACCTTTGCCGCGCTCGGAGCGGAGCAACACGATGCCGATCTCCGCGCGGCGGTCTATGGCATCGTAGTCTGTGAGGTCGACAATGCCGATGGCGCGGCTGCTGTCGCGCAGAACTACCACGAGGCGCAACTGGTCGCACTCGCCAAGCGTTTGCTGCGAAGCGACATACTGCTTCAAGGCATAGCGACTGCACGGCGCGCCGATTGCCGTAACGTCCCACACCTCGGGGTCGTTTTCTATCGTATAGAGCAACTCTAAGTCCTCCGGCTCTAAGGCTCTCAATATGACGGGCAAAGGCTTTTTCATGTTCTAAAACCAATATTTATAACGCCTCGCGTATGGCGTGATACACCTTGCCGCCGGTTATCAAAACATTGCTCTGCACATGATACGTAGCCACGTAGAGCGGTTGCGGCGAGCGGGCTGCATTTTCCAAAATCTTGCCGAAAGAATACGACTCGTCGTCGTAGATGACGAACATAAAGCGGGCAAGGTCGCCCTCGTACGTCAGATGCCCGTCGGGCAATGCCTGTTCGTCGGCTTCCACGTAGGTCACGTCCAGCCGCCACTGCTCTGCCAAATGCTTCATCTGCTCCATGTTGCGCCCGTAGTATAAGAAACTGCCCGCCACCTTTTTCTCGTGGGGATGGTAAATGGAGCGCAAGGCTTTAAGCTGCATGGCAATCAGTGCAACAGCGGCGCGGAGCACGATGGCAATGTTGATGGGAAGGGAGAAAAGCAGACTGTAATGACGGAAATGCTTGCGGAAAAAGATAAGCATCGCTTCGTAAAACACGTGCACGTAGCGATAGCTGTTTTTCTGCGTGCTCTCGCCTTTGTAATGCACGATGGGCGTGGGCACGTAGTAGTTTTTGCGACCTGATTTGAGGAGGCGATAAGAGAGGTCAATGTCCTCGCCGTACATAAAGAAGTCTTCGTCGAAACCGCCCAACTGCTGCAACACTTCTCGCCGCCCCAGCATAAATGCCCCCGACACGATTTCTATCTCCGCCGCCTCATTTTCATCGAGATAGCGCATATAATATCTACCAAAGCGTCGCGACTTGGGGAACAGTGAGGCCAGTCCCGCCATTCGGCAGAAAGATGTCCACGTAGTGGGCAGGCCGCGCCGTGACTCAAAGGCAAAGCGTCCGTTTTCCTGCAACATTTTCACGCCGAGCGCACCGAGAGCGGGCTTACTGTCGGCAAAGGCGAGCACATCGTGCAGGGTGTGTTCCGTGAGTAGGGTGTCGGGGTTGAGATAAAGCACATACTCGCCCGCCGCCTTTTTCAACGCCTGATTGTTGGCGTAGCCGAAACCCATGTTTTCAGCATTGACAATAAAATGCAGGCGGGGATATTGCTTTTTGGGGAAACGCGCCCGAAGAAACGGCACGCTGCGGTCAGACGAAGCATTGTCCACGACATACACCTCCATGTCGATGCCCGCGCCCGAGAGAAACAGGGAGCGGAGGCATTGTTCGAGGAAATAGCGAACGTTGTAGTTGACGATGATGACGGTGAGTTTCATCCTTTTGCGTTCAAAATTTTAGTAGACGAGTTTACAAGTAAACGAGTAGACGAGACAAGTCACTTTTATATTACTGTATAGCAAGACTTACTTGTCTTGTTTACTTGTCTACTCGTTTACTTGTTTACTAAAATCGTTACTTATCGGAAGGAGCCTGCGCCGACGGCCAGCAGAAGCAGTGCGCCACGAGCGTGATGAGCAGGCAATACATCGCGGTGTTGTCCGCACTTAGAAGGGCGTAGTAGAGAAAAAGGTTGGCATAGAGTGCCACGCCGATAATCAGCTGGCGCAGAGCGCAGAACTTGGGGTATGCCTTTTCGTTCTTGGCGACTATGCGCTTCACCTTGCCGAAAGCCATGAGGCGCAGGGCGAGATAGGTGCCGCCGAGTGCCGTGACGATGCTGAAAAGATTTGCCGTATAGAGCGTTTCGGGCGTAGCTTCCACAAAGCCCGAGGGCAGCCAGCCGAGTTCAAAGGCCGCTGCCAGCAGCCCTGCCGCCGCGAGCGTCAGCACGTAGTCGATGCGCAGGACTTTAATCATTGCGTTTGGAGACATATATATAATAATGTGTAGTTGCTTTTAGTTTATTATGCAAACGGCGTGCGCCCCACGAGCGAGCGACCGAGGGTTGCCTCGTCGGCATATTCCACCTCTTCGCCCACGCTCACGCCGCGCGCCAACACGGTGACCGTCACACCCGTCTGCTCGAGCTTGCGGTAGATGTAAAAGTTGGTGGTATCTCCCTCCATTGTGGGGTTGAGGGCAAGGATTACTTCCTTGATGCCGCCCTGCGCCACGCGCTCGAAGAGGCTGTCGAGGCGAAGGTCGGCCGGACCGATGCCGTCCATCGGCGAAATCACGCCACCGAGCACGTGGTAAAGGCCGTGGTAGAGCCCGGTGCTTTCAAACGACATGACGCTGCGCACATTCTCCACTACGCAAATGGTCGAGGCATCGCGGCGCGGGTTGGCGCAGATTTCACAAACGTCGGTGTCGGATATATTGTGGCACACACGGCAATATTTCACCTCGCGGCGCAGCCGCAAGATGCTCTCTGCCATTGCCGCCACGCTGTTTTCGTCGCGCGAGAGCGTGTGCAGGGCAAAGCGCAGGGCCGTTTTGCGCCCTATGCCCGGGAGTTTGGCAAACTCGCTCACCGCCCGTTCCAAGAGCCGCGAAGGATATTGTTCGGTAGTCATTTGTGCAGAAAGAAAAAAATTAGGCGCGGAAACCGAGGGTTTCCACGCCTTTTAAGGATTTTGATTTCCCAGTGTGGGCACTGAGGGATTCGAACCCCCGACCCTCTGCTTGTAAGGCAGACGCTCTGAACCAACTGAGCTAAGTGCCCGATGACCTAAGTTGTTTCTTTCGTAATTTTGTGGGCACTGAGGGATTCGAACCCCCGACCCTCTGCTTGTAAGGCAGACGCT
>ERZ809074.3059-NODE-3059-length-16584-cov-50.389981_pt1 | contig 16584 bp, 18 predicted proteins | sample MGYA00520795_ERZ809074 | MGnify/ENA primary metagenome ERZ809074 (study PRJEB31570, sample SAMEA3212989) | Homo sapiens | biome: human-gut; feature: human gut; material: fecal | place: Sweden | collected 2011 ...
CTTCAGGCGATTCCCGTGGCAGAGAGCGGTGCGCTGGAGCATTATGGCATTACCCAACAGGAGCTGGCCGTCATCTGCTCCTCCCATAACGGAGAGTCCTTTCATGTAAAGGCCGTGGAGAGCATCCTGCACAAGGCCGGGCTCTCCCCCGACCAGCTGTGCTGCGGGTCGGAATACCCCATGTATCTCCCCGCTGAGGACGCCTTGAAGATCGCCGGCATCCCCCGGGCGCCCATCTACTGCGACTGCTCCGGAAAACACGCCGGTATGCTCATCACCGCCCGCCATTTAGGGGAGTCTTTGGAAGGCTATACCGCATTGGAGCATCCTGTCCAGCAGCGTATCCTCTCGGTGTTTGCCGAAATGTGCGGCGTGGAGACCTCAGATGTCCAGTTGGCTGTGGACGGCTGCGGCGTTCCGGTCCACGCGCTGCCCCTCTACCGGCTGGCACAAGGCTACGCCCGTATGTCCCTTCCCACGCTTTTTGACTCCACCCGGGCCGCTGTCGTCCGACGCATCACGTCCGCCATGACAGCACATCCGGAAATGGTGGCAGGAACCGATCGCATCTGCACCCAGCTGATGGCCGCCTTCGGCGACCGCATCTTCTGCAAATCAGGTGCCAGCGCATTCTATGCCGTGGGCATCAAGGATAAGGGGATCGGCATCGCCCTCAAGATGGAGGACGGCGCCTCCTCCATCGTCCCGTATGCCATACTCTCGGTTCTCACCCAGCTCGGCGTCATCACGCCGGAGGAAGCCTGCTCCCTGCCCCGCTTTCACGACAAAAACCTTTACAACAACCACCATGCCGTCGTGGGCCGCACCGAGCTGGCCTTTCAGCTGGAGCCTTTCTGTTAACAGTATAGCCTGCACACAAAAATAGAGCGTATCTGCCCCTTCACCAGAAAGCAGCATAAACAAGAACCCACCTTCTTACGAAGGTGGGTTCTTGGTGTATACAGTATATTGTCACGCCGCCTTGCGCTTACGCCGCAAGACCGCAAACACCGCCATCAGGCTCACATTTACCAACAGAACGATCAGACTTCCCTCTATTTTGCAAGCACCGCCGGATAAAAGGGGCGCTCCGGAGAACGATGTGACGAGCAGGTGGGGATAATCCTCCGCAAGCGACACGCCGCCCAGCACCAAGGCGCCCACCCCATTCCACAGGAAGTGCATCGTCGTAGGCGCTATGATCGAGCCGCTGTATTCGAGGGCAGCCGTCATCAGCAGGCTCATGGTCACGACATTCAGCACGGGAACAAGACCCGCCTCAAATGCCCCGCCGTGACACGCGGTAAACAGCACCGTTGTGACGATCACCGCCGCGGCGGTGTTGTGCTTCTGCCGGATCATCCGGTACAGGTATCCGCGGACAAGAAGCTCCTGCATCACTACATTCAAAAACGCCGCCAGCATCCAGACGGGAAACAGGCGAACTGAAAGGCATCCGTCAATGTGCATGATCCCCGCCGCCAGCAGTATCAAAACCGGCGCGGCCAACCATAGAACCCCCGCTATTCCGCCCACGATCACGCCTCGTAAAGGGTGGTCAAAGAGATGTAATTGTACCGTTTTCTTCTCTATCAGCCAAAAAACAAACGTACATACGATGACCACCAATAGCGGCATGACCTCCGCCCACAGCCGCCAGACCGCCGGCTCATCCGAGGGCGGTACCGGCAATAGTGCGACCAGAATGGCCCACCCCATAAAAAATGCTATACACTTCAGAATCGTACCTGCTGTTTTCTTCAAATGACGCACCTCCGTAATGTTCGCTTTGCTTCCGTTTTTTCCGCTTATTCAACCTCGCGCCTGCGGTTCGCCGTTGGCGCTCTCATTATGATACGGAATTTGCTGGCCTTCGTGGACAGGTACCAGCGGGTCAGTCGACCACCACCGACGCAAGCTCCTCGGCGGAAATGCGGTACACCGCGCCATCGATGCCGTGGCTGCGGAGGGCTGCCAGCACCGCACCTCGCTCGTAGGGGCAGCCGATCAGCGCGGCACAGAGGGTGTCTGCGTCCAGTGTGGAGAAGAAGTCGCCGTATACGGCGGCGTCCCGGATAAGCCCCTTCTGCACGTCCAGCTTGAATTGTACCTTCCCGCCGGCGAAGCGCCCCGTCCGGTCGATGGTGAACTTCGGGCTTCTGCCGAAGATCCGCTCCCAGCTTTGGAACTGCTCCCCGGCGATCTCCCGGATGCGGGCGTCGTCCTCCGGTGTGACGGTGTAGGTATCGGTGCTGCCGTTCATGATGTGCCGCACCATGGTCTCCTTGAAGGTCTCCGCGTCCATGGGGGCGGGAAGATGCTCAGAGATGTTGGTCACGCGGTCCCGGACGGACTTGATGCTCTTGGAGGTGATCTTGTAGCTGTCCACCGTGGTGGACGCCACCATCTGCGCGATGTCCGTATCGAACAGCAGGGAGCCGTGGTGCACGATGCAGTCGCCCAGCCGGTACTGGGCGTTGCCGGAGAACTTCCTGCCGTCGATGGTCAGGTCGTTGCGGCCGTTGAAGGCGGCGCTCACCCCCATCTCCCCCAGCGCGCCGATCACCGGGGCAATGTACTGGCTGAACTCGATCTCCCCGGCCTCCTTGTGCTGGATGAACGTAAACTGCCAGCCGCCCATGTCTGTATAGATGGTGCCGCCGCCGCTCATGCGGCGCACCAGATGAATGCCGTGAGCATCGGCGTAGGGCTTGTTGATCTCCTCCAGCACATTCTGGTACTTGCCCACCATCAGCGTGGGCGTGGTGCGCCAGAAAAGGAACACCGTCTCCGGCAGACGCTTTTCCAGCGTGAAGTAGTATTCCAGAGCGAAGTTGTAATACACATCCGTGGAGCCGGTCTCAATATAGATCATGCACGTCCTCCAGTGCCTCCCACGCCTTGTAGGAGCTGCGGGCCAGCGGCGCGGACGCCACATGGCGGAAGCCCTTGGCCAGTGCCAGCTCTTTCCAGCGGGCGAAGTCCTCCGGCGTGGCGTACCGCGCCAGCGGGTAGTGCTGGGGCGAGGGCTGGAGATACTGTCCGATGGTGAGGATGTCGCAGCCCGTCTCTAAAATATCGTCCATGAGACGGCTGATCTGCTCCTCCGTCTCTCCCAGACCCACCATAAAGCCGGTCTTGGTCAGCAGCGCGGGGTCCTGCTCCTTGCAGTAACGCAGCACACCCAGAGACCGCTCGTACCGCGCCTGCGGCCGCACGGCGCCTTGCAGCTCCTTCACTGTCTCCACGTTGTGGTTCAGCACCTCCGGGTGGGCGGCGATCACCGTGTCCAGCGCGGCGTGGTCGCCCTTCATGTCGGAGATCAGCGTCTCCACCGTGGTGCCGGGGCAGACCTCCCGAATGGCGCGGACGCATTTGGCGAACTGCTCCGCGCCGCCGTCCGGCAGGTCATCCCGGGTGGAGCAGGTCAGCACCACATGGCGCAGATGCAGCTTTTTAGCGGCTCTTGCCACGTTCATCGGCTCCTCCGGGTCGGGGGGCAGCGGATGGCCGGTGGTGACGTTGCAGAACCGGCAGTTCCGGGTGCAGACGCTGCCGAGGATCATAAAGGTGGAGGTGTGCTTCTGGTAGCACTCGCCCAGATTGGGGCAGTTGGCCTCCTTGCAGACGGTGTTCAGCTTCAGATCCCGCATCAGCGCCGCCACCTCGTTGACGGCGTCCTGATTATAGCGGACCTTCAGCCATTCCGGTTTCTTTTCCATATCTCACTCCGCCTCCAGCACCGCCACGGCGGTGTCCACACAGACGGTGTCACCCTCCTCCGCCAGTTGCTTTTTCAGCACACCGGAGATGGTAGCCTCCACCTGATTGACAACCTTATTTGTCTCGATCTCAAAGAGCGGCTCGCCTGCGGCGACGGTGTCGCCCTCCTCCTTCAGCCACGCGCACAAAACGCCGCTCTCCATTTCCGGTGCCAGCTTGGGCATATTGATCTTCTTTTCCATCGTGTCGTTCCTTTCTGCCGTACCCGGCGATACGATTTTCAAAAGTGTCTTATAGCTACTTACATGAGATAGTCCATCAATTCCTCCGCCCCGTCGCCTGCCAGTCGGCGGCAGATGGCGGCAAAGCCCTCCGGGTCCAAGCGTGCGCCGTTCAGCAGCTGCGCCGCCAACGCGCCGTCGATAACGGCGCAGTCGATGACCGCATCCGAGACGATACCGCGCTTGGCTTGGTAGGCCACACGGATAGGTGCGCCGTGGAAGCTCCCGGACTTCTCGTAGGTGAAGGCGGGCGTCCTGCCCCACGTCCACTCCCAGCTGCGGTACTTTTCGTCCCGCAAACGGCAGACCTCCGCCTCCTGCTCCGCCGTCAGCGTCAGATGGGGACTCCCGGGCGGCACCATCTGCCCCAGCAGCCTATCTTGAAACTCCTCAATGGTCATGGGGCTCGCCAGATGCTCCTGTATATTGGTGACGGTGCAGATGGCGGACTGTGTCCCCCGGCTCTGGAAGCAGTCGTTTTTCCGGTGGGTCGTGATCTGATCCAGCACGCCGAGATCCGAGGAAAACAGCAGCGTGCCGTGGTGCAGCAGCCGCCCCTTTGTCATCCGCTGGGCGCTGCCGGAGATCTTCAAATCGCCGATGGCGATGTCACAGGTTCGGTTCTTCCGGGCAGGAACGCCGATGGCGTTCAGCGCCGCGATCACCGGGGAGAGTACAGCATCGTAATCCACGGCGCCGCTGGCGCGGACGATGTATGTATAATTCACATTCCCCAGATCGTGATAGACCGTCCCGCCGCCGCTGATCCGGCGCACCACGGGGATCCCCCGCTGCCGCAGGGCCTTCACGTGGACCTCCCGGCAGATATTCTGATAGCTGCCCACCACCACCGCCGGAGCGTTCTGCCACAGCAGGAAAATATCATCGTCCAGATATGTCTGGTAGACATATTCCTCAAAGGCCTGGTTGTAAAACGGATCGTGGGAAACGTTCTGCACCGTAAGCATACACAGACACCGCCTTTCGCCCGTGCTTCGTATCACGCTTGATTTCGCACATTGTACCTAACATTATACGAGACACCCCCGCAATGTCAACGGAGAACTGTGTTTATCGCTCTTTCTCTCCGCATGAGCCCGCAGCTTCGGTCTTGGCCTCAGTATCGCGAAGGAGATGGCGGCAAGCCGTTCTGTCCTTGTCATATTTCACGAAAATCGCGGTAGACTTGTTCGTAAATTTGTGGTATAATTTGTACGTGGGTATTGCATAACAAATCGGACGCTGTGGAGGTAATCAAAATGAAAGAATATCAACACTTGATAGGCGCTATCATGATTGCCGTGGCGATCATAGCTGCCGCCGTTATCATAGCAGGTGCTATTCATGGCGCAGGAGAAAGCATCGGCAACAGCTTATTTCGCAGCTTGTGGAACTGATGCGAGTACTTCTACCGCAGCTTTTATAAGATACGCGAAGAGTCCGAGCGGTTTTCCGCCCGGACTTTCTTTCAATATTTTCAAATGCATCTTGACAGAACGCCAGATACAGGTACTATTATGAAAATACCACAGAGAAAATTGACACGCAAGGAGTGGTTTACGATGGAATACAGAAGATTTGGCGATAAAATCGTGGTGCGGTGGACAGAGCGCATGACCCGGACACGGGACTGAACCTGTTCGCGTTCTGACCTGCACCGCGTCATACGGCAGAAAATAAATATAGCAAGGCCCCAAGCCGTTGTGTTACAACGGCCTGGGGCCTTTTTTCGGTTGGAAACAACGGCGTCGCTCAATACTTGAGCATGACCGTCCTGCATTCCTCGCAGATGGACGCCGGAACTCTCGTCCGGTGGCTGGCCTTGAGGTCTGTGATCTTCACAAAGCCATCGGCATTCTTCGCGTTCTCAAACACGCCCGGTACCTCGTTTGCAAAGCTGAACGCGCCGTCCTTGCTGCAAAAGAGATACCCCTCCCGCATTTCCTTTCCACATTCGGGACATTTCATGATCGCACCTTCTTTTATTCGTTGGATTTCTGACCTGCACGCAGGGCCTCCTGCATTCGCTCCTCAAAGACCTCCGCCTTGATGAGCGCGATGCCCTGCTCCTCGTCGCCCAGAACGACCAGCCGATCGCCTTCGCTCAGGCGGAAGGTATCCCGCGCCGCCTTGGGGATGACGATCTGCCCCTTGGTGCCCATTGCCACCGTTCCCCACAGGTGCTTGCCCACCGGGGCGGGCGCCACCCGCGCCTTGCCGACCTCCTCATCCTGATGGATAAGGGCATCGATGGAGACCCCGTAGAATTTTGCCAGCCGGTCGCATTTTTCAATGTCGGGGATCGTTTCGCCCTGCTCCCACTTGGCGTAGGACTGGCGCGAGATGCCGATGACCTCCGCCACCTCCTCCTGCGTCATGCCGCGGAGGTTTCGCAGGAGCGCCAGATTCTCTGCCAGCATATTGACCACCTCCTTGTCTGTGCCATCATTATACAGCACACAAAGGAAAGCTTCCACCATACAAACTTGTCAGAAAAGTGCTTTTTGTGTTCGTTTTGCCTGCGCGATCATGCCGTTTAGAAGCTGCCTTCTCAGCCCCCTCTCCCCGCGATTCGATTATCTGTTGTACTTTTTCCTTCTGCTGACAACCGTAGTGCCGATAGCTGCACCGCCGCTGACAAACAGCAGAGCGCTCCACGACAAAAGATTGGAGTTATCTCCCGTCTGCGGAGACTTGTCGGCGCCGGGTTTGACGGTGCCGCCGGGCCGCTTTGCCGTTACGGTATCGGCCTGCTTGATTTCCTGTGTTGCTTTGGCGTCCTTGTAATACTTCTTGCAACCGGAGCAATACCAGTACTCGATATTGCCCTCGGCGGTCCTGGTCGCCGCCTTGGCCGGGACGTGCTTTAAGTTGGCGTGGTTCTTCGCGTCAAGCTCGCCGTAGGTCTTTCCGCAGACCGCACACTTGGCCTTGTCCTTGCAGGTCGCCGTCCCGCCGGAGCAGTCTTTGGTTTCGGAGCCAGTGCAGCCGTCCACCGTGCATTTACGGGTGTGCGTACCGTCGCCGTTGGATACCCATTCACCGAAAGTATGCCCGTTGTTTACCGTTACGGTCATCTCGGCGGTGTTGCCCGCCTTATCGGTGACGATGATTCTCTGCTCGCCGTCCGCCGAAGAGAGGACAAAGCTGCCGTTTCTGTCAAGCGTGACCTCCGTGCCGTTTACGGTGACGGTGTCTACATACTTCTCGTCAACGGTAATAGTCTGTGCTGCGCAATAGGTTTTGCCGGCTTCAATGCCGGTGATAACGGGGCTTGTTCCGTCAAGCACAATACCGTTTGTGTTAATGTAGGCAACGTTTCCGCTGGTATCGGTCAGTTTTGCATAAATAACATACTCGTTATCGGGATTGATACTGAACGGTGCGGAATATGCCGTAAAGGTCATTCCCGCAAGTTCCGATTCGGCAAGCGCCTTTTCGCTCAGCAAGTATTCAATTGTCACCGTCTCGCCGCTGTTGTCAGTGGCCGTAACAGTTACCGTCTGCGTATCCTTAAAGAACAAACCGAAGGTGATGGTGTTGAGGAAAGACTTCCAGCCGTTTTCGCCGATCTTGATTTCGCCGGTGGGCTTTTCGCTGTCTTTCCACTGTGCGGTGATTGTGATGCTTTCGGCGGGCATGGTCGCGGGAATCGCCTTATCCCAACCGATGAAGGTATAACCCTCTCTTGTCGGGTCGGCAGGTGCGGTAATCTGCGTGCCGTAGTCCTGCGTGATGGGCGCAACCTCACTGCCGCCGTCGGTGTCAAAGGTCACGGTATAGTTGGCGGTCAGGGAGAGGTAGAACGGATAATGGGTGAGCTTTCCTTCATCGTATGCGTCCGTCAGCTCCTGGCGAACCGAATCGATGGTGTAGGGTGCGGTGAGCGAAATGCAGTTCTCTGCGGAATCGCCCAGCAGGAAAGTGGTGCTCTCCGAAATGTCGAACGATATTTCATTCCAACTGTTGATAACGCCGTAATCCTTCGGATCATTGCCTGCTTCGATCGTCAGTTTGCCGCCGTGGAACATAAGGCTGAAGCTGCTCCAAGTGTCATATCCGATGCCGCATTCTCCCGCCTGTATGGTGACCGTGCTGCTTTCCTGCCGGTAGAGACCCCAGTCCCCGAAAAGGCCCCAGCCATTTTCCGCAGGCGCAGTCACGTTCAGCTTGCCGTTTCCGGTAATGTACAGAGCCCATACGTTTTTAGAATAGACCGCTCCCTCGGCAAGGTAGGTTTCGTCATAGGCGATGGAACTGTCGCCCACCAGCTCCAGTTGGAGGTGCAAATTGAGCTGCTGCGTCATCAAGTCGTCGCCCCAATTTCCAACCGCGAGCTGCTTAAAGCTCGCGCCGTTCAGGGTCAGCTTCGGCAGCCGGATGCCCTCCACCGTTTCGCCGCGCAGCATCTTGTCCAGATCCTCCGCTGTAAAATCAGCAATATCTTTTCCCTCTTCGAGATATCCCGGCACGTAGGACACCGTGCCATCACCCAGCACATCGTTTGCGTTCTCACTGGTGACGTAGACAGCATTGCCGTCCTTGTCGGTGATGCGGATGCCGTAGAATGTGCCTTCCCACTTGGCATACAGCGTGAAGTTCGCTGTCACAGGCGCGGTAAAGTTATACTCGTTTCTGTCCGTGCAGTTCTCATCCGTGTACCAGCCGCCGAAGGTAAAGCCATTCACTTTCGGCTCCGTGGGCCGGATGGCCGTCTCGCCCGCCTGGACGATCTGCGTGGCATAGGTTCCACCCAAAGCCCCGTAAGCATAGGTCACGGTGGCGGGGGTGACGTTGGGCTCAGGGGTGTTGGTCGTGTCGTTGATCACATCGCCGGTATCGATGGGCTGGCCGCTGAGCTTGGCGTTCTTTTCCAGAGTCAGCCCGTCATAGTATGTGCCGCCGGAGACATGGCACTCCGTGGTGACAGGGCCGTAGAACGTGCCGCCGGAGAGGTTGCCGCAGAATTTCTCCCACGCTGTGCCCATGTTCCCATTAGAGTCCGTCACGGTGACGCTGCCATGGAAAATACCGCCCCTTATGTCGCCCTCGCAGGAGACGTCGCCGGTAAAGACCGTGGTAGGCTTCCCGTCCGTGTGGTCGATGGCGTCGGTGGCCTTTACGGAGTCTAAGTAGTTATTTGTTGTGCCAATCTTGTTCGTTCCCACATACACCGTGCCCTCCACCCGGCCGCCGTTGGCATAGAGGAAGCAGCCGGGATGGTTGACGGTATAGGTCGACTCAAGATCCATATAGACCGCGGCGCCGTTGGTGGCCGTGCAGCCCGTGATGCGGGCGTTCTCCCCCAGCTCCAACTCAGCAAAGCCCATCAGGGCCACGCCGCCGCCGCGTTTCGCCTCGCAGCCGGAGATCGCAGCGTCCAGAACAGATATCTGGTCTGCATGGTCGCCGATATACAGGCCGCCGCCGCGTTCGCTTGCCTTGCAGTTTTCGATGCGGCCGCCGGTGATCCGGACGGTACACCCGGATGCCGAGATGCCGCCGCCGGACATGGCAGAGCAGCCGCTGATGACGCCGCCGGACATGGTGACGGAGCCGGCCTTGGCATAGATCGCGCCGCCGTTGGCGCCGTTGTTGGCGGAGAGGACGCAGTTCCGGATGGCGCCGCCGGTCATGGTGACGGAGCCGCCCTCGGCATAGATGCCGCCGCCATACGCTGCATTCGCTCCGCTCTGGACGCCGCAGGCATAGATGGTGCCGCCCGCCAGCACGAAGGACGCGCCCGTCTCCACATACACGCCGCCGCCATAGTAAGTGTAGAGCTGTCCCGCGCCATTGTCATACTTAAACCCCTTGCCGCCGGTGATGAGGCCGCCTGCGGGAAGGGATGCGTCGCTGTGGGACGCCGTGGGGTCGCTGTCGTCCAGCGTCAGGGTGCAGTCGCTGGTGACGCGGAAGATGCTGTCCGGCCCCGCCGCCTCGTCATAGCGCAGGACGTGGCCGTTCAAATCTACCGTGGCCTCGCCCGTGACCCGCAGCGTGCCGGAGATGGTCACGTCCTCCGCCAGCGTATACACGCCGCTGCCCAGACCGTTGGCGACATAGGCGTCGATGTTGTCCGCTTTCAACTTTGTTCCGGCGGTTCCGGCAAGCGCCCGCGCTGATACGCTGGTGTCCTCGCCCACGGTGTAGTCCAAGTCCTCCGCCAGTGCCTGCACCGGCAGCAGCGTCAACACCATGCAGCACATGAGCAGGATACTAAGTATTCGTTTTTTCATGTTGTCTCCTCCGTTTCTCCGTCCCTCGACAGCTTAAAGTCGTATTTCATTTCCAGCATGGCAAACAGCTTATACATAACCTCTGTGGCTATCGCCTTGATATCCAGCGATTGGATAAAGGCAAGCACCCTTGCCTGTTCCTCCTCCGGCACCCGGTACACCCGCATCGCCGCCGTGAGGAAGCGGCTGAGCTTTCGCTCCAATGGAAAATGAATGTCGCATTTGCGTGCCATATAATTGCGCATCAGTCCTGCCGTGCCGATTTCCATTTCATAAAAATCGCTGTCGCTGTAATCCGGGAAATTCCCGCCGAAGATCTGCTTCAGCTCCGCCGTGGTATGCAGGTAGATATACTCCGATGTTTCAGGCAAGGAGTAGGCTTCGATGTAGATCTCCCGCAGGTTCTCGTTCAGCTCGGTCAGTGTCAGCTGGATCGCCGTTTCCACCGCATAGGCGTAAACCGGCGGCAGCTTGGTGTCTGCAATGCTTCTCGCCACGCCGAACTGTCCGCCGAACATCGTCTCAGTCAAATCCAGCAAAATTTTATCCTTGGTCGGAAACAAATTCAAATAGCTTCCCCTTGCCACGCCTGCTTCGTCAACGATCTGGCTGACAGAGGTGTTTTTATACCCCTGCTCCAGAAAAAGACGGACGCACACGGTCAGTATTTTCCTCTTTGTTTCGCTGCTGTCTCTACGCAAAAATAGCACCTCCTCCCAAATATCTTAGTACGCATACCAATAGTATATTATATCATGCGCAAAAAAGCAAGCGGTATTTGAAGCTCACCACCGCAAATTGTGACTTTTCCGCAAACGCCGGCTGCTTCCATTACCCGCGAAGCGTATGACCTTGTGCATACTTCCCGAAAAAGAAAAGCCGCCGTCTGTTGACAGCGACTTTTCTTACTTGGTATTAACACTCTCGAAACGATTTCCATGTGGCCGGATTATTTTCTGCGCTTCTACATATTACTCTGTCCTGCAAGTACGCCTGCACCGCATACTTTCCATTTTCGCGTCAGTCCTCCAACTCCGCCTCGTGCTTGAGGATCGCGCCGGTGGCGGCGTTGATCTCGTAGCTGTATTCCATATTGCCGGATTTGAACTCGACCTCATAGACGAGCGTGCCGTCCTCGTCGTCCAGCTCGATCTCCATGTCATACGCCTTGTTCTCGCTCACGCCCGCGTGGTGCAGGGCGATGGACTTCGCCTTGGCGTGGCCGATGTCGCCGGACGGCGCAATAGGCTTTGCCGTCTCATCCCCTACAGGGGCCGTGGCCGGCAAGTCCTTCTGCCCGCTGAGCACCTTCCCCGTGTAGGCGTCCACCAGATACTCAAACTCACCCCATGCCGTGTGCAGCTCCACCTCGTAGTGCGCGGGGAATTCGTCCAGCTCGGAATCGACCTCCGCCGTGACGGAGTCCAACGCCGTTGTCCCGGCATACTGCTCCGCGGCGTAAGCGGCGGCATCCTTGCCGATGGGCATGGCGGGCGCGCCCGCTTCCGCAAGGTCCTTCAGTTCCTCCACCGAGAGCTTCGCCAGCGCGTCAAACTTCAGCGACGGGTTGATGGTGAGGACGCGGTTCACCAGCGCCGCCTTGCCGGTGGAAATATTGTTCTCCCGGGCCTGCTGCTCCCGCGCCGCGTCCTGCGTCAGCGTCTGCGTCAGGACGGCGGCCTTTGCTTCGCTGGTCTGCAGCACGCCGTCCACGGCGCTGGTCAGCTCACGCTGGAGCTTTTCCGCGCGGGCTGCATCCTTGTCCTCCACCGAGATCATAATGGCAGAGGAAATGCTGTCGAGATAGCCGTTTCGCACGAGGCTCCCCACGATGGCGTTCACCGCCACATCCAGCTTTGCGCCCTTGAGGTCAGCACCGTTACTCATATCCGCAAGGATGGCCTTGGCATCCTCGTTGAGCGGGGTACAGACGAGAACCTTTTCGCTCCGATTCACCTTCAGCTCGATGCTGGGGTTCACATCCAGCGACACCACGGACGCCACCGCATGGACCCGCTGATAGAACACGCCTCCGCCGCACAGCAGCATCACTGCAAGGCAGGCAGCCACCAGCGTTGTCCATTTTCGATTTACCGTTTTCTTTGTTGTCATGGGAATGACCGTTCCTTTCCGCGCTTCACAGCGGGAGAGAACGCCGCTCATATCATCCGGCGCGGTCTTTTCAAGGGCCGAGGCCAGCCTCTGCTCCATTTTTTCATTGGTCATCGGGCGTCATCTCCTTCCAGAAGGCTGCGCATCTTTTTCAATGCTCTGTGATATTTCGACAGGACGGTGGGAAGCGGCAGCTCCAGCAGCGCCGCGATCTCCCGGTGCTTCATGCCCGTGACCGCGTGGAGCAGCACAACGCGCCGCTCCTCGTCAGCGAGGTTTGCCAATGCACCTTGCAGCAGTGCGCGCTCGTCGGCATCCAGTCCGCACTCCTGCGCGGGAATGGCGTCCCATTCCTCCTCGCTGAGGGCGGCATGGCGTTCCTCCCGCCGCAGACGCATCAGGCACAGGCTGCGGCACACGGTCAGCAGCCAGCCCATGGGCGAGCCGGTGGGTCGGTACTGCGCCGCGCAGTCCCACACCTGCACATAGACGTCCTGCGTGAGATCCTGCGCGTCCTGCGCGTTTTTGAGATAGGAAAGCGCAAGACCGTACACCGCTGTGCGTGTGCGCTGATACAGCTCCGCCAGCGCGTCACGCTCCCCGCCGGCAATGTGGAGCAACAACTGCTGCAGCTCGTGTCGATCCTCTGCCGGCGCATATTCGGTTGTCATCAGCATACTGAGCATGGGCTTTTTTCTCCTGTCATCCGTGTAATGCACGGAAAGGACGATTTATTGCAGTTGGAATTAAAAATTTTTTTGATCAAGCGCCGCAGCTGCTTTCTGCATCCCGTCAGTCCGGAAAACCGGAAGTTGACGAACTGTTCATTATGCCGCGATGCGCAATTAGAATGAAACTCCAAGTTCTTTGCATTTCTCAATTGCCAAATCATGGTTTTGCAATGCAGCAAGTCGATACCAATGCTTAGCCTGTTCGATATCTCGTTCTACTCCGATTGCATCTTCATAAAACCATGCCAAATTGCATTGTCCATCTCTATCACCATGCTCTGCGGCACGGCGAGTCCAATATAGTGCTTTTTCCAAGTCCTTTTCAACACCAAGTCCCTCGTAATAGAAATAGCCTATTTGACATTCAGCAAGGGGATAGCCCTGCTCCGCCAATACCAAATGACCTTCAAAGCATTTGTCATATTGTTTTGATTCCCAGTATTTTTCAATCAGCTCATTGCAAATGTCAAATTCCTTGCAAGGTTTGTAATACGCACTTGCCATGTATTCATACCTCCAACTTTCGATTTGGTTAACACAGCACATCCATTATGCCTCATATCGGCAGCTTCGCGTATCCGCTTCACGTCTGCCACTCGATATGCTCATTCTATCAAAAAATACAGAATAATCAAGTTCACCGACGAATACGGTCAACTCATCCGCCCGGACACCTTCACCAAGCGGCTGCGGAAGATCTATGGCGCCCTCCACCACGCGGATTGCAGGGGATGCTGGAGATTTGACGCGAGTATTCCTATAACGCAGAGGACTCTCTCTGCGGGGTACATTTCCCGCAGAGAGAGTCCTTTTTCGCCATCGGGCATCTTTATCCGTGGTAGTCACCGGTTGCAGAATCCACCGCAACATAGGGAACAACCTTTCCATCAATTTCTACGTAGACCTGATATACGCCGTTTTCCAGTTCCTCGTAATGATCTGGCTTGACGCCGTAGTTCTCCAGCAGACTTTTTTCAAACGCAGCTTTCCATGCGTCATCAGCGGCGCCGTTCTCGTTCGCTGGGGTATCTTTTGCTTTCATCTCATATTTCCCTCCATGTGGTTGTCTGCTGTGTTCAGTTCGAGGTTCATCAGGTCAAAATCAATATATTCTCCATTGATTTTGAAAAAATGGGGAAACGTACACAGCTTCCGAAAGCCGTACTTTTCATAAAGTCTGATGGCGCGGGCGTTGCTGCTGCGCACCTCCAGATTCAACTGCTCAAAGCCGTTCTCCTTGGCAAAGGCAAGAATTGCTTCCATCAGAGCAGATGCCGCGCCGCAGCCCCACCACGCTTTTTTCAGACTGATACCGAACTCTCCGCGATGGCTCATGCGCCGAGGCTTGCGGTTCAGGCTTGCCGTGCCGATGATCTCGCCATATACCTTGGCGAGATACTGCACATTGTCCGTTGATTCGCACTGCGAACGCAGATAGTCTTGCTCTGCTTCAAGGCTGAGCGGCACTCCCTCCGCACCGAAGCTGAGATTTTCAGTTTCGCCGCCCACGATTTTCAGATAATCCAAGAGGGCCGCCGCATCCTCTGCCCGTGCGCGCTCTATGACAAACAAGCTGTTATTCATCTTTAGGACTTCCTTTCTTCGTATTGGCTGCCCGCATCATCCGCGAAGCCCCGCCGCCTGCATGATGGCCTCCACCGGCTCTACCGGGTCGCTGCCCCAAGTGATCTCCACATCTTCACACCCGGCACTGTCCAGCAGCTCCCGTGCTTCGCCGGTCAGAAGTTTCCGGTAGGCTCCGTCCACCAGCTCCAGCTTTTTCAGGCAATCGGTCAAATCGTTGTTCTTTGCGGCCAGCCATGTGGAGGCGGCGTCGCTGACTTCATCCGCGCCAAGGTCGGTGTTCTCGCCCCAGTCCAGCAGCTTGGCCGCCGCCTGCACAGCCAGCAGCGAAGAACCTGCGGTTCCGATGGTCACATTCCGGTCGATCTCATCCAGAATGGGCAGTGTCAGCACCGGCGGCACATCTGCCGGGGCATCGGCTGCGTCAGAGGTGGAGCAGGTCACGCCGTCCTCAGAAATGGTGACATACAGCTTTTCTTGTGCCACATCGTAGAGGAACGCGCCTTCTCCCAGCAGCGTATCGTCGGCATCATGCGCACTGACGGTAAAGAGGACGGAGCTGTTTTCTTCCTTGGAGAGCTGCACAATATCATCTCCGGTGAAAATCCATTCACCGGCCTTTAACAGCGAACCATCCGCATTTTCACATACCTTTGTAAAGCTGCTGCCGCCGTGCAGGGCGATAGAGCTGGCATCATCGCGTTCCAGCTTGACATACACGCCAAAGCCGTCGGATTCGGCGGGCGCGTCTGTCCCGGATGGAGTATTGTTCTTCGGCTCTGTCGGACTGGTACACCCTGTCATAAAGACAGATACCAGCAATACCGCTGCGGTCAGCAACATCGTCATTGTTTTCTTGTAGTGTTTCATAGTTCCTCCTATAAGTTCATTGTCGGGATAAAGACTGCCGGTAGACAGGCAGTACCCGCTTCCAGAATACAAACCCATTTACAAAGAGCAGCACACCGAAAAGGCTTCTTGCCGCCCACTCCGGGCAAAGAAGGGCGATGCCGTTCATATCCCCGCCGCCGAAAAAGCCGCACAGGATGCTCAAGTAAAGCGGGTCGAGCAGTAAAAATGCAATCGTTATGTAGTAAAGCACCGCACGAAGCAGCTTGCTTTTGGCATGGCAGATGCTCCTTGCAAGTGCCGCCAGCAGGTATCCGACGCAGAAAGTCGCCAGCGCACCCACAAGGCAAAAGATTCCAAGCTGCATATTTGTCATGTGCTCGGCATATACGTCGATTTGAACGCCAAGTCCCATAAGCCTAATTTGCTTAAACACGCCGGTGAGCAGGGCATACAGCAGATGTGCGCCCTCGTGAACGAGGTAGTAGGCGGCAAGCGCAGCCAGAATACCGATGTATTGTCGTGTTCGTTTTGACATGATTAATCCAGTGCCCCCCAGAATCACTTCGCCTCGCGGAGCGCCTTCAGGTTTTCCAGCACAAACGGGCTGTTTACGGCGATTTGCCTCAGCGTCGGACATCCATCCATCTGTCCGCAGTCTGCGCAGGTATCCAGCCCCTTTTCCCGGACGCAGTTATGTACGGGGCAGAGCTTGTCACAGAACGGCGTTTTTGCGCCATCCACACGACAGCCGGTGCAGTTAATCATTTCCGGCGTGATCGTTACCCCGTTGAGCTTTGTCCACAGGGCGGCAGTTTTTTCGCGCAGGGCGTTGTCGTTTGTTATCGTTGCGATTCTGGCATCGCATTTTTTGCAGTCCAGCCCGCAGCAGCCGATCAGTTGATTCGTGTTTTTCATAATCTCCTCCGTAAATAGTAATTTATTTGGAAGATTTTATTATCCATTTATCAAGAAATTTCATTTGTTCATCCGTATGAAACCAATGCTCCCCATTTTTCATAATAGAAAGTGTTGAATTAGTCCTCTGTACAAATTCAAATATCG
>ERZ809074.3063-NODE-3063-length-16546-cov-12.459766_pt1 | contig 16546 bp, 11 predicted proteins | sample MGYA00520795_ERZ809074 | MGnify/ENA primary metagenome ERZ809074 (study PRJEB31570, sample SAMEA3212989) | Homo sapiens | biome: human-gut; feature: human gut; material: fecal | place: Sweden | collected 2011 ...
GTTTTCCGAATTGTAACACGGCACTGCAAACGTGATCTCTTTCATTCTTATCCCCCTTGTCCGATGGGTTGCTTTAATCGTCTATGATTTCTACTGAGGTTTCTGTTTTTCCAAAGCTACTTTCCGCCGCAATATGGACAAAGTCATCGCCGTGGGGACGAATCACCGCGAGAGCCTCTCCGTAATAAGTATCTGTTTCCCTGCCAAGATACCCGTCCGGATTATATGGACAAGCGTTGCCCAGAGCCAGCAGCGTCCCCCCTTCGACAGTCACGCGTATGCGGCCGCGCACCAAAGGCATCGTCTTTCCCTCTTCGTCCGCATAGCGCATTCTTATGTAAACGAGTTGATTTTTCTTTGCCTGCGGCAATTCGGGTTCCGCAATCAGGCGAGTTTTTCCCCGGCCGGAGGTCAATGCCTGCCTGCCGATCTCTTTTCCCGCTTCGTCGTATGCCGCAGCCTCCAATTTTCCAGGAGCATAAGCGACGGTAAAGAAAACTTTACAATCTTTTTTGATTCGTTTTTTTCCAACGCGTTTTCCGTTTAAGAACAGCTCGACGAAACGGGCGCGAGCATACACCTCCACCTTGGTCTTTTTCCCCTCACAGCCGTTCCAAGCCCAGCTCTCTATCGCATTGCTCATCTTCCAGGCGGAAGGCGAATGGGGTCTTTTATAATCGTCGGCGGGTACCACCGCCATTCTGATAGTATCTAGTCCGAACGCCACGCGGGTATACAGGGCTTCGGCGAGTTGTTTTCCCGTGAGATCTATCCTCCCCGAGCCTGCGGATATCCAGCCGTTTAAAGGTCGGAAAGTCTTTGCATAGCTTTCGTACTCCCAAGATCCTATCCCCACCTCCCCTAAATAATCCATGCCCGCCCAAACGAAATCCCCGATGACGCGCGGATTTCGTTTGGCGAACTCGTAAAATTTGTAGGCATCGTTGCAGAAAGTTTCGCTGCCCAGAATGATTCTGTCGGGATATTTTTTAAGATCCTTTTTGTAGCGCAAGATTCCGTAATTATATCCCGCCACGTCCGTTTTTGAAAACGCATCGCGCGTTTTCACATCGCATCCGTGCAGAGTCGCACCTATCTTCATTGTTTTATCGCCGAATATTCCCGCCAGATTATTGAAAAACGCACTGCCCACGTGTTCGCCTTTGGCAGCTTTTTCTTCGCTGTATACCCCGAAGCCCAGCGAGGATAAAAAATTAAAAAAGATATTGATGCCACAGGTGACGGGGCGCGTTTCGTCCAGCGCATGAAGATAGTCCGTCATCGCTCCCGTCAAAGCGATCCCCTTCTTTTCAGCCGTTTCCGACACTTCGTTTCCCGTAGAATACATGACGACGGAAGGATGATTGTAATCCTTTTCCACCATATCCGCTATGTCTTTTTTCCACCAGTCTTCCAGATAGGTCGCGTAATCGAAGCGGGTCTTATGGACGTACCAGCCGTCCGTATATTCGTCTAAGACGAGTATTCCCAGCCTGTCGCACGCATCCAACGTCGCTTTGGAACAGGGATTGTGCGCCGAACGCACGGCGTTATATCCCAACTCCTTCAACAAACGGATTTTCCTCTCATCGGCAAACGGGTACGCGGCAGCGCCTAAAATACCGTTGTCGCTGTGAATACAGGCGCCGCGAATAATTATACGTTTTCCGTTAAGTAAAAATCCTTCTTCACAACATTTGTCCTCTTCTTTTTCAACGTACGTATTTTTCGATTCTTCCCCAACTTTTTCCTCTTTCCGACTGTATGTACCTTCTTCATAGCCGAACGACGACTTTTTTTTCTCATCTTCCGTATAGTGCGGCCCGCGGAGCAAATCCCCTTTTTTCGTTCCTTCGGCATATTCTTCTTTGCGTTCGTTCGCAAATCCCTTTTTATGACAGACAGCCACCTCGCGTATACCGAACGAAAGCTCTCTCTCATCCTCGCCGTATTTTACGCGTAAGGTATATAATTTGGGATGTTCTACGCTCCAAAGCTCCGCTTTTGCCACTCTAAAACGAATCTTTACGCCCACCAAAGCGCTGTCTTTATATAAAATTTTATCGCCGTCACAAACGGTAAACTCTACCTTGTCCCCTTCTTTTCCAGTTTCACAAGCCGAAAAGAGCACTTCTTCCTCTCGGGTCTTATAATCGGACGTATGAATTTTTATCCCGTTTATATCCAAAGATTTTTTAGGAAGCACGAAAAGCGTAACGGGGCGATAAATCCCCGCTCCCGTATACCAGCGGCAATTCGGCTGATCCGCATTGCGTGCGACGACGCGGACTTCGTTATCTCCTTCGCGGAGATGCGCGGATAAATTCACATAAAAATTAGTGAATCCGTAAGGTCGAAAAGCCGCTTTTTCTCCGTTTACGTAAATTTCCGCAAGGTGGTAGACCCCTTCGAATTCAAGGATGAGTTTATTTTGGAGAAGTTGCGCGTCCACAGCGAATCTTTTTATATATTCGTAATCGGCGCCTTCAAACCACGCTCCATGCGTTCCGCTCGCATTTTGATTGCCGCGCGATTCCTCCAACATCGCATCGTGAGGCAAGGACACCTCGCGCCACTCTTCTTTTTTGTCCAGCCGCCTGAATTTCCATCCCTCGTTAAAAGCAATTTTCCGCATCGTCGTTTGCCTCCTTTTCCATATATTTTGAAATAAACTTCTAAAATACTCACAGAAACCTTCGTTGACAAGCCACAAAGATCTGTCGCTTTCCACCGAAATATACTGTCCAATATTGTCACCCGCGCATGGGATATTCAATAGTCCTTATCCTAAGAAATCCGTTCACTTCACGTCGAAAAAAATTTTAAAAGGGCATCCTTGGCTCTCATTATAGCAGAAAATGTCTGTTCCGTAAAGTTTCTTTTTATTTTTTGCTCCTACTTTACGGCGCCGTTTTCATGACGAATCTTTTGTCTTTATCCCTCTCTGCACTATTGGATAAAGCAGATGCCGAATATAGGATTTGCAGTAAAATAAGCCGCTTTTTTTCGGCTATGCTACGTTTCAGCACGGCTTTTTATCCGTAAAATTGCTTACGAATTATTCTTCGCCCCGCATACGGCGCCCTCTAAGATTTTTTCGGCTTTTTTGCTTCTTTTCGTTCGGCTGCCTTTTTGCGCTTAGCCTCCTGAGCCTTCTGATATTTTGCTTCCTCTTCTTCGAAGGACAAGCCTTTCTTTTCGCAGCGCGCTTTCAGTTCCGCTTTGCGGGCCTCTTCCGCCATACGTTCCGCTTCCTCTTCTTCGAGTTTCAACCGCTCCTCGGGTTCGATCCATTCCTCCCCTGCGGCAAGGGCCTGCGCTTTCTGGCGATCCTTGATCTTTTGCTGATCCGTGGAAAGATGTTTTTCGACTGAGAAGAATATCATCAACAGCGCGCAAAGCGCGTAGGCTGCCGTTTCGATCCAAATATAACTGACCGTTATCGCTGACGCATTCGTCCCCGAGCCGCTGATGCCGTTAAAAATCGCCTGACCGATGGGCGTCGCCGCAACCATGATGGAGCTGTATATGCTCATCGTCAATCCGTCGCATCGGAAACCGTGCTTGGCCTCGATATGATCGAGCGAATCGGAAATCATGGCGAGTATCATATAGCTTGCGGGCGCGCTTCCCAGACATTTAAGCGCCACGCCCACCGCGACGAGCACCACGCTGTGCGATCCGACGCCCGCGATGACACCGCCTACGACTCCGATCGCCATACCGATTAGCGTGACTTTCTGTTTGCCGAACTTATTGGAAAGCGGCCATACCAACACGACCGCCGCCGCCATCGGGATCGCCCCCAACACCGCCAAAAGCGTCTGCGTCATTCCCGCTGCCGTTTTGGCGTCGAGCGACGCGCCCCAAAAAGAATTATCCACGATCTTTTCGCAAAAATAGGTCATGGAAAGATTTTTAATGGCGCCGCTGAGCTGAAAGAGGAGATAAAAAACGACAATCACCCACCAGAATTTATCTGCGACGACCGCTTTCACCTGTTTCTCGACGGGAAGCTTTGCCGAAGGCGCATTTGTATGTCTGGATTCTTCTGTCACCCTTTCGCGGGTGAAATAGTATTGCAGCAGGCAGGCGACAAATGTCACGATGCCCACGACGAGAAACATGAGCAGCCAATATCTCTGTGCCGCGGCGACGGGAGTCGTTTCCTTTACCAAAAGCCCCAAGAGAACGGGAAATACCATGGATCCCGCGCCCATGACGGCAAGACCCGCCACATTCGTCGCGGAAGCGAGCAGCCCGCGCTGTTTGCTGTTGCGCGTCGAAACGGGGATCAGGGTGCTGTTTGCCGTATTATATAAGGGATACGCGACCGCATAGAATAGATTGTACGATACAGCTGTGAGTACCATTTTGACAATTTTATTTTCCGACGGGGACAAAAACATCAGCACGCAGGTGACGGATAAGAGAATAGCGGAAAGAAGAATCCAGGGACGCGCCTTTCCGGCCTTTGTTTTCGTGCGTTCAATAATCTGCCCTGCAACGAGATTGCCTGCCACGATTAAAATTGCCGAGAGCAAGGGAAGCAGCGTAAGAAATCGATCTACCGAGCCTCCCAATTGCCCCGCAAAAAGCACTTCCGTCCAATATTTATTGAGAAAACTTGTAAAGATACCGCTGGCGAGAAGCGCGCCCATGGGACCTAAAAAATAGCCGAAAAAGATCTCCGGGAGCTTGACGTTTGCCGATTTTACTTTTGTAGAAAGCAACGGCTTATTGAAAAAACTTTTTTGTGAACTGTTCATGACATACCCCTTTTGAGTACATTCCTATAAACGAAAATTTGAGGATTTAAGGATTTAAGAATTTTAGAATCCGTTTTGTAAGACAAGGCGTGAAAAAGACGCATATGCGACGTATTTGTCTGACGCGCGATAAACGATTTCAGAAAATGAAAGCAGCGCCGCAAGAGATCGCAAGACATATACGGAAAAATTCTCGAACAAAAGACAGCTTTTTAAAGCGCCGAAAAGAGCACTCGAAAACGCATTTGGCTATAAAGCCGTACCGAGGGACGTTGTGTTTGCGTTAGGAGAGCGAGATTTAATTTCCGATGGGTTCGAAAAAAGTGTATTCTCCGCACGAAAGAAAGTGCGTTTCCCCCGAGGGCATTGTGAGCGTACACGAGGTACCCATGGGGATTTCCACACTAATCGAATACCTGCCCCCGTCCTTTTTCCATGAGCTGACGATTTTTCCGTAAGGCGTATCTACGCTTCCCCGCGCCCAAGCCAGACTGCCGCCCGGGACGGGGCGTATCTGAAACGATTTATATCCGCCGCTCGTAGGTTCAATTCCCGCGATGCGGCGATAAAAAAAGTCGCCCACCGCGCCGAATGCGTAATGGTTGAACGACACCATCCCCCCCGTGCCGTCGTCGCCCGTCTTGCTCAGACCGTTTTCGTCCAGTGCGTCCCAGCGTTCCCAAACGGTGGTGGCGCCTGCGTCGACCTCGTAAAGCCAGGAGGGACACTTGGTATTGAGCAACATTTTATAGGCGGCGTCCGCACGATCGTTATCCGCTAATGCAAAGAGGATATACGGCGTGCCCGGAAACCCCGTACCGATACGGTATTCGTTCTTCTCTATCAGCCGCAAGAGATTTTCCGCCGCCCGATTCTTCTGGTCGGGGGGGAACATATCGAAATACAAGGGAAGGACATATGCCGTCTGAAACTCCTCTTTCAATTTTCCCTTTCCGTCGGTGAAAACGGATATATAGGCGTCCGACACCTTCTCTTTCAAACGCGTATACTTTTTTGCGTCTTCTTCCTCTCCCAATACGGATGCAATTTTTTCCAGCATTCCGCTCGACGCCGCAAGCGCCGCCGTTCCCGTCCATTTACACCGCGCCTGCCATTGTCCCATCGTCGGGACGTCGGGAGCGACCCAATCCCCGAATTGCAGGGCGGGAATGTCGTTCCAGATATAGCGATGCTTGCCGATCCCGATGCCTGCCCAGAATTTACACGCTCTCACATATTTTTTCATGGTTTTGTAATTTTCGCGAAGGACGGACTTATCCCCGTAAGCGAGATATTCAGCCCACGGCACGAACACGCACGCATCCCCCCAAAACGCGACCGCTTTTTTGGGCATGGTGACGGGAAAGCCGTATCCTTGTGAAGGAACAGTATTGGGAATCCCGCCGCCACGGGTTTGTTCCGCGCGCACGTCTTTCAGCCATTTATCGAGAAATCTCTGCATATCGAAATTATAACACGCAGTGGACGCAAATACTGCGATGTCGCCCGTCCAGCCCATGCGTTCGTCGCGCTGAGGGCAGTCTGTGGGAATATCTACAAAATTGGATTTCCCGCTCCAAACGATATTGCTCTGCAAGCGGTTGAGTTTTTCGTCCGAGCACGCAAATTCGCCGCGGGAAGTGAGATCGGAATAAAGCGCGACCGCTTCCATCTCCACATCCTCCTCTGCCGCGCCGGATAGAGAGGCATATCGGAAACCCATATACGTCATGCGGGGGGAGTACTCCTGCTCGCCGTCGCGGCAGATATAAGTGAGCGCGCATTTGGCGGACCGGAGAAATTCGGTGGCAATCTCCCCGTTTCCCGCAAGGATCTCGGCATGGCGGACGACGATTTTCTGTCCTTTTTTTCCCCTGACGCGCAGACGCACGACGCCTGCAAAATTCTGACCGAAATCGTATATGAGTTCGCCGCTTTTCGCGCGGAGAACGGAAACGGGGCGGAAGACTTCGTGCGCGCGGACGGGCGAACCGTAAGCGGCAATCAGTTCGGGGCGGATTTTCACTTTTTCCGCGGCCGCGCTATGCCAAAAGATCCTCTCCGCTTCGAGAGAGGCGTCGTACATCTCACCGTCGTAAAATTCCGCAAAACGAAGATTGCCCTCCGTTGTCACCTGCCAGCGTTCGTCCGTGCCGATCACCTCGGTGCTGCCGTCTTCGTATACGATGCGTATTTCCGCCAAAAATGCCTGTCGGGAAGCCGTGATGCGATTCTTTCTCGTCATGATGAACGCTCCCACAGCCCAGCCGCCCGCAACCACAGCCGTCAACACATTGTCCCGCCCCATCGACTGTGTAATGTCGTACGTCTGATATTGCAGACGATGTTTATACGAAGTAAAGCCGGGAGCAAAATAGTCCTCGCCCACTTTTTTGCCGTTGAGAGAGAGCTCGTATATGCCGATTGCGGTGGCGTATATAACGGCGGAACGGATACGCTTATCGCAAGAGAAATTCCTTTTGAAGGTCATGGGAATCGGAGAAGTCTTTTTTTCCGTAAAACGATAGTTTCCGTCGGTGATCCAGATTCCGGTCCAAGCTTCCCCTCGTCTGCCCGTAGAAAAGCCGAGCGTCGACTCCGCGCGTTCCCCTATATCGTCCTCGACGGCGAGAGTCGCCGTATAGTGTGTAAAGGGTTTGAGCGGCGGACCTTGGTAAGCGATGCCGATTTGCCCGGAAGTTTCCGTCTGCCAGCCGTTGACGGAAAGCACAGCGCGGCTCAGCGACGCGCCCCGGCGGTTGCTTTTTAACGCAAAGGAAAATTGGGGGCTGTTTTCGTCCGTCACACAGCCGGACGAAAGATTTTCACAGGTGAATTTCGTTATTTCCAACATTTTCGTTTCCCTCACTCCGTTTCATCGAAAACGGGAAGACAACCGTTGCGCCGTCTTCCCGTTTTCCGATTGCCGTTTATTTATTCAATCGAGTTCACCGCTGCCGTTACGCCTTTTTCCGTCCGACTGTAAAGAACGCGCCGACCATCGCCGCCAGCCAGGTGATGCCGTAGAGGATGAAGCCCGCGATCGCCGACTGTGCCGACGCCAAGTTTCCTGTTTCGGGCGCTTGAATCGTTTCCAAAATGTCGGGATTGGAAAAGTAGATATATGCCAATCCTTCGACTCGGGCGCTGATGAAGTTCAAAAGTGCAAGAACAAGAAACACTGCCGCGAGTATCCTGAGTACATCCAAAGCGATGTTCACCACCTTTTCGACGATTCCTTTATACTGAAACTGAGGCACCACGATGATGAGCACGAGAAAGACGATTTCCAAGATCGAAAACGTGACCACTTCGCTTACGGAAGCGTTATGAAAATATCCTCCTCCGCTGACGTTTTTACCGTATATGATAAAGGATATGACGGTGAGTATCAAAGTTCCGAGGGCGATCCAGGTGCCCACTCCCTGTCTTTTGATAAAATTCAACATATTACGCTTCCTCCTTCTTCTTTTCGGGAATGAGCGACAGCGCAATCCAGGCAAGACCCGCAAGCCCCGTCAATGCGCCGCTTACGCCCATCACCGCCTTGATCGCCGTTTCCCACCAAGGGGTGACGCGGACGGTAGAAATGTTCATGACCGCACTGTTTGCAAAGGCGTACAGCTGATATTTGAGCGCCTGTCTTGCGGCGTCTACCAATTCCTTATCGTTCTTCACGGCGTCCACCGACAGATACGCCCAATTGGCGTCATGTCCGTCTTTTCCCGAGATCGTGCTGTTGTCGCCGCCGAAATCCGCCATCTGCGTGACAGTTGCCATGATACAGGCTTCGGGATTGAAATAATAGGCGTTATTCATCATGTCCGTAGAGATGATCCCCTGGAATCCCCACTCTTCGCGAAGAATGGTTTTCAGCATTCCCACGTGATGAGAAGCATTAGTGGAACCGATACGGTTGAATGCCACCATGACGGCAAGCCCTTTGGCGTCGTCAAGACCGCCTTGGAAACAGCGAAGATCGGTTTCGCGCATCTTCTGTTCGTTGATGAACGCCGAAACGCCGTTGCGGTTATGTTCCTGATCGTTAAAGCCGATATGTTTGGGTCCGCACATAATTCCCTTGGCTTTTGCGCCGCCCAAGATGCCGTAGCCCATTCTGTTGGTGAGCATCGGGTCCTCGGAAATATACTCATAATTGCGCCCGTTATAGGGAGTTCTTCTCTGCGTAAGCCCAGTGCCCCATACGTCGTACTTTTGCAGCCACAGTCCGGATTCGCCCATAATTTTGCCCCACTCTTCCGCGAGTTCGGGATTGAAACTGCTGCCCAAAAGGGTTTGGGAACTGAGATTGAATTTATAATCCTTCGTTCCGTCCGTGCTCTTTACGGATCCCGTAAAGCCGTTCACGCCTTCGCTCTGTTTGACAATGGGGTTATCCACGTTGTCGAGCACATCCGACTGCGAGCCGCCGTGCGCCACCGCGCCTACCGCCTGATCCGCACTGATTCCCGACACCAGCAAATTCCAATAGGGATCGTTGAGGTTAGAGAGCTGTTCGTAACCTATATCTTCCGCGGAGAATTTGACGCCCGTGTCTTTACCGTTAAGATTCTCAACTTCTCCCGTGTCGGAAAGCATATGCTGCTGACCGCGAATTTCTTTGATCCATTCGTCCTTCTTCGCGCTATCGGCAATTTTAAGGGTCTTTTCGTTATAGTTGACGGGATATGTCGCGTCCCAATCCTTTCTCGAAAGGTAAGTTACGATGCCGGGCAGCCAATAGTTTAAATCGGCGTTGTCGGCAACGTTCGTCACTTTGTGTCCGTTGTCCGTCGCGTAAGTCGTCTTATCAAACTCGTCGAGGGACCAGGTCTTTACCGTGCCCGTTCCCGCTGCGTCCATACCGTCCTTGACGCCGTAGCCCTGAGCCGTGAGGAAATTATTGACCGCCTCGTGTGAACCTGCCGCCGCCGTGAAATAGTACTCTCCGTCGTCGAGGATATACGTCTTTTCCTTCGTATAATCGTAGCTCGCGAGATATTTGGTAGGAATGGAGATTTCCACCGTTTCGGTTTTACCGGCTCCGACCTCTACCTTTTTGGAATTGAGGAAGTTGGCAGCCGCCTTTTCCACGCCGTTCTGCTTGTCGTACTCGGTGTATGGCTGCTGTACATACAGCTGAGCGAGGAAATAGCCGTCGGAAGCGCTGTTGTTTTTGATCTCCACCGTAGCGGTGATATTGCCTTCGGGCGTTTTGTCCACCGTTACGTCCTTTATGTTCTGTTCATAATCGAGATAGGAAAGTCCGTGTCCGAAGGAATAGACGACTTCGTTATTGTAATTCCACGCGCCGGCGTCACTTGAACCCTTGGCGGAATTCGCTTTGGACGTCGCGGCATTGGCGACGGAGTCATAATATCTCGTTTCGTAGTATTTATAGCCGACGTAAATTCCCTCGGCCTCCACGATGTACTGCCCGCCGTTATAAGTGGCCGCGCCGCCGCCGAAAGAACTTTGCTGGATGGTGTTGGCAATCTCCACGCCGGGATACCTCGAATCGTAGCCGTTGGCGGCATTCGCCGCGGCAATTTCATAATCGGCAAAATAGTCGCCGCCGAAATTCATCATCGCAGGAGAAGAGGTATTATCGTATACATAGGTATCGGTGAGCGCGCCCGTCGCGTTGACTTTGCCGGCAAGGACGTTGACGATGCCCGTAAACTGATAGTCATTGGGACAGCCGATGTAAGCGATGGCGTCGACCTCGTGCGCGCCGCCCTCTGCGATTTCCCCGATCTCCATATTATTTCCCGTGTTGAGAAGCACGATCACTTTACTGCACAGCTGTTTTGCTTTGTCTATCACTTGAAGCTCGTCGTCGGAAAGCGCAAGAGGATCTTTTCCCGTCGCTTCGCCTTCAAAATTGACCGCAGACCCCGGCTTATAGGTATTAGATTCGCCGCCGGGACGGGAGAACACGCATATGCCGACGGTGCCCTGAGGGATCCCGCTTTCCCAATTAGCCGCTTCCGCAGGCGCCAACTCAGCAAATTTATCCGTTTTCGGTTCGTTGATTTTGAATTCTCCCATGTCGCCGATGGAAGTGTTGGGCGCCAGATCGAATTTCGTGGTGAGCATGGGTTCGTGGGTCCAAGGATGTTCTCCCATTTCCGTGCGCTTATTGATCATTTTGTCGTAGACGGACTTCAATTTTGCATTGATCGTAAATCCGCCCGTCGTAAGCGCGGAAACCAAATCCACCTCGTCTGCGTTGCCCGCTTTCAAATCCCCCGACGTCAACGGATAAGGCACGTACGCGGCCAAGCCGAACAAAGCGACCTCGCTTTTTTCCGCAAGGGGCAGCGCCTTGTTGTCGTTCTTCATCAGAACGGTGCCTTCCTCGCCCTGTCTTACGGCGTGCCGTTTGGCGGCTGCCATAAACTCGTCGACCGTGGCGTAATCCTTTTTGAAATTCGCCGCGTCCTCGTCCGTATTGATGATGTAACTCTGCGTTCCGAGCACGTCGTCGACGGAACCCCGCCACGTATCGGCTATCCCGTAGCCGACCGTAGAAAGTGTCAGCACGGATGCCATTACAGCTGTAAGTCCACGCGTGACCGGTTTCAACTTTTTGACCATGTTCCCTGTTTTCCTCCTTCCAAGAATTTTGGATTGGTTTTGAATGAAAAAAATACGTTCCCGAATTTGTTTCATCGGGAACATACTAATTCAAACAGGAAATTTTTTCAAGATACTTTTCCTAAACTGTCATTTTTTTTACCCAAATTGACAATTTAATTCAAGGGGGCGGACACACAGGAAGCGTTGCGGGTTTTACATCAATCTTTTCTCGCGTAGAGTGCAAAAAAGGCATAGACCTTGCTATCTTTGAACGCAAAGCGACGCGGTATTCCCGAAAAGACGCGCCCGGGACGAAAGTTTTGCCCCGAGCGCGTCTTTACTCATTCTTGATTTTTTGAAGGAACGGGAAGCAAAATATTGAGATTGAACACGCCTTCCTTCGCGCTGATGGAAACCCATCCGCCGTATTTCTCCGCCAGCATTTTTATGCTCTTCATTCCAAAGCCGTGATAGCGCTTATCGGCCTTGGTGGTGACGGGCAGTCCCTCGTCGAAATCGAGGTCGCCCGTATAATAATTTTCGAAATGCGCGGAAACCATACCTTTAGATTCCTTGATACTGATGCCGATACAGCGCAGATTGTCCTCTTTGATCTTTATCACCGCTTCGACGGCATTATCGATCGCGTTCCCAAACAGGGAATAAATATCCGACGAACGCATGAAGCGCAGACACGCTCCGTCCGCGATACAGTTGAATTGAATCCCCTGATTTTCGCAAAAAAGGGTTTTTTCCGCAAGGAGCACGTCGAGCGCTTCGTTTCCGGTCTTGACGGACGCGTCGTAAATGGAAATGGCGCGGTTGAGTTCGTCGATCTCCTCCTTCGTGATATGATTCCTGTCCCCGAGAAGGGCAATCTGCTTTTTCAAGTCGTGGCACTTGATATTGATAAGCTCTATCGTCGCCTTGGATTCCTTCATTTGTTCTTTTTGAAGGCGAAGGATATGTTCGAGCATATGATAGTCGTGATTCAGCCTGCCGCTTCTGAATACCTCATACTGGATTCCTACTACGAAAGCGCAGGCGGTGATGTCGAAACAGGCGAAAATAATATAGAGGGAACGACTGACGGATGCGCCGTACTGATCGAAAAGCTGCTGAAAGAGCACACAGACAAGCAAAATGGCGCCGCTCAAAAAGAGAACAGGACCGCTCGGAAGAGATTTGAGGTTTTCCTCTTTTCCCATCTGTCTTGCAAGCAGCATCCAAAACAACGCGTTCACCGACAGCAATCCCGCCACATAAAACACCGTTTCGACAAGCGGAGAACGAGCGATGAGCAAATACCGCAGCAGATCCCCCGTTCTGAAAGCGCAGTGCTGTGTAAGGCTCGCCCCCACGGTACAAAACAGCAAACTGCGCAAAGAGCCATCGAAAATAAACACCAAAAGACAAAGACAGAGGCTATAAAGCACCACATATTTCAAACTCTCCGTCCAAGCGTTGAGATTGGGGATGAAATCGCGCAAAAAGGCGTAGAGAAACAATACGCCTACCGAAGCGAGTATGCGAAAGCCGTAAAAACGGCGTTTTTTCAGAGAATACGTAAAGAGAAAAAAGGATAGGAGCAACTCAAAAATAAAGCCGTATTTGACAAAAAAAGCATACATAATCTTATAGCCTCATCTGTATCGGTCCGCATTCAATAGCCTTTTCCCATACGCTCGGCAAAGTCGGTCATAAACTTCTTTTTTCGGGGACGGCTGATTTGCAGTTCTTCGCCGTCAGACATGACGACGGCATATGGATAACGGAGCGATGGAAAATTTTTTCGGACGGTTAAAGGTAGAGATGTTTTACGGCGAAAAATTTGAAAGTGTTAACGCTTTCATTGAACAACTACACGAATATATTTACTACTACAACAACGAGAGAATCTCTCATAAACTAAAAGGAATGAGTCCTGTACAATACAGAACTCATTCACAAATTTAATATTTTTTTGTCTAAACTTTGGGGTTCACTTCATTTTCAAGAGCCTTCTTCCATTTCTTTGAGGAATCGTTTGTAGTCCTCAAAGAGCTGCGGATAACACTCTTTTGCCGCCTCACAAACTTCCTCAAATAACGCCCGAAATCGCGCCTCAAAGCAGAAATCGAGTAAACCGTCAAGCAAGCGTTCAACGTCCCTTTCAGGGGGCTTTTTTTCTTTCTCAAAGGCTCTTACAAACCACTCGGCTTGTGGCTTATATTGCACCCATGCAAGGTCGATTATCGCCTGTGTGCTATCTATCAAATCCTTGATTTCTTCCATCAAATTATTTATAATATTCTTGCAACTCCATGGCTAATTTCTCAAAATGCTCAAACAAGAAACTATAAGAGATCTCGTTGATTGGAACTTTCACAACCTTCTTTCCCATCACGAAATCCATCGTGGCAGCATCGTCCCCGTGGTCGATTTCAAACATCATTCCGTCCACTATTTCCTTTAATTTCTCTTGCAACTCTGCCGCCTTGCCGAGTTCATTGAGTTCTTCTTGAGACATCGTTGCCGTTATATTGTCGCACTCAAAAGACAGGTACCACGTTTCGCCGTCCCCGTACTCATTGTGATTTTCCATCAAGAAAGTCAACTGAAATCTTGTGGTGTGCTCGTCACATTCAAGTTCAATCCCAATAACGCGGGTGGCTGTTGTTAACGGATTGTTGTCGTTGTAAGGCAGAATTTCCGTTTTCTCTTGCTCCACTATTTTCGCGTTATGTAATCGCATCACCCTGTCAAAAAATGTCAGGACGATATCTTCCCCGTCATTTGTCATTGCAAGTAGAACGCTTTCCGTGAATAAGTCAAAGTCCACTTCTTCGGGAAGATTATCCGCCGCCCGCTCGTTTCTGCAACGCACTACATCGCCCGTCTGCAAAAGCACATCTAACGTTACCTGGGCAAATTTACGCATTGCTGATACATCCTTTCTTGTGCCATAACCCAAAGCGAGAAACTTGGGGTCAGAGCGTTTTGCGAGGAAAGCCTCTGGCAGCGAACGAATAATGCTCTCTACAAATCTCAATTTTCTGTTAAAGGCTTTGACGACTTCAGCCTCGTCGAATACGCATTGGGGTCCGTTTTCAAGTTCGTCTTTGTGGTTATAAATAAATGTGAGGCGCTCTTTCTTCTTGCGCTCTTTTTCTTCGGGAGTTGCCGTCTTGCTGGATATTGCTCTATCAAGTCTACGGAGGTCTGCTTTCGCATCATAATAAATGGGATTTTGACTTTCTTCCTCGATATAGCGTTTTTTTGCCTTTTTATAAAGGCGCGAATAGGTATCTTCGTTGATATCCTCCATACCGTAATACTGCTGAATAGAATTGCAAACCAATACCTGTAAATATTGATTATGCCACTCTTTAGTTAAACGTTTCATTTTAAGTAATCCTCCTGGGGTATTATAGTAGTTGTTGTAGTCTGGGTTTACTGCAACCGTTTTCGCCTAAATAAATCCTATAATTATTAGGTAGCGTTTTGCTTAACTACACCTAATTATAGGAGGACTTTATGGCTGTTTCCATCGAGTTCCAAACGCGAATTACTGACCTTGTTGCAGAATCCGACCAAAAAAGGTCTGATTTACCGAAACTTATGGGCATTGATTATAGTTCCTTATCTAACGCTTTGAACTACGGCATCATACCCAAACCGCGTCTGTTAATTCGCATTGCGGATTTCTTCAACATCTCAATAGCATACCTTCTCGGCTCATCAGAAGATGAGCATTTTTCCAAAGCGAAAACGCCCGTCCCTTTTAAGGAACGCTTTATTGCGCTTTGCCAAGAGAAGAACGTCACCTATTATCGCGTAAGTCAGGACTGTTTCTTTGATAAAAGCTACATCTCCCGCTGGATACATAAGGACTATTTCCCCTCTCTCGAATTGCTCGAAATTCTTTCTGATTATTTCGATGTTTCAGTCGATTATCTGCTCGGAAGAACTGATGACCGCTAGCAAGGCACCCGCTCTTTCAAGCATTACTATTTTACCATAAATCCACCGTTGCTGTCTTGCTTTTGTGCAACTGTTTTCTTGTCTTTGTTTGTCGAAATAAATCTACTTTTGTCGAATACCCCCGATTGCATTATAATTTCTTGAGATTTTAATCGCATCAATTCACCTCGTCGTTATCGAAACGGCGGGGTTTTTTATCTCTCAATAAAAAGGTATAAACGCTGTTTTTCGTGGAAATGGTCAGTTCATTCTCGCCGCGGGTTATGACGCCTTTCCCCGTTCGAAGGTAGCCGTCCCAGCCAATGATTAAACAAAAGTGCTTTTCAGGCTCCGTTTCACTTTCGTACACAGTAAGCGTTCCCCATAGCCCGACAAAGACCTCGCGCCAACCCCACTCTTCGTCTGATTTTACACCTGTGGAGGTAGCTGATTTGAGCATTGCAAAATAACTCTCTACTGCTTTGGGCATATTAAGTCCTATGTATTATCAGTCGAACATTCGAGCCGATAAAATCCTCGCAATTATATTCGCTTTTAGAATAGAACGCCTCTTCTCGGTACCATTCTAACAGGTTTTCGATTTTGTGATATAAATCAACTCGAAATCCATATTCCCCGCAAAACTCGTTCCACTCATACCAAGCGTATTCCTTTTTCTCATCGTCTGGCAACTGCTTATACTCGTCAATGGTAAGCCAGCATTGCAAATCCTCAATCTCGTTAACCTCAAAGGCGGCAATTAAGCGTTTATTTACATACCCTTGATATTTATACGGTCTGTCGGGTTTTACCTTATTTCTCACCGCCTCTTCGTAATTTACAGAATGAACACAGGTTTTGTAATATTCACCCCACGTAATTTCCTTTTTGCCCCAGAAATCCATCGTCTTTTCATCGTGTGGATGGAACTCCTCCAACAACTCTGCTGAAACATCTTCTGGCAAACCACAACGCGCGCTACGCTCGTCAATTATATCCTCGTAGAATTCATACATAGCCGATTGCCCCCACATAAGTGGCTGAATTTTATATTTGCCGTCATGTGATTTTACAATTGGCAAAAGCCCAATCAATAGGCATAGGGATTTTTCTTTCTTTTTAGATAGTGGCGCGGCTTTCATTGTCACGCCACTTCTATAATTTTGGTTTTGTCTGTTTTTACAGGCTCATCGTCGGCGTTCGGAACGCTTACCGTTCCAACGCAGTTATAGACTATCTTCACTCTCTGCGTT
>ERZ809074.3071-NODE-3071-length-16505-cov-4.646991_pt1 | contig 16505 bp, 14 predicted proteins | sample MGYA00520795_ERZ809074 | MGnify/ENA primary metagenome ERZ809074 (study PRJEB31570, sample SAMEA3212989) | Homo sapiens | biome: human-gut; feature: human gut; material: fecal | place: Sweden | collected 2011 ...
ACATAATCACTTTCACGGGCGATAGAAGAACCCTTTACATTGATCACTGCAATACTCTTCGCACCCTGGCTTCTTGCATACTTCAGCGCTTCCAGTGTGTCAATGGTTTCACCGGACTGGGAAATTGCCAGAACCAGTGTCTTGTCATCAATGACAGGATCCATATACATAAACTCAGATGCGTATTCCACCTCCATATGCATACGAAGGATTGAACGTACCAGAGACTGTGCAACCAGACCGGCATGCATTGCTGTACCGCATGCTACCACGCAGACACGTTCACAGTTCTTCAGAACATCATCCGGCACACCGTCTGCTTCCAGAGAAATGCGTCCATCCACATATCTAGGTGCCAGTGTTGCCTTGATTGCTTCCGGCTGTTCCATGATTTCTTTCTCCATATAGAATGGATAGTTGCCTTTGCCTGCTCTTGTTGTATCCCAGTCAATATCCAGGAATTCTGCCTCGCAAAGTTCATTCTTCATATTATAAACACGGATGTCATCTGTATGCAGTTCAACGACGTGATATTCAGGAACTACCATATAGCTTGTTGCCTGACCGCCAAGAGCAGCCACATCAGATGCCAGCATGGTACCGTCTTCACGATAAGCGGCAACGATTGGGCTGACATTACGGATAGCAAAAATCACATCCGGGATATCATCAAAAATAACCACAAGGGCAAAAGTACCTTTCAGGCATTTCACTGTCTGGAAAAGTGCTTCGTGCGGATCACCTGTATAAAAACGGTTCAATACCGCAGCAACAACTTCACTGTCTGTATCAGAAATCAGTTCATCCGCCAGGCCAAAATGATCCTTCAGCTCTTCATAATTCTCAATAATACCATTGTGAACCAATGTGATACGTCCTGCACGATGCGGATGTGCATTCACATCGCTGACACCGCCATGGGTTGCCCAACGTGTATGACCAATACCGCAAATACCATTCACCGGATTAGCCTTCCATGCCTTTTCAAGGTCTGCTACTCTTCCGGCACGCTTACGGATCTGCACCTGGCCGTTTGTCTCATCAACAATTGCCATACCGGCACTGTCATAACCACGATACTCCAGCAGTTCCAATGCATCAAGAATCTGCTTTGCAACACTCTGTTTACCTGTATAACCTACTATTCCACACATAATTTTTCCTCACTATCTATATCTTTACGTATCGGACTGTCTGCACAGTTCCGATACTTCTTATAATCATTTCGTCATTTCATTCTTTAGAATATGACTTATCAGTTCCCGTTATATTGTTTTTGTTTTGCAGTTGCCTGCATATTTGTCAATATATACGCACCGGGCTGTACGAAAGGGCATCCGCCGAATCTTCGATCACCCTTCTCCTCGTTAACCGGATCACTCCGGTACATGGCGCTTAAAGAAAAAATTATGGTGAATCCATCTATTCAATTGTCAAAGTTTCTTTTGTATACTATAACAAGTCGGCTGTTTTGTCAAGTTTTCTCTTCATCTGCAGACCTGATTTCGGCGCACTTCCCTGATATTATCCTAAGCAAACATCTGCACCACCCAATAAATTGCTCCCAGTACCCAGCTGGTGACAATGCCGTACAGGATCACCGGGCCTGCAATGGTAAATATCTTGCAGCCCACACCAAAAACTTCTCCTTCAGCTTTAAATTCCAGTGCACATGCTGCCACCGAATTGGCAAAGCCTGTAATCGGCACCAGATAGCCCGCACCGGCAAATTTTGTGATGGGCCCCACCCAGTTCAGACATGTCAGGATCACACTAATCAATATTAACGACAGCGTTGTATATCCTGACACCTCATCCTTCATAAGTCCCATACTGCCGTACCAATCCGAAAACATCTGCCCGATGACGCAAATGAAGCCTCCACTAACAAATGCTTTCAGCATATTTAAAAGGCAGTTATGTTTCGGAGTTACCTGCTTCACGTAATCATTATATCGTTTATCCCGCCTCTTCCTGGCAGCCTGTTTTTCATCTTCCATCCGTTTTTCACCTTTTGTCTGTTTTTCATTTTTTGTCTGCTTTTCACTTTCCATCTGTTTCATTCACACCTTTCTTCTGATCAATCAGTATCCCGCCTTCATATTCTTCAATCTATACCTGCTTTTATTTTATACTGGCATTTATGTCAATATGAAATACCACATCCAGGCCCCCAGTGTTTTGCCGACGGCCATCCAGAAAATGACGACACCGATGCCCTGACGGATACCGATTCTTTTGAAAAACACCGGCAACGCATCCAGCACCTCTGCAATCGCTCCGATCAGACACCCGATAAATATCCCGACCAGAAGGCCTGATGCACCTGCCAGAAACATCCCTGCCGGTATTTTTACTGCTGTATCTGTCAGCCAGACTGCATTACCAAGCGCACCACCCAGCACAAACATCCATTCATACCATCCACCATAGGCCGTCGTGTGAGTTATCGTCATTAACCGATGGGGAATTCCCGTAATTACAAGGAAGGTAAATAATCCCGCCGCCACTGCGATTCCGCCTGACATACCGATCCCCCATAAAATCAATGCCTTCATTTTCTCTGTTCCTCCATTAAAACTTTTTCTGCAGCCTTCTAAATACATCGTTATTTCGAAAATGATGTATTAGTCAAGATCCGCCAGGATTTCCTGCGCAATTTTTCTTTCATTGAACGGCAAATAGTCTCCTTTGATCTCCTGATACTGTTCATGGCCCTTTCCCGCCAAGATCAAAATATCTCCCGGCCGTCCCTGTGCCAGCATAAAACGCATGGCTTCTTTACGATCAACCATCATTTGATATTGTCCCTTTGTTTCCTTCATTCCCTCCTCAATTGTCTGCATAATCCGCTCCGGTTCCTCATATCTTGGATTATCCGATGTAATCACTGTAAAGTCTGCATATTTTCCTGCCACACAGCCCATCTCTCTGCGCCTTGCCGCTGATCTGCCTCCGCCGCATCCGAAAAGAACCCACAGTTGTCTCGGATGATACCGGCGCATCGTCTCCAGTATATTTTTCAGACTCATGGCATTATGGGCATAATCAATCAGAAGCAGATATCCCCTGTCATTGTCAATAACTTCCATCCTTCCGGGAACACGGATTGTCTTCAGTGCTTTTCGGATAATCTCCTGATCAATACCATAGTGTCTGCATACGGTGATTGCCGCCACTGCATTATAAACAGAAAACGCCCCCGGTGCTGATACTGCATATTCTTCCCCATTGACTTTAAAAAATGTACCTAATTGTCCGTTACGGTTGACTAACATTATATCTGAAGCCTGAACATCCGCTTTTTGCCTACAGCTATAGGTACAAACCTGACATGAGGCATCTTTAAATATTTCCCTATAATAGGGATCATCTATGTTGCCGATCCCAAAGCAGCACTTTTGAAACAGCAGACTTTTATAATGCGCATATTCCGCCATATCTTTGTGCTCTTTCGGGCCGATATGATCTCTTCCAAGATTCGTAAAAACCCCCACATCAAATAAAATGCCATCCGAGCGGTGAAGTTTTAATCCTTGAGAAGAGACTTCCATCACTGCAAAACGGCATCCGCTGTCTGCCATTTTTCTCAGATAACGCTGAATATCAATCGCCTCCGGTGTTGTCCGCTCCGCCCGTTTTTTCTCTTCACCAATCTCATAATCTATTGTGCCCAGAAGGCCCGTTTTATACCCGGCGGCTTCCAGAATATCCCGGATCATAAACGTTGTGGATGTTTTTCCCTTTGTGCCGGTAATCCCGATCACTTTTAATTCCTTTGACGGATAACGATAAAAAGCAGCTGCCGTCCAGGCTGCTGCTTCTCGCGTATTTTGCACAGATACAATCGTCATTTGCTCAGGCAGCTTCAGTTCCCCATATGCGGATGTCTTTTTCTCAGGCTGCTTCAGATTTCCATGCACGGATGCCGACTTCTTCCAGAAAGCCTCTTCAACCAGGCATGCTGCTGCTCCTCTCTCTGCTGCTTCTTGAATATATTGATGGCCATCCTGCTCCATACCCTTAATGCAGATGAACAGGCTGTTATTTGTTACCTCTTTCGAACACATTGCAATGGATGCTATATCAGTATCCCAGCTGCCCTGACACAATACTGCCGGAATCCTTTCAAACAATGCTTTCAAAATCATGACATAACTCCAAAAATGGGGTTATACTATATTATGTTTCAGGATGATGTTTGACTCACTTCCAATGTAAGTGTATATTTCCATATTTATACATTTTTTTATGCATTTCATGTCCTATAGGCTTTATTCCATTAAATTGACAGACCAGTTGACCCGTGTTATAGTGCAGTAAACTTAAGAAATGTCTGATATCTCATTCGATCACAGACATTGATTTATTGGAGGCAATCATGTTTGAATTATACGGCTGTCCGACCCACTACGGCGTCGGTGCAAAGGGATTAATCAAAAGTATCGACTATTTAACAGAAAATTTTAAAAATCTTCAAATGAATAAAGTTCCAGAAATCACGTGTAAAGGACCTTTCCGTGCCAATCTGAAGAATCTCGAAAGTGTATGCGCTACCTGCGAAGGCATTGCCAAGCAAGGTTACCATATTCTAACATCCGGGCATCGCCCTCTGATGATTGCCGGAGATCACAGTGCCGCCATGGGTTCTGTATCCGCTACATCTGTTTATACCAAAGGCGAAACCGGGCTGATCTGGATTGATGCGCACCCGGATATCAACACTGACAAGACAACGGTTACCGGCAATATTCACGGAATGCCGGTGGCTGCACTTCTGGGACTTGGTGAACCTTCCCTGACACATTTTCTGGATGACAGCATCAAGTTAAAATCAGGCAACATTGTTATGCTTGGCCTGCGTGACATTGATCCGCCGGAAGCAGAAATTCTCAAAGAACACCATATTCGTTATTATAAATGGGATTATATTATGGAACACGGTCTTCAGAACTGTCTGAACGAAAGTATTGACTATCTCAGCCACTGCCCGGCTGTTCATGTCAGCTTCGATATTGATTCCATGGATCCGAAACTGATGCCTGGCGTCTCCGTTCCCGTTCCGGAAGGTTTCAATGAAGACGACGTCTTCCTGATGATGGATGAGCTGCTGACACGGCTGCCGGTTCAGGCGATGGATATCGTTGAATTTAATCATGAACTGGACAAGGATGATATTACGGCTGGATTTGTATCCAGACTGGTGGAACATGTGCAGGGATTGTAAAATCTATTGAATCTTTTTGATACAGTAAATGGGCGTATCACAATGATACGCCCATTTGTTCATCTCTCAAAATATTTTCTGTTTTTATCAAAAAATTCATAAAAATAACGAACGTTTTTCAATTCATACCACTTGGCCTCTTCTACTTCTGTTGATTCCAGATTATAGATTTTCGCCTGAAGTGTACCAAGCATAAAAGGCGAATGAGTGGCTATGATAAACTGACAGCCCAGGAAACGTGCACATTGATTGATTTCCTCTGCTAATTTCACCTGATTCTGCGGAGACAGAGAAACTTCAGGCTCGTCAAGAAGATACAGATTATCCGGCTCCAGAATGTCCGTCAACATCTGCATGGCTGTTTCACCATTTGAATATTTCTCCTGGGCAAATTTCAGGATCTGCATTGTGGACCATGACCTTCCATTTGTGCTGCGAAACATTTCCTGTGCCACGTCTTTGCGCAGTCCTTTCCTCCGCACCTGCTCATAGACATATCCCTGCTCCAATGCCTCTTCCTGCTGGATCTTTTTAATCTCGTATAAAACATCTTCACTTTTCATGTAAAGACTGCCTGCCGGAATGGATAGATTCCTTCCAGTGTCATCTTCGCCTGTATCAAAGCGGCATTCTTCCACATAATTTTGTATATAATACTGTCCGTAGGCATATGTCTCATAGCCCTTTGCATTGATCTTCTGTGCAATAATATTCAGCAATGTTGACTTTCCACATCCGTTATCTCCATACAAAATCGTGATGGGTGCGAACACAAATGGATCACAATCCTTATCTTGAAAAACTGAATAAGGATAGAGATTCGGATTTTTCACCTTTTTATCACTCAATGCAAAACTACTTAAATAAACCATTCTTTACACCTTACGCCTTGAGTTCAGAATTTCTTCCAACGTTCTCGGCGTATAATTCATATAATCCCGCATACATCCAACGTTATAGGCTCTTAATTCTTCCGCTTCATAGACATGCCGGCAGTCATTCGCCCTCATCTCGGACAGACACTTCTGATAAAACCTGTCTTCCTCACTCTCATGGGTATGCCCATACAAGAGAATTCTTCCTCGTCCCATGTTCCTCCAACTGAAAATCGGATAATGGCTCAAAACCAGACTATAATGCTCCTTACCAATCGTGTCATGCATTTCTTTATAATCGCAGATTTCATGAAACAACTGCTGATAACGGTAATCAGAAACGTCATCATGATTCCCCTTGATCAACACTTTACGCCCTTTTAACTGAGCCACGAATGCAATCAGCTCTTCCTTTTTGCCGCGCATGCTCACATCACCTAAAATATATACCATATCCCCATTGGTCACACGGTCATTCCAGTTCTTTAAAATCGTATCATGCATTTCCTGCAATGACGCAAATGGCCGAGGATCAAAGGCAATGGCGTTTTCATGAAATAAATGTAAATCACTGATATAATACTTCAATTTTCATTCCTCCTCTCCTATATTTGTATTTGCTGTGGATAGTATTAGCATAACATACTCTATATAATTTTGCTTCCTAACCATCAGTAAAACAACTCATTCATAAAATCTACATTTAATCTTCATTATTTTTCAGATATGCGATAATATTTCTCTGCAATTGCCTATATCTTGCATTTGTATCCGGATTTTTACAGCAATATTCCCTTTGCATTGTTTCATTTGGTTCATATGCAACTTCAATATTATACAAGTCAAACTGTTCACGTGTAAGATCTACATACTGTCCTGTTATTTTATTAAAATAATGTGTTCCACCGCCCTCTACTCTTATTCGATGAATACTTCCACCAAACATATCATATACCAATGTTGCAGTAATTGCACACTGACCATAAGAAGGGTCCTCTGAAACCCATTCGCTCTGACATGACTTATATGCAGTACTGGAACTCCAGGATTTTCTCAAAACAGCATACAATTTATGTAAAGTGTCAATTCCCTTAAATGCCTCTACTTCTTTACACTTTTTATCTTTTAGCTCCTGCCCCTGATAATAAAAACCATCTGCACCTGCCGGAACTACATCCACAAGTTCCTCTAAAGCTTTCTCAACAGCAGTTCTCATATTATACCCCCATCTATGATTTAAATAATTTCTTTATTACACATTATAACATTTCACATATAAATAAAAAGGGACTTATTTTCATCACAATTAAATGCTTTTCTATATACACGTTGCGACAAACTTTTTCTTAAATCCATATATAATAGTTGCACCACCGGTGAGTTTTGAGTACAATTAAAGGAGAATCTATAAATGTCGCAGGAAAATACCTATTACAACTGTAAATACAAGGACAGCCTTTTCCGATTTATTTTCAATAATAAAGAAGCTGCGCTTTCGCTTTACAATGCCATTAACGACAGTGATTATCAAGAGACGGATGCCATGGAGTTTTATACCATGAACGATTTCCTATATATGGGAATGAAAAATGATTTGTCATTCCTGCTTGACTGGAATCTGAATATGTTTGAGCATCAAAGTTCTTATAATCCGAATATGCCGCTTCGCGGATTGATTTACACCAGTGCTGCATTAAAGAAATTTATTGAAAAGAATCGTCTGGACATGTATTCCAGTAAATTACTGACTATTCCTGTTCCGCGCTATTATGTCTTTTATAACGGATTAAAGAAAGCCGCAGACGAAGTAATCCTCAAATTGACAGACAGCATGGCCGGAACAAATGCTTCTAAAGTTTCATCCGCAGAATTTACTGCCCATATGATTAATATCAATGCCGGACACAGCGCTCAAATCATGGAACGCTGCCCGCTGCTCCATCAGTATTCATTATTCGTGGCTGCGCTTCGAAAAAAGATTTCTGATGGGCTTTCACTGGGTGACGCAATAGAAGAAACAATTACTGAATGCATTGAAAAGGACATCCTCGCCGATATTTTACGTGAACACAGAGCGGAGGTTACCGATATGTTATTCAAAGAATATGATAGTGCCGCACACATTGCTTCCGAGAAAGAGATTAGTTATGAAGAAGGGTTTGAAGATGGTTTACGTCAAGCAGAACAAGATATTACTAAAGAAAAGGAACGTGCTGACAAACTTCTCACTTCCCTAATTCTTTCCTATCATGCACAAAACAAATCACCAGAAGAAATTGCTGCTCTCTGTGAGCAATCCATAGATTTTGTACTGGATGTCCTGAAAAAACATAATCTATAATTTTTAAAAGTCAAATATAAGTTTATAAAACTGTTGTAAAACGCTTACATTTCCAAACAGGCCATCACATTTCCACATGTGATGGCCTGCTTTGGATATTTCATTCATTATCTGCTGAGCCTCGCCGTCTGCTGTCATTTTCAACTAATAGTTCAATGTTTTTCCCCTTCATCCATGCTATACTCTGTAATCAAAGAGCACGCAACAATTAGATTTAACCAGCCAGAAGACTGTTCCTTAACTGGCCCCGGAGGAAAATACCATGAGCAAATACAGAGAAACACCATGCAAATTTTATATCTGCCGTGGCGAATGTTCAAAGGGTCGTGCTGCCGAGCATAAGACATACTGTCAGCACTGCAGCAAATATTATCCAAGAGCAAAAGTTCGCCATATTAACCAGAAAAACGCTATAATGAACAGCAGCGCAGTCAAATCACTGCCTGAAACAGCACCAGAAAGAGGATTCTATGAATTTACCAATTACTGTCACACAGGATGACCTGCTGGAAATATTGCTCAATGTTGCTCCAAGCAGGCCTGTATTTATCTGGGGTGCACCGGGTATCGGAAAATCTGCACTTGTGGAACAATTTGCATCTGAAATCGGCTTGCCCTGTGTATCGCTTCTCGGCAGTCAGCTAGCACCGGAAGATATTATCGGTATTCCGCAGATCAAAGGTGAAACTTCCGAATTCCTTCCTCCGAAAATGATTGCCCGCAAAGAGCCTTATGTCTTATTTCTTGATGAACTCAATGCCTGTTCCCAGGAAGTTCAGAAAGCTTTCTATTCTCTTATTCACGAAAGAAGAATCGGCGAATATCACCTCCCGGAAGGCAGCATTGTCGTTGGTGCCGGAAACCGAATTCAGGACTCTGCCATTGTCAAAACCATGTCTTCTGCCCTGATCAACCGAATGTTCCACGTTCAGATGAAGGCTGATGCAAGACAGTGGATCAAGTGGGCACAGCGCAGTCAGCTTCACCCATGGGTCATTGATTACATTATCCAGCGGCCTGACCATCTTTTTTCCGAAGCACCCAAAACAGAAGAGCCTTTCTCTACACCAAGATCATGGCATATGCTGAGTGATGCCCTGACAGAATACGGTGCCGGTAAAAGAGAACTTTCAAGCCACGTACTGAAAATGCTTGTCTATGGCTGTCTTACCCCTTCCCATGCCGGCATGTTTCTTGCTTACATAAAGAGTCTTGCCAATCATCATATGCTTGACGATATTATTGCTGAAAAAACAAAATGGCCTTCAAAAGCTGAAGACCGGGATATTCTTTATTTTCTTGCACAGTCCTTCCGTGCAAGGCTCATTTCCGAACTGCCAAAAAGTAAACAGGATATTTCCGGCAATATGCTCTCTTTCGTTTATCGTGCCAAGCGTATGATCAAAGATTTATCTACTATCAATTTCGAAATTGCCCAGATGGTGGTTGCTTCCGATGACAACGCCGCTCTCCCTGACTGGTTTATGATTGAAGTCATCCGTGATCTGCCCCGACTGGTCAACGGCAAATAATTTTTATTCCGCAATCAATATGCAATAAAAAGGTATCCTTATGGCTTATTTTAGAAGAAAATTTTATTACAATGAAAACAATATGCCGGATGGCTTAAAACCCATTTATGCCGGCTTTGACCTGCTCCAATCACACCCGCTGTTTTCCCAGTTAGATGGAACAATTGCAGTCAGAAATGCACATTTATCCAATCATAGCAGTTTGGCCTGCGTCACCAAAAACGGAGAGATTTCTGTCAATATACATGCCCGCCTGAATGCCGCTGAATGGGCCTATGTCATGGCCCATCACCTTCTCCACCTCGCTTTTGGCCATTTTGACAAAAACAAAATGCCTTCTGCCGCAGAAATCTATCCTCTTGTATGGAATAAAGCCTGCGATATCTATGTAACAAGATTTCTGGCGGACATCGGTTTTAGCGGCAGTCTCTTTCAGGACCCGTCAGCTTTCTATCCCATCAAACTGAATGACGAAAGAAAGATTTACGAATACTTGCTTGACACAGAAGGCATATCCCCAAAACAGACATACGGTTTAAATACATCCAGCACATGTGATATGTTTGGCATCTCCTCACCCATCATCTACAAAAAAGGTGAACAAAATGAATATACCGAAACTTTTGCAGCTGCCATTAATCACTCCATCAAAAAAGTAGTCATCCATGCCGGCGGACACGATGCCTCAAAAAAGAAAGACACCGTAATTTCCAAAGCCTCTGAATGGTTCTTATCTCACTATCCGCTTCTTGGCGGCCTAGCCTCATCTTTTAAGATTATTGAAGACATTGATTTATGCCGCAGATATGAAATACACATTGCTGCTGTAGATGCAGTACACGGAGAAATATATACCAATCCGTCATGTTGTCTGACACTTGAGGAATGGAAATTCGTCCTCGCCCATGAATATCTGCATACCGGACTCTGCCACCATGAACGATGCCAGGGGCGGGATCACTATCTTTGGAATATTGCCTGCGATTATGTCATTAATGATTGGCTCCTTGCCATGCATATCGGCAGCATGCCGGAGGAAGATCTGCTGTATGATGAAAGCCTGCACAATATGTCTGCAGAAGCCATTTATGACCTTATTGTCAAAAAAATGCGGAAATTCAAAAAGCATGCCACTTTCAGAGGATACGGAAAAGGCGATCTGTTTGGCGATCAGGGTCCCAGATTTGAAGGCCTACACAAAGGCATCAGTCTGGATGAATTTTTCAAGAACGCGCTGCGTGAAGGACTTGACTATCACACCACCCACAGCAGAGGCTATCTACCGGCCGGACTTATTGAAGAAATCCGCGCTCTTTCCATGCCGCCTATCCCCTGGGAAGTGCAGCTGGGCAGATGGTTTGATGAGCAATTCCCGCCTCTGGAAAAGCATCGCACCTATGTAAGACCAAGCAGACGCCAGGGTTCCACACCGAATATACCAAGGCCAAGCTATATGCTTCAGGAAAAAGAGCTGAAAAGCCGAACTTTTGGCGTTGTTATCGACACCTCCGGCTCCATGTGTTCTGCACAAATTGGCTTAGCATTGGGTGCCGCTGCCAGCTACGCTACTGCCAAGGACGTCCCCTTTGTCCGGATAATCTTCTGTGATGCCGAGGCCACCGATGCCGGATACATGGCCCCGGAAGATATCGCAGGCAGAGTAGAAATCACCGGCAGAGGCGGCACAATCCTTCAGCCCGGAATTGATGCTTTGGAAAAAGCCAAAGACTTCCCACCTTCCGGCCCGATTCTTGTAATCACAGACGGCTATATCGAAGATAATCTAAAAATCCGACGGAAACATGCCTTTCTCATTCCCAATGGCAATCGACTGCCTTTCCGGCCAAAAGGCAAGGTATTTTATATGGAGAATAAAGAACCGAAAGAATCTTATTAAACCCTTACATTCCCAAACAGGCCATCACATTTCCATTTCATGAATGTGATGGCCTGTCTTGTTCTTCTACCATGAAATATTCAGCCACAGATAATACAGTGTCACGCCCGTTTTTGAGGCAAAAAATTTTTTGTTCTCTCTCTGCGCGACCTCGTCAATACGAAGCTGAACATTTCTGTATCCCATTTCCGCAAGTCGCTGGCGAAGTCTCTTAACGATTTCCTGTCGTATATTCATCGCTTCATACTGTGAATAGCCTTTCAAGAAAGAAAGCATTGTATACCTCTGAAATCCCGTTTCACTGACAGACGGTTGGATAAAGTAATCTGTTGTATCCCAATAAAATTGATCATAATATCCGGTTAAATTCCGCTTGCCATCCCTTGCCGCATTACGGGAAAGTACCTTAATACCCGTAATCAGCCCTTCAACCTCACGATGAATGATTTCTTCCTTCTTATTGCTGTATGAATTTTCCCATTCAATTTTTCTTAATTCGTCACAAAAACTCATTGTATATCTCCTCCGTTTAGATTCATCCTTATGCGGCTCACCCGCAAAATTTATTTCTGTTGTTCTTTTGTGACTTTAATATAACACAGACTAAGGACGCACCTGTTCCCGGAAGGAGTATTTTTCTGCATTAGGAAATAAAGACATCCAGCATATCTCTGCACCATTTCAACTCCCTGGTATAGCGCTGTTTCAATGCCTCCTGATTATTTCTGTCTCTTCCCACCTCAAAGAAATGATGGCCGCTGTGCACCGCCAGATCCAACTTTCCATCCCCATGCAGACAAACCGCAAATTCTCCAAAGGCCGTCTGCGTCAGTTCAAGAATCCGGGCCATTCTGTCCTGATTCAGAAAATACAGCACCCACTCCTCATTATCACAGCTGAGATTAAACCGTTTATCAAAAGCTTCATACCCGGTTTTAATCGTTTTTGTCCGGAAGATTTTATCCAGTTTGCCTCTCGGCCAGAATGTAAAACCGGTAGGAAATGTCTCCCCAAGTTCACAGCACATCCACTGTCCCCGGTAAATCTCCTGCTCATTTGTCTGCCGCATATCGTTGTTCTCATCAATATAGTCATTCACCTCTGTTAAAGTAATACTGCACAACTCTGCCGGATGTCCCTGATAACGAAAACAAATATTGCCGCTGCTGTTAAGATAGCTATATGTTTGCAGCGGAATAGTCGATCCCTTAACATCCAGTAAATGCCCTTCCGGATGCATCTGCACATCATCAAAAAGTGTATTCATCACTCCCGGCACAATCGCATCATTTACTGCCTGATTAGCAGTCTCTTTTGATTTCTTCAAAACTGAATGAATAATACAAGCAACAATAATCAGCCCAATAATTACATATGACATATAACGCACCTCCACTTTGTAGAAAAAGAAAAATCCACTGTACCGACATTGTACAATGGATTTTTTGCAATGGCTATTCACCAATAGTTAGGAATTCTCTTCCAACAGCTGTAACAGCTGCTTTCTCTTTGTTCTGGTATCCCCTTCAATCTGAAGTTTTGAATAAATCTGTTTGACATATTGTTTGACACTTCCTTCTGAAAGGAACATTTTCTCCGCGATTTCCCGGTTCGTTTGATGCTGATTAATGAGTAGCACCATTTCATATTCTTTATCTGTCAATACAGCCAGTACCTCCGGGCGATGTGCCTCTTTCCTTAGACATTCCCGCCGCATCTCATACATTTCACCCATCTGTATCAGATACCTGACAAACAGGCTTTCCTGTTTCTGACAGCGCAGTAAAAGTTTTTTCAAATAACGATAATTCTCCACAAACGGAAGCATCAGATAATCCGTCTCCGCCTCCAGAATGGCCTGCGTCAGCATCTGCTCCGCCTCCTGCCATTTTCCCATGGCTTCATAAGCAGCCGCTGTCTGAATACGGATGTGCAGCGCCACCAGCCTATAATGCATACCTTCGCAGAGAGAAAGCTGTCCATCGCTGCGGCCAATCACCTTTGCATAATTTTCCTGTGCCAGATAAACCTGATTTTCAATCAGCAGCATCATTGGTCTTCCCGGGGCAAGCATATTGATATCCGAAAGCCTGTGTTCACCAAATATCGGAGGAATCTTCTCAGACTCACCCAACAGCGCATAATAATAGGCACTGATGCCACTCCATATATTAAGCCAGGCAGCATTATGATGGCGCAGTAATTCGGTGCGCCGCCTCTCCAGACTACAATGCGGCTTCATTTCCTTAGCCAGAGCCAGTCGCCATGCCAGAAAATCACAGCAAAGCGCCATATTTTCCTGGCCATTTCCTTCAATCTGTGCATAAGCCCGTTCCAGCTCAATCTGTGCATCCACAAATCTTCCCTGTACAAAAGCTGCTTCCGCCCGCATAATCTTTTCTGCCCCCTGTCCGTGACCACAGGTAATCTTGTAATAATGCGGCATACATTCATCCATCTGGGCAAGCTCACTTTCCAACTGTCCCGGACCGCGGTAAAACATCATCAGCACAGAAGGCGATCCAAAGGTCCAGCCGCCGTTGTTCTGAATACTGATGGCCGGTCTGGACATCTGGCTGCTGGCTCTTCGATGCAGCTGACTCATAGCTCCGATATCATTATAGCAAAGGAAACTCATAATTAAATCGCATTCCCCCAACAGATTGCCACGTTCCTCATCAGAGAGCGCTGCATTTTCCTCCACCACTTCCATCAAAAGCACTTTCAATTCCATCATCTTCGGAATCAGACGCCAGTTAAACATGCTGCGCATCAGCACCAGAATCGCCAATGGATGTGCTTTCAAAATGGAAACAGGACATTCAGCCAACACATTAATAACCTCCTGCGCTTTCAGTGAAGCGAGCAGAATTCCCGCATCATTTTTAACAACACGAAGAAATGCATCATAATTTTTACTTCTTCGATAGACATCCATGGCATGCAGATACTGACTGTGCTGCTCATACCACAGACCAAAACGATTTAGGTAAAATGCCTGTTTTTCTTCATCCAACGCCGCAAAAACCCGATTGGCACATTCTTTCATCATATGATGAAATCTGAAAGTCACACCATCTGCCAGACATTTCACAAAAGCATTCTGCTCAGTCAGAATATTCAGCATGGCTCTTACTTCCTCATCTTCTGTAACAAAAACGGCCATTTCTGCCGAAAACTCGTCCGCAATCCCCATAACAGCCAGAAATTCCCGTTGCTTTGCAGAAAGCGGTTCAATCATCGCCCTGGTAAATGCCGCATAAATATCCGAAGCCCCATCCGGCAGCACGCCTCGCTCCAAAAATATCTGCAAATTCAGATAAACTGCTGAGAACCATCCCTCACTGGAATAAAAAAGTGTTTCTGTCTGTTTCTCAGACAGTTTTATTCCACAGCGCTTCACATAAACCGCAAGCTCTTTACGATTCAGTCGCAACTGTTCTACACCAATCTGGTAAACTTTGCCGCCCAGACACAAAATATCTGCCGACGAAAGAAATTGATTTCTCCCTGCAACAATCAAATGGATATTTCCCGACAGTCGCCTGGCAAGTATACACAAAAAAGCAGATGCACGGCTATCCGTCAACAGATGAAAATCATCAATAAAAATGTAACAACTGCCCGTTTTCGACAATTCATGACACATATCCTCTATCAGCAATCCTGCTCCTGCAACATCCTCCGGACAGGCATAATCCTCCAGAAAGCCAAAACCCGCCCGTTTAAAAGCCACCTGTACACTTTTCCAGAAAATAGCCAGATTGTCCGAATACACACTGATACGGATCAGACACAGTGCATCCATTTTTCCCTGTTCATCCAAAAACCAGTTGATGGCTGTTGTCTTTCCGTATCCCATGGGAGCCACCACCGTTGTCAGCGCACAACAGGTAACCGGACGCAGACACGCCTTCAGCCGTTCTGATATATAAATTGTATTCAGATTCCATTTTTGTCTTGCCACTGCGCCGCCTCCCTATATATGTAAAAAAATCTCCGTTATGCACTGCTCTGATTATATTCCCTGCAATACATCTAACTTTTCTTTCAATACCTCTAAATCCTTATCTGATGATGCCGATTTTAATAACTCAAAATACTTTTTGGCCGCCTGATACATTTTCACTTTCTTTTCACTGTACCATCAGAATTTTTTACTGCAATTTTCCCATACCTTGATGAATATACAAGAATTATAAATCAAAGAGAGGAGGGACACAACATTTTTCATAACTTGTTTGTGCCTTGAGCGAAGCGAAAGGAATGATAAGAACTATGTAATATAAGCAGATGATGTCCCTCAACATATCTAATTCCCTTTTTTCCAATTCAGTAGGAATTTTGTTTTTGATTCCGGTCTCCCAGATGTATACCGGTACTTCCATTCTTTTAATCGCGCTATACGGATACGGTACATTTAATGTTTTAGTTGCTCTAGTTTTTGAAGTTACGGTGCTTGAATGCTTGTCAGAACTGCTGCCGGAACTATCTTCCTCTTTTAATACACAAGAAACAATAATGATGCCAATCAATAAAATCCAGAACATTTTTATTCACCTTTTCCTTTTATAATCTATAGAACACCTGAACTGTAGGCGTATACACATAACCGGCTGAATTTTTCTTCTTA
>ERZ809074.3089-NODE-3089-length-16453-cov-4.964081_pt1 | contig 16453 bp, 20 predicted proteins | sample MGYA00520795_ERZ809074 | MGnify/ENA primary metagenome ERZ809074 (study PRJEB31570, sample SAMEA3212989) | Homo sapiens | biome: human-gut; feature: human gut; material: fecal | place: Sweden | collected 2011 ...
CCCCGGCGTTTTCCTCCCGGAAGTTTTTCCCGGCAAAGAGGATCGGGGCGCACCCAGAGTGCTGCCAAACTCCCCACGCAGATACCTCCTCAACAACGTAGAGAACTCCTCACAAACCGTGTGGATGTCCCAGGCCCATCCGTTCCTTCAAAAACGATCAGACAGCCTTTCGCTCTGCAATCTCCCTTATCGTTTGAATGGCTTCATTAAAGCACTGGAATAGGTGAAGGGAAAGAACGTGTTGGTAAAGGGAAGAGCTATCAGCCCTGACGGTGAATCTTCGGCCCGGCTGACTGAAAACCAGGGGTATCCCTCTATTTTTTCCGGTTCATCCCTCTAAAAAGTTCCTTAAAAGCCCTCTCCACGTTTCAATTACAGCCTGTAATTGAAACGTGGAGTATTTTTTACTATGCTCTCTCACACAAAAATGTTGCATTTGCAACATGCTTTATCCGCTTCTCTGTATTGTTATGTAGCAATGTATATGTCAAGATACATTTCAAGTCAATGAACAATACAGACCTGGTGACTCTTTTCTCCTCATATCATCCCGCTCCCCAGATCATTCCTTTTTCTTTGCTCACCATTGGCCTTTTCTTTTTTCTGCTTCAATCTTTTTTCGTCTCTTCCTCTTCTCGCTTCTCTCTTCTGCCTTTACTATAATATCTAATTATATATAATACATATATTATATAATAATCTCTACATCTAAACAAAAGTAGATACTCTGTATTTAGTATCTACTCTATAATATCACCTATTTATAAGTTTTGTATCAATATAAAAGAACCTACTAAGTAATCAGATATATAAGGCAATACATGCTGGATAGTTAATGCCTACTCTTATATTAAAGTAAATACTTGATAGTTAATACAGGGCCCCGGCTTTTTTATTTTTGTTGTCTTCTTTAATGTCCCCTCCTTGGTCCCGAGTCTCTACCCTCTCGGCCCGCTCCTTGCCCCCAGCGCCCGCTTAATCCCGGCCCATTCCCAGATATATTCCGTAAACCTTGCAGAAGCACAGACAAGCCCCCGGGACCGCCAAACGGCGGATTTCCCGAGGGCTTTCTTTTTTATACTATTTGGGCCGGGTGCTATCCTGTTCCAGCCTTTCGCCTGAGACCGGGTTCAGTCCCAACCGGCGGCTTGTTTCATCCCGCTCCATCGTTTCCTGAATAGCCCGCTTGATAAACCCGTTTACGGACTCACCACGGGCAGCGGCGTGGGCTTGTATGCTATCGCGTTCAGCATATGTCACACGGGCCCGCAACTCTACAAAATCCGCCATATATTTTTTGTGCGCTTTTGCTTGCGCTGGCGTAAATCCCTTATATTGGCTTTTTTTCTCCATAGTCTATCACCTGTAAATATTATATCATGCTATTATATAAGCGTATATATTCCATTTGCACAAATACGCGTATCTGTTTTTGTCAAAAAATCCATATTGATATATACGCGTATCTATGTTATTATGATTGTGTCAGGAGGGAAACCCCTGATAATTCAACCGGGCAGGAGGTAAAGGAAATGGAGATTGATAGCATGACCCAGACCGAGTTAGCATCCTATCTTGAAACCCTGGCAAAACTGGTAGAGGCTACGGCCAAGGACGCGCAGGACGCGGCCCGGATTATCCGGGAAGCGATTCCCAAACAGTAAAAGAATAGGCTCCCCGCAACCTTCCAAAGCACAGGGAGCCTAAAGCAAAACACAGGGCGGCATGGCCTGCCACATGTCGCCCTCAGTGTAACACAATCGGCAGGGGAATGCAAGGCCATAGGCCGGGAGGTTAACATGATGAAATACTTTATCGAGTGCAAGACCCTGGACGAACTCAAGAAAGAGTATCGCCGTTTGGCCATGATCCACCACCCCGACGTTGGAGGAACCGTCGAAGCCATGCAGGCAATCAACGCTGAATTCGAGGCACTTTTCCCCGTGTTCCGCATGGCACAAGACAAAGCCACCCAGACCCGCAGCAGCGAGACCGCCGCAGAATATCGCAGCGAATTCTACACCGCCAACGGCTGGAAGGGGACCAATTATGACCCCAATTTAAGTTTGAAAGAAATCGCTGTTCTTGTTCGGAAGTTTATCAAGGAAAACTTCCCTACTTATAAATTCAGCGTGCGTACAAAATATGCGAGTATGTGCCAGGAACTTCTTGTCGATATGAAAGAAGCCCCCTGCGAGGTATACAAGTCTCTGGACGCTCTGACCGTCGAAGACATTTCCGAGATCATCCACAAAGCAAACCGGAATAGCATTTGGTCTCTCACCTGCTGGAGCGATGAGGAAGCCCTTGCCGAAATTTCCCGCATTTGGGATGAGCACGGCGCATGGTACAAAATCCCCGCTGAACAGATCCGCGCCACCGCCGAAGCAGTAGACGGTTTTGTAAAGTCATTCAATTATGAAGACTGTGACGGGATGATCGACTATTTTGATGTTAATTTCTATTACTTTGGATGTTTACAGGACAACGCCCGCTCTGTAAAATTTGTTCCCAAAACCGCCCGGCTCACCTCCAAGGAAAAAGCGCACACCGAGAGCGCCCCCAGCCAAAGCACCCAGGCTCCCACCGCCGCGGCGCTCCGCGTCGAGATCAACCCTGACTTTAACGGCATCGAAGTATATTTCCCATCGAAACCCTCCGAAGCCGTCCGCGAAGCCTTAAAGGCCGCTGGCTGGCGCTGGCATCGCAAAAAAGGGTGTTGGTATAACCGTAACACAGAAAGCAATCTTCAGGGGCTGCGCTCCATTGCGGGGTAATCCCACTGCCTATTAGAAGAAAAATTTTTCTGACCCTGACCCAGCCGCCAAAGTTTTTTAGCGGCTGGAGTGAAGGCCAGGAGCCCCAGAGACCGCCGCAAGGCGGGGAATACATGAAACCGGCATAAGTAAGCAAATAAGCAGCGTATAGGGCGCCGGAACCCCTAAAGCGCAGCCGGGAGCATTGCCGGCCTCTCCGGTGGAGACACTGGACCAGCTAAGGCAACAAAAAAGGTCAGGGACATTACTCCCTGACCCCACTTCAATACCTGTTATATATCTGCCCTCTGTTTCCCACGTCAATCACGTATACAATCAACTCTCCGTTATCCACAGTATAGATAATACGATAATTACCAACTCGAAGTCGAAGCAGCTTGTCATGGCCCTTTAGTTTCTTTATGTCCTCTCCGTTTGGCAGTTGCTCAATGGCAGCAACCACCCGCCGGCGTTCATTTGCGGGAAGGCCATCTATAAATTTCTTCGCCTTTTTCTTAATAATAATACGATACATCACTCAAGGCCCCATTCCCGCTTGCAATCCTCCAGGGAATAGCCCTTATCCTTTTCGGGATCTGGGTCATTTTCATAGTTTTCAAGCATCCGCTCGCAGAAAAGATCGTCCGCTTCCTCATCGGCAGTGATTCCTTGCACATAAGCCAACACATAGCCCATTTTATAATCCGGTACACTGTCCAGCAGCTCAATCACTTTTTCCTTGTTGCTCATCGATTCTCCACCTCCTCCATAAACTCCCGCAGCGCTTTTGTAAAGATTGCGTTTACCGTAGTTCCGCGCCGCTTCGCTTCCTCTTTTACCTGTTCGGCATATTCGCGCCGCACTTTACAACCAAGTACACACATATTTTTTGCGTCCCATCGGTTATTCGCCGCACGCTTTGCATCTGTCAGTGGCACAATAACACCTCCAAGTTTATTATATATCGAATTGCACGGTTTAACAATGTACACTTTGTCTAAAATGCACGGTTAAACTTTGTTCCTTTTCCCCATTGTATGCACGGTTTAACAGTGTTATTATATAGACACAGTTAAGCAATGGAGAGCCCAGCGGAGAGCGCCGGCCCCCTCCAAGGCGCACCCGGGAGAAACGTCACGGCTCCCGCAGAAAACAGATTGGACGGGTCAGCCCCACCAGACGGGGCAAAAAGAAAGCCGCCTCCCCAGGGCCTGGAAAACCAAAAGGGAGACGGCGCCACGCAAAGCGGCCCCTTTATTTTACAGGGCCGCGCCCGAAAAGTAAAGGAGTTTGATTATGACAACCATTAAGTTTTTCTGGAACGGCATCAAGGTGAACGGCGAGAACAAGCTGATCCGCTGCTTTTACTCTCTGGACAACAACCGCGACAACATCCCCAGCGTCTCGATCTCCTGCCGTGACTACTCCGGGCATCTCCCCGGTGAGCTTTTCCTGGTGGAAAATCACACAGATCTTTATACAGACTACCACGACACGGACCGCGCAACCGTCACCCCTGACCACCCATTGTATCCCTACATCCGCGCTGCTGCCCTGAAGGCCGCCACGCGGGACGAGCCCAAATATCTGGATCATCTCCGGGCAGTTCTGGAGACCCCCGATCGCTACCCCGGCCACCACGACGGCACACGGAAGGAGATCGCCGAGCGAGAGACCCGCCTTGCCGCCCGCCTTGCTGAGTTGGAGACCCTGCCCAAGGGCCACGCAACCCCGGCAGACCTGGCCGCTGTCACCCGTTTCAACTACGCCGCAGAGACGGCCCGCCTTGCAGGGGAAGAGGCCCGGCAGCAGGCCGAGCACGAGCGCGTCTTAAACCAACGTGCAGAGGGCCGACGCTATATCGAGCGCATCGCAGCCGAGCACCCCCACACCCCCGGCGCGCCCCTGGTGCGCATCTGCTGGAGCGAGTGCCCCGCGTTCTACTCATGGGAAGAGGGTGCCCTATCTCTCTCCGTCGCCGCCGCTGACATCATCTTGACGCACTACGACCAGGAGACCGTGGCAGACGGCGAGCACGGATATTATAAGACAAAATTTGTGATCGAATACACTGGCCCCGACGATGAGCCTGCGACCTATGAGGGGCGCTATGATTTGGGCGACGATGACGGTGGACTGGTCCAGCACATCCGCGCCTTTGGGGAGCACTTGCGGGACCGCGGCCCCTACGGCAACGGCAACCATCTGGAGGACACCGCAGAACAGGCGGCCCAGATCCTGGCTCTTGCGGATACCCTGGCCGCGCACCTTGCCCCTGTCCAAACAGCCCGCGTCATCTGGGCGCCCTGGCTCACACAAGCCGCCGCCCTTTCTGCCTCCCCTGCCTCCACCACTACGCCCCCGTCCGACGATATAGCGGACGGGGAGCCGGGGGAAGATCCCGCCGCAGACCTGGACCCCGGCAGCATTTACGACGCAGTGTCCCTCCTCACAGAGGACCAACTGGAGCGGGCTATTCTCGCCATCCCCTACACGGACAAGGCCCGCGCCGATGTCGCCCGCTTCCTCCTGCAGGAGCTTGCCCGGCGAGATATGACCCGCGCCCTCGCCGTCTCCCGCCGATGGAAGGCCGGTGCCCCCTGATTGCAGGGCGGCCACCGGCCCACCGGGTCTCCCCCGCCCTCACTGCCCCGCGCCGACCCCGCCTCTCTATCCGGGGCCCCTCTATGGAACCCATCTGGAACCCAGTTGGAACCAACATGGAACCCATCTGGAACCAACGCAGAACAGGATCACCAGCACAATCCATGGTTGTAGAACAGGCGAGCCCCAACGTCTGGGCTTTATAGAACAGGCAGCCTCACAGGATATGGCCCTCCCCATACCCGCTCCATCCAGAACAGAAACACTCACACAACCATGGCTTGCAGAACAGGAGAACCAGAGCAGCCAGGCACCCACGCTCACAGCGCCTCTGTCAGCTCTCTCTGCGCATTAACACCACCAGGGAATATAACTACGCAGGCACGCCCACAGCGCATTCCATAGCCTCACAGAACCATCATCCAAACTGCTATTCAGAGGCGGGAAAAGGCCGAGAGAAAAGAGACCAAAGAAGAAAAGGTCTCTTCCCCCCACACCCCCTAACTCTAAAAGTAGAAAAGCGTCCATTGTTTCGCACTTGTAAAGTATTATATTATTATATTCTATATAGAAGTAGGTGCTATTTACTTAGTTTCTACTTTGTAATATGAACTAATTATAAATTTCTACCTCAATAGAAAAGTACCTACTTATTATAAAATATATAATATATAATCTGTTATAAAAAGAAAGGCAGGCGTGCAAAGGCAAACACAGAGAGCGTTACTGTAACGCATCCCCTCCCTAACGAACCAAAAGAAACCAAGAAAAACCAAAGCGAACCAAACAAAAGCCAACCAAAGCTAACAAAAGCGAAGCACAGGAGAAGCACTGCCCGTCCTCCGGGCAAATTAGCTGGGTGCCTTGGGAAAACGAGCCGGGGCCTCCAGGAAACGAAGCTGCCCCCTTTGGGAAACGAAGATGGGGCCTCCAGGCAAAATAGCTGCCTCTTTCAGGAAACCATGTTTCCCCTTTTGGGGACCCACCCTGCCTGCTTTAGGCATCGAGGTTATCCCCTGCCCAATTGGAAAAAGTGGAAGGCGACGTCAGGAAAACCGCGGAAAAATGTGTTGACTTTTGTGGCCCAATATGTTAATCTTATTTTGGGCCACAAAATGGAGGTGAGACAATGGCTCCAAAAGTTGGTCGTCCCACTGACAACCCGAAAGGGAAATCCGTTCATGTTCGGCTTGATGAAAAAAGCGAAGAGATATTGAACCGATACACCACAGAGAAAAACATCTCTCGCGCGGAAGCAATCCGAGAAGGGATTTCCCTTTTGGCAAAAGACCTGAAAAAATAAAAAGAACGCCCGTCCCTCACCGCTAAGAGAAAAACGAACGTTCCTGCATCAAACCAAAAGGCTTGATAAATTTAAGGTATCACGTTTTTTGGGAAAAAACAAGGAGATTTTTCCATGAACGCAAAGAATTTGGCACAAACTGAACAAGCCCAGCAGGGCTTTTATCCCACGCCCTTTTCCCTGGCAGAGAAACTTCTTGCCGGCATCGACTGGTACTACATCGAAAATGTCTTGGAGCCTTCCGCCGGAAAGGGGAACCTGGTAGACGCCGTGGTGCGCCTGTACCGCCAGCAGGTCAGCGAGCACCGGAAGAAAACTTTAGACATTGACTGCATCGAGGTAGACCCCTACCTGAGCTCTATTCTCACCTACGAATGGGGCGGCCGCCGGGAAGAAGAGATCCGGGACCGTCTCTATCAGTTGGACCAGAAACGGGAGTATGACCACACTATCCATAAGTACAAGGAGCTTTCCCCTGCCGAGGCTGCGGAAGAAAAAGCGCTCAAGCAGCAATGGGAAAGTCGGAAAACCGCCGATTTTCACCTTGTCCACGACGATTTTCTTACGTTCCAGAGCCGCAAAAGCTACAGCCTCATCGTGATGAACCCGCCCTTTTCCGACGGCGACGCCCATCTGCTCAAGGCCCTGGAGATCATCCAGCGCACCGGCGGCCAGGTCCGTTGTTTGCTCAATGCCGAGACCATCCGCAACCCCTACACCAACCGGCGCCGGCTGCTGCTGGAAAAACTCAACGCCATGGGCGCGGAAATCACCTATGAAGACGGGGCATTTTCTGCTGCCGAGCGTTCTACCGACGTTTCTGTGGCCATTATCAAGGTCCAGGCTGCTCAGGAAAAGCAGGCATCCCGTATTTTTGAGCGTCTGAAGCAGGCATCCGACTATGAGGAAACCACTCAGAATGTCATGGACCTTGCCTTGAAAGATTTCCTGGCCAACATCGTCGCTCGCTTCAATCTGGAAGTGGACGCCGGCCTTGCGTTGATCGACGAATATCAGGCCATAGTCCCCTACATCCTCACCAGCGCAGACCCCGAGGAAAAATACAACTCCCCTATGTTGCTCCTTGGTGTGGGAAACAAGGATTCCCGCTATAACGCCCCCAACAAAAATCAATTTGTTCGTCTGGTCCGGGCCAAGTATTGGCGGGCTCTTTTCTCCAACAAGGACTTCATGTCCCGCATGACATCCAACATCCAGGAGAAGTATCAAGGAATGGTGGAGAAGATGAAGGACTACGACTTTTCCATGTTCAACATCCAGCAGATCACCGCGGAGATGAACGCAGAACTGTCCCAAGGCATCCAAGATACCATCGTTGCCCTCTTTGATAAGATGACTGCGGAACACTCCTGGTATCCCGAGACCCAGAAAAACAAGCACTACTTCAACGGCTGGGCCACGAACAAGGTCCACAAGATCGGCCCAAAGGTCATCCTCCCGGTCAATGGCATGTTTTCCAGTTACTCCTGGGACAAGGAGACCTTTAACCTACGCAACGCCGAAAGCACCATCTCCGACATCGAAAAGGTGTTCCATTATCTGGATGGGAATATGACTGCCGAGGTCAGCCTGCACGGTGTTCTCCAGCGGGCCCACGACGCTGGGCAGACGAAGAACATCCAGTGCCGCTATTTCTCTGTCACACTGTACAAAAAGGGCACTATGCACCTGAAATTCCACGACCAGGCGCTTGTGGACCGCTTCAACATTTACTGCTGCCAGAAGAAGAACTGGCTGCCCCCGAACTACGGGAAAACCAAGTACCAGGACATGACCCAGCAGGAAAAGGAAGTTGTGGACAGCTTCCAGGGGGAAAAGGAATACGAAAAGGTGATGCAGAACGCAGCGTATTACCTGGCCCCCGCTTCCTCCGGCGGCAACCTCTTGGCCCTTACCGGCTGAGAGGGGCCTGCCGGCAGGGCCACTTTTCGGACAGAGAATTTTACAAAAACCCCTTTCAAGTGGTCTCCACAACCCCAAAACAGGCTATAATGGAGAAAACGAAGAAAGAAGGGAGCCGGGAAAATGTTCCGAAAAAATGTTGTCGAAACCGTCTACCGCTACCGGGTCTCCACTCCCTGGGGCGAGACCGCCACGGCAGTCATTCAAGCAGAGAGCCCCGAGGCCGGCCGCTTACATCTCTGTGCCTGGCTACACAACCGCAAGATCACCGTGGGTCGCTGCCTGGGTGAGGCCGAGACCTCTTCCCTCACCTTGGCGGAATCTCTGCAACTGGAGAAGGGGGTGTATTTCCCTTGAGCCAGAAAAAAACGTCCCCTGTCACCAACCCCGACCAGGACATGCAGGTCCTGGCGGACAATCTCTGGACCTATTTTGAGCCCAAGATAAAATCTCTCCTGTCTTCCGGCGTCAGCTACTACCGTGCTCAGGTCACCCAGGCAGCCTCCGGCGGCACCATCACGGTCCAGCGCCCCTTTGACCAGACCCAGCTTTCCCTTCCCTATGTCAGCTCGGCGGAGGGCTTAGAGGTGGGCAGTCAAGTGACCGTTTTGGTCCTGGGCAGCCAGTCCAACGCCATCGTTTTAGGCAACGGCACCTTGTCTAATCTCTGACGAAAAGGAAAATCTATGCTTAAGAACAAGAATTCTCTCTTACATTCTCCTTTGGCTGAGTTCCTATCTACACCAGCTCCAGAGCCTCCGCCTCTCCCTGCGCATTCCAAATTAAATATTATTTTTTATTGGGACAAAATTCATGCCACAGATCATATTGAAAGCACAAAACAAGGATACACAGAAAAGGCGGCCCCTGTCGGGCCGCCTAACTCAATCCTCAAGGTTAGTTTTTCGCTCAGTCAAGCTTTGATCGACAAGCTGGTTGATGTTGACCACAGGTACAACAGCTGGTATTGTTTCAGGTTGAGACGTCAGTAGCGTCATCTGGGAGCGAGCATATGGAAAAATAATTGCGATTGCATTTTTTTGTAGTAAAACTCCCTTTTGAGAATTATCCTCATCGATCGAGAAATATCCCGTCATCTGCACTTTCGCCTTAAATTCTCCTTCTCTATTTGCTTCAATCGTCAGCACTGCACGATATGCTCCGTCTCCATCTTTTCCAATACCATAAGAAAAATCATACCTTGTCTCAGCATTGTGCTTAAAGCCAAGCCGCTCAAAAGATAATTCGTCGCAAACTAAATGATTCATGCGAAGGACGCTCTCTACTTTTTCACTTTGGCCGTCTCTGCGTAATTGTTCCATAATGCCACCTCAATACCAATGTTATGCAGCAACAAACGAAAGATCATTTTCATCTCTGCTTTTGCCGTTCCAATCTCCACAAAGTTCATCTTCTTCACTACTGAGAAGCGCGGCTACCTTTATCTTATTATACTGTTTATTCATGTATTGAAGCTCAGGAGCATCTTTTTCCAAAAATGTAAGACTTTTCCCTCGAGTAAAATGATATTTTTTTTCGTAGTAAGTAGCCTTTCCATCCGTACTTTGGAAGCCACTAAATTGCACGCCGCCTGGACCAAATGAATACTTCACTCCTGCTTTTTCCAGTTCTTCAATCACAATTTGAGCTATTTCTTTGTTGCTAAAAGAATTCAAAATGTTTTTTCTCTTCATGGTGTTCATACCTCCAAATAAGAGAGACGTTTAACTACCTCATTTTCAGTAATACAAACCTGCAACTGATTTTGATGGTATAGATACCCACTTCTTGCTTTTGAAAATGTATACTTTGTTACTGCAATATCTGGATGAAATTTTCTATAGGTATTACATGCAGCACACCAAACTTTTTTGTCATTTGTCGGAAATTTCGTCTGCAAATCCGTCTCGTCTTTTGCAATACGAAGGACTTTCCTGTAAAAATCGCTTAAATCCTCAAGCTGCTCACTATCATCCAAGTTTAATAGTTGCTTTTCGGTATACTCAATATCTGCTTTAATAACTTCAGGACATTGCTTGCTTTGCAACTCTGCCCACCACTTTGCATCCGCTGCATATTGAAAAAAATATATTCCATGCCCAAGCCATTCTATGTCTTTATTACTATGTATAAAGCCGCCTTGAGAAATTGATTGTGCTCTTGCAGTCGTTGTTCCATGGTAAACTGTCTCTTTTATTATATCCATCGTCAACCCAAACCTTGCAGTTATGTTTCTTGTTAAGCGTAACCAGTTTGATCTTACAATATCCCAATATCCAATCGATACAGGAAACTCAGTTTCTGCTTGAACAACAATTTCATACCCATATCCTTCTCTAAGCAACGTCGCATAATATGAGTCAGAAATTTAGTGTTCAATTCCTTCGTTCCCACCTATCGTCCTATGTTACTCCCTTTTCGTATATTCCTCTTTCAGTTCAAAACCCATCACCTTGGGCTTCAGTTCCCTTTCGTGCCATTTTATGCTCTCCTATTCTTTATTGTACAGCAAAATCCCAGAAAGTAAACTGGAAAATGCAACGAAACCAATGCAAATCCAAACAAAACCAATTACAAATATCAATAGAACTCATTACACGACCGAGACAGGAATGCCGCACAAAACATTCTGAAAGAAAGTCTGTGTCTCTTGGCGTAGCCTACCAAATGTCGGATTCGCCCAGAGTTGATCAAGCCAGCCATTTTTGAGTTACTCAACAAATACTACCGCTGACAAGTTGGAACCTTTGAAAGCGGCCTTATCACAGCTCCTATTTATATTGTGAACCCCCTCCGATCGATCAACAATCAGAGGGGGTTCCGTCTATCCTGTTCCACTCAATTTTTCTTTCTCTATCAGCCATAAAAATAGCACACCGAGTTTATCTTTTTACCTTAACTTTATCATTTCCCCATAATTTTGCCAATTCACATTTTTGCTAAAAATATAGGCATTTAGATCAATCATCTCCTTCTCACAACCTGCACCCCTCATCCACTCAAGCCTTTTTCACCTTGACTTTTCCTTAGTTATCCTTCATTATAAGAATATACCTATAGAGAGAAAAGGGAGGCAATCCACCATGAAAAAGACCTGTATCCTGGCAGTTTCCCTGCTCCTTGCGCTTGCGCTCACTGCCTGCGGCAATTCTTCTGCAGAAACCACACCTGAGCAGACCGAAACCACCCAGCAGACCCAACCCTCTGCAGAAGTCCAGGCCCCCGAACCGGAAAACACTACCGCTGCTTCGGAGTACAAGTTTGAGGACTGCGATATTCTGAAATTTGAATACGCCAATCCTGGCAATCCACACGAAGAATCTTATGGTTCGATAAAAACCCGATTCAATATCACAAATACTGGAGATGAAGTGTTGCCCTATGTTTCAGCGGATTTCTTTTATCGGGATGCCAACGGAAATGCTTTGGCAAAAGACGGAAGATATTTCGATGGGGCTGTGTATCCGGGGACTTCTTTTGCAATGGATAGCTATGTGGATGTGAAAGATGTCTCTTTAGACCAGATCGCGGAAGTAGTAGTTGAGAGCTACGAATATGAAATTTATGACAGTGACACAGGGAAAACCTTTGAGTACCGGATCAATACGGTATTCAAAACTGTGGAAGTATACGAGCAATAATTCAGTCCCCCCTCCCAATTTAATGGGGGCGTGAGCTTTTTGTAGAAAGGAGGAAATAGTATGGCCCTTATTAACTGCCCGGAGTGCGGCAAACAGATCAGCGACAAAGCCCCGGCGTGTCCCAACTGCGGGTATCCAATGGAGCTTTGCTCCAAAGAGCCGGAAAAAGAACCATCGCAAAAAACGACATCAAACCGTTGCCCAAATTGTGGCAAAGATGTTCCGTTTTACCAAGCTAAATGTCCTGAATGTGGAACGAAGGTCAATACGGAACTTCCCGTCAGCGGCACCATGAAAACTTGGAAAGTGGGCAAGGAAAAAATTGAAGTCCAGTGCCAATGCTGCGGAAAGATTTTTCTGTATAACAAGAAATGGTTTTACCCTGCCAATGACCCAAGGGGACAAATCCCAAGCACGCTCCTTCGCTGCCCCGGATGCGGAACGGAAAGCCCCGCCGGGGAAAGGCTCCCGAACGAAGGAGTAGTGGAATACGAAAGTTTCAATCCAGAAGAACCTCCCAAGCAAAAGGGAATTCCAATCGAACAAAAGTACGGAATAAAAACCACATTTCAACAAGGAAGCACATTCATTCAAAAAAGCCCAACAAAAACGCAGGAACCTTCATTCCAAGGCGCCAGATGCCCACATTACGGATCGACTTCCATTCAAGCTGTCAAAAAAGGCTTTGGTTTAGGAAAGGCGGCCGCCGGCGGCATCCTGCTCGGGCCCATTGGTCTTTTAGGCGGCGCCATAGGCAGCAACAAAATCCAGCGAGTCTGTCTCAACTGCGGAAGAAAGTTTTAGCCATGTTTAGATGAGTAAATGCGCCTGTAAATTTCATCTAAAACTCAAACTGAAAAAATAGTATATGCAAAAATCAACATCCATCCCCGGAATAAAATTTTCCGGGGGTGGATAAAAAAGGCTTGACATTGTGATTAGTCACAATTATACTGTGATTAGTCACACAGGAGGTGAAGACGTGGCTGACAACAAAAGAACTGAGTACTTCCGCCAAAGACGCCAGTCGATGAAACAAATCGTCTTTCTTATTGACAAAGAAAAAGCCTCTCTCCTCGATGAAAAATTGAAGGAGCAAGGGTTAGGGAGAACCGAGTGGTTCCGCGCCAAAGTTGACGAAGAACTCAGAAAGTAAGAGGACATCCGCCACGCCCTGGAAAAGCAAGCGGATGCCCAAAAGCAACACCTCAAGGAGATGTTAAATCCATTATAACTTCTCCCGGGGTGAAAATCAAGGAGGATTAAAATGGAAACGCAGTACCAAGAGTTCATCAAAGAGATGGAAACCCTCTTCCGGGATTTTACCGGCGTAGGAAGCATCCTGACCGTCATATTGGGCGGCGCAGAGGCAGAAAGCACGACCCTGGAGCAAATAACGAACGCCGGGTATGCGCTGAACGATTACCTCGCCAGCTTGTTAGACCGCATGGACAGGGCTATTTTGAGCCTTGGCAAGGAACCCCGTGGGAAAGCCTTGGAGGTGTCCGCATGAACGAACTGCAGGTCTTTGATTACCAAGACAAAGAGGTCCGTACCGTACAGATTGACGGAGAGATGTGGTTTGTTCTGAAAGATGTTTGCTCAGCAATCGGAATACGGGATCATGTTACTGTGTCAAAACGCTTAGATGAAGATGAGGTGGGGCAGGCCCAGGTCATCGACGGGATGGGGAGATCACAGGAGACCGCCATTGTCAACGAATCCGGTCTCTACTCTGTTATTCTTCGCAGCGACAAACCGGAAGCCAAACCTTTCCGCAAATGGGTCACCTCTGAGGTTCTCCCCGCCCTTCGGAAAACCGGGCAATACCAGATGAAGCCCCTCTCCCCCGCCGAGATGTTCGCCGCCCAAGCCCAAGTCAATCTGGACCACGAGCGCCAGCTCTCCGAACTGGCCCGGCGCACAGAGCAGGCAGAGAAAACGATCAGTGAGGCCGCCAGCGTCTTTGCCGTCCCTGCTTTCACGAAAGATGACTGGCAAACGAAGATCAATGCCGCCATCAACGAAACCATCCACACCTACGGCCTCAATCACCAGAAATTCCGTGGAGAAATCTATCGCATACTGGAAGAAAAAGCCGGCGTCAACCTCACTGCCCGCCAAAACCGGATGCGGGAGAGAATGCGCCGGGGCGGGGCCACCCACCGGGAAGCCGAGTCTGTCACGAAACTTCATGTGATCGCCCAGGACCCCAAACTCCGAGAGATTTTCTACGGCATCGTCCAGGCACAACGTGCCCAGCGAATTTGCGCAGTCTGGGCAGAAAGGAAAGGAGGATGACCCATGGGACGCATCTCCCCTGCCCTCAAGAAATATGAGGAAGCCACCGCCGCCTATCTGCACAACCTGGAGCACACCGGCGCTGCACCTCTCACCGTGCGCAACTACGCCTCCCGCCTGGCAAATTTTCTGGCGTTCTGGTCCCGGAAAAATGAGGTCTCCCACAGCGCCATTTCTGACCCCAGCTATACAGACGTACAGGCCTGGCGGGATGATCTCCTGGACCAGGGGCGCAAGCTCTCCACGGTCCGGCAGTACCTAAAGGAACTCAACATGTTCTTCACCTGGGCCTCTGATCCCTCCCTGGGGGCGTCTCGTTGGTATGAGGCTTCCCCCGTCTCCCCCCGCCTGATCCCGGATACCCGCAAGCTGGAGGCCCGGCCCTATGACCAGATTCTCACCGATGAACAGGTGATGCTTCTCTGGCGCAACAATCCCCCCAGAACCCTCCACTGCCCCCAGTATTGGGCCCGCAACTATGCCATCGTGGTCCTTCTCCTTGCCACAGAGATTCGCAACGCTGAACTGCTGTCCCTCCGGCTCTGTGACCTGGATTTTGTCCACAGTGAACTCACGGTGGTCTCCGGCAAGGGAAACAAGTTTCGGGTCATTGACTTTCCCCTCATCGCCCAGACAGCGGTCCGCCTGTACCTCAACTGGTCGGGCCGCCCCAAGGCCCTGACAGAGCAAGATTATCTCTTCGGCACCCAGGGCGTCAAGGGGGAGGCCGTCCGTAACGGTCAGCCCGACTTCTGGAAGCGCGGCACCCCCCAGTGGCTGTCTGCCGTGGTGGAGCGCCATGTCTACGCCATTACGGGGGTCCACGGTGTCCGCACGCACGATCTCCGCCATGTGGGCGCCCGCCTGGACCTCAACAACGGCATGACCTTTGAGGAGCTACAAGCCAAGCTGGGCCACGCCAACTTTGGCACCACCCAACGCTATTCGGGCAAACTGGTCCATCGCCGCCGCCGGCAATCTGCCCGCCTGGTCTACGACGAACGCGCCCGCCAGGCCGCCCGCAACGCAGAAGTTCTCTCCCACATCGGCAGCTGAAAGAAGTTCTTGGACTACACTATTCTGTCAGCCCAGAATCATATCCAAGGCCGCCAGAGAGGACTACACAAAAAAGAGAGGCAAGGCTATGTGCCCTGCCTCTTTCTTTTTATGCGCTATGCTTCACCCGGTCCACTACCTCCTGCAGCTTAGCATTGTTGAACCGGTTCAGGTCCCCCACAAGATACCCAGTGATACGGCGAATACGCTGGAACGGCATCTTCTCAAAAATAGGAGTGATCCCGTACTCGTCCGGGTTCTCTGTCCGCCGGATGGTCAACTCTACCACTTTTCGTCCTTCTTCCCTTTCCATCATGGCAATGGCCTTTTCCACGATCTCCCCCGGAATCTTTTCTTCGTTGTGAACCAATACCTCCATGTCTCGTTCCTCCCTTTCTTCTTGTCCTTGTTTTGTTCTTAGGATACCACGGCTTTACCAGCCAAAACTGTGACTCGCGCACAAAGCGCCCCCGGAGGATATATCCCCCAGGGGCTTCTCTGCTCTCAGAGCAACAGACCATTTCTACCCAGCACCGCAATCACCTCATCCCGTTTCATCGGGCGCTCCGGGCTTGTACCATCCACGATGCCATTTGCCACAGCCTTTGCCCAATGTCCCTCCTGTTGGGACCAGGCAGGCTCAGACAGCGTCTTCGCGTGGAGCTCTGCTTTCTGCATGAGCTGGTAGGCTTGTTCGTTGGTCATTTCAGAGATCAATTTTGCGATGTCCATGGGCTCCTCCTCTCCTTCCAGCCGCCGGTTGACCTCGGCGGCAATCTCTCCGTGCCGATTGTATAGATAATCCCCCGGGCACGCCTTGGCGGCGAACCACCGGTGAACCGTCATATTCTGCTTGTCCACCTGGCCGA
>ERZ809074.3090-NODE-3090-length-16447-cov-10.303868_pt1 | contig 16447 bp, 11 predicted proteins | sample MGYA00520795_ERZ809074 | MGnify/ENA primary metagenome ERZ809074 (study PRJEB31570, sample SAMEA3212989) | Homo sapiens | biome: human-gut; feature: human gut; material: fecal | place: Sweden | collected 2011 ...
TTGATATACTTATATCGATTTTACGAGGGTTTTCTTCTTTACGATTATATTACAAAAAACTTCGAGAAAATTTAAAAATCGACCGCTATACGGTTGACTTTACGGCATTTGTTTTGCTATAATAGCTCCGAAATTACACATTAGAGGTTTTTATGACAGCAGAACAAATTGTTATGTTTCTTGCAAAACTGCTTGCCGGTACCGGAGTTTTCCTGGTTGGCGTACATCTTATGACGGGCAATATCGAACAGCTTGCCACGGGTAAAATCAAAAAATTGTTCGGAAAAACGGCGGACAAGAAGATTATTAACGCCGGAATAGGAGCGGCTACCACCGCGCTTGTGCAGAGCTCGGGCGTTACAACCGTGTTGATTGTCGGATTTGTCAACGTCGGCATCATGAGTTTGTCGCAGGCAACCGCTATGATTATGGGCGCAAACATAGGAACGACGATAACCGGGCTTATGGCGTCGCTCAGTTCGTTTGACTTTACCACTTATATTCAGGCTCTTGCTTTCGTCGGAGTGTTCGTGTCCATGCTGACAAAGAACGATAATGTAAAGAAAATCAGCCTGCTTACCGCCGGTCTTGCGCTTGTTTTTATAGGACTGAAACTTATGTCCGCGTCCATGGAAGGGTATCGCGAACAATTGCAACAGGTTTTTTCGGGCATAGACAACTCGTTTTTGCTTTTCGCATTGGGAGTTTTCCTGACGGCGCTTGTTCAGTCCAGCTCGGCAACCACATCAATAGTCATAGCAATGTCGATTGCGGGGCTTCGTATCGGAACGGGCGGCAACGAAGTGCTGTTCTTTATCCTCGGAACAAACGTCGGCTCGTGCGTTACCGCGCTTATGTCTTCCATAGGCGCAAGCGCGAACGCAAAACGCGCAAGCCTTATTCATCTTATGTTCAACTTGTTCGGGTCGGTGCTGTTCTTTATAATGCTCAGCGTGTTCCCGTCTTTTATGGACCTGACGTTCAAACAATGGTTTGCCGGCAATCCCGCCGTGCAGATTGCAATGTTCCACGTATTTTTCAACGTCGTATGCACGGTTATTTTTCTGCCGTTTTCGTCGATGTTCGTAAAAGCGTCGCAGCTTATCATCCGCGATAAAAAGAAAGCTGCTCCGGTCACCTATCTCGATGCGCGTATGATTTCCTCGCCGTCAATCGCTACGTCGCTTGCCGAAAAAGAACTGTTCCTTATCGCAGATACGGCAATGGCGGCATTCTGCGATTCCTTCAAAGCTTTTGAATCACGCGATATGAGCAAGACGTCTGCCGTTCTCGCCGAAGTCGAAAAAACAACCGATCTCAGCCAGAACCTGACCGACTATATGATTAAAGTGTCCGCATACTGTTCTCAGAAAGAAGAGGAAAAAATTGCCGCGCTGCACAATTGCGTGGGAGACGTTGTACGTATCGCCGACATAGCCGACAATTTCACCAAGTACACTCGTCGCGAAGTGGAAAAAAATATGGAATTTTCCGACGGCGTTATAGAGGAAGTAAGCAATATGGTGAAAAGCGTCGAGCGGCTTTATGAACTTACCAAAAAAACCGTGCTGGAAGACGACAAGAGCCTGCTTGCAGAAGTGGACGGCGTGGAAGAGAAAATCGACGCATATCGCAAAAAACTTATCGACGGGCATATCGAACGCCTTAATAAAGGACAGTGCAAGCCCGAAAGCAGCAGTATTTTCATCAATCTCGTGTCCAATATCGAGCGTCTCGGCGACCATCTGACTTATATAGCTCATTCCGTGGAAATCGGGTGAGTGTATTTACTTTTTCAAGTGCTGAAAAAGAAACAAAAAGGCACCGGGACACTTGCGGCTGTGTCCCGGGCTAAAGCCCCCGGTCGCAATTATAAATTGCTCCCCGCTTTGGCTATTGACAGCCCACTGGGCTGTCAATGCGGCTATGCCGCCGCGTCGCGCCCGCAACGCTTTTTGACGTGGGAGAAAACAAACATTCGTTTCCTCACTGTAGGGACAGGAGTCCCCGACTGTCCGAAAAGAACGGTGGTGGGAGCAAGCCCCCGCCCTACAATAAGAAGTCATTGGTGTGGCAAAACTAAATTATCCGATTTAAAATACAACGCTTGCTTTCGTATAAAACCACGATCGGACAGCCGAGGACGTCTGTCCCTACATTATAATGCGGGCGACACAGTTCGCCCCTACGAATCGGAAAATACCTTTTGTCTTTGCACAAATAAGCCGAATTTAAAGGCGCCCTTGAGCAAAGGGAGCTGGCGCCGTCAGGCGACTGAGGGATTGTAATCAATCGTTTGCGCTTTGACGCTTTGCGACAACGACTGCGTTGTGTTTTAATGCTTTACTACGCACATCATGCCGCCGAATTGAACGGGGCAGGTAAACAAAACGTCGCTCGTAGTCAGTTCAACTGTTCGCTTACCCGTGCAGTCGAATGCCGCGACGGACAATTTTTCGCCTTTGTCGTTTCGGATAAAAAGTGTTTCGCTGTCGGTAAGATTTACCGCGTCGGTCGAGTTTCGATTGTCGATGGCGATTACCGGCGAATGCGAAAGCAGGCAAATGCGCTTGTTTTTATCACCCGTTTCTATTTTATCGTAACCGTTTTCGCAAAGAGTAAATTCAAGCCCGCCGCGAGTAAGAAGATCTGCGTTTTCGGTTACATACCCGAGAAAGCGGTTCAGAACGAGCGATTGTCCGGCGGTCAGCGTGTTCATTCTCGCGGAAATCTGCGGAACGGCGAACATGGTCCCCCACAATTGGCACGCCACGCTTTCGGGAGCGTCGCAGGGGTGCCAGTACATCATGTCTGCGTGAACGGCGCATTTTCCGGAAACAAGCCGCAGGTTTATCGTCTGCGTTTTATTATTGTTGCCGTCAAGCGGGCAATCCCACACGCGCATCATGTTACCGTACGTACTTATAACAGGACCGAAGTACGGCTGACGGAATTCTATCATAATATCCGGTTTTATTTCGTGCAGCGCAACGGAAATCTGTTTCAGAAGCGCGGAAACGGCTTCTTCTACCGAAGAATAATCCATATCCGCGGTAACAACGCCGTTTGTTTTGAATCTGTCGATAAAATCGAGTTTAAGCCCGTCAAGATTGTATTTTTCGACGGCGTTTACGTACGTGTCGATAAGATATCGCCGCACTTGCGGATACCTCGGGTCGAGGACGGAACAGTTGTGCGAGTCCAGGTCGTACAGATATTTACCGAGAAATTCGGGGTAAATTTCAGCGTTTTTGCCGATAAAAGGCACGGCGTACCACAACATAACTTTCATTCCGAGCGCATGAACGCTTTTTGTAAAATCCTTCATGTCCGGGAACTTACTTTCAACCGGCTGCCAATCTCCGCACGAGCCGTACGCTCCGTCGCTGCGTTCAATTTGCCATCCGTCATCCACTATAATAGTTTTCATGCCGTATTTTACGGCTTCGCGGCATTCTTCCAATGCTTTTTCGGCAGTTATGGTCTGCATGTACGAATACCATGTCGAATACATCGGAAGGCGGGCGCTTTCGGGAGTGGGATAATCGCATTCATACGGGGCTTTAAGCCGATTTACGGCGTCTTTTACCGTTTCGGCCAAAGGAAGAGCGCGTTCGTCTATCCAAAGCGTTGTTTCGTACCGCTCGAACGGGCCGGCTTGCATTGTAAAAAAGTCTACGCCGAGATGAAACAGTCCGCTTGTACAATCGCCGCGCATATTCAGCGAAAGCGGCGTTTTTACGTCGGACAGCGCAATCGTGCAAACGTTCCGGCTTTTTTTGGAAGCCAGGCTTTTAAGCGGCATACCGTACGCCACGCGCGATTGCGTTGAGCGGGCGAAGTAGGGCAGAGAACGTTCCTTTTCCAGCGCGTCCCACATGTAATATACGTTTATTGCGGGAATATCCCATTCAAGCGAAATTTTTTTCGGAAAGCACGGTTTTTTCCACTTAAAGATTATGGTAAAGCAGGAAACGCCGTTTTCGTCCGGCATAGCCAGCATTTCTATATCCGAGTCTTCCTCGTAAGTAAAACCGAACGTTCTGCCTTTTAATGTAATATTTTTTTTCATCGTAACTCCTTGTCCCGAAATATATTGACTACCGATAAATTTAACACGTTTTTTTGTCGTTGTCAATATAGTAAAAGGACGTTTTGTCTTTTAATCGTGAAGTTTTTGCACGTTTAAGCCAAGCGCAGCCCGATCAGCCTCCCGAAAAAACCTCTCCGTTGCGACAAGATGCTTCCCTCTTTCGGAGCGAGAGGCATTAAAGAAGACGGTATTTAAGTATACGGCGGGATTTACGGATATATAAAAACATTATTTGAAAAACAAAAAACACCGATCGGAACAAAAACGGACAAGAAAATTATAGCACGGCAAAAAAAAGAATGCTATAATGTAAAAAAACTTCGACGGAGAAGGAACGATGAACAAGATAGGAAAAATGATAATCACCGATGAGGATAAACTGAAAGAATACTTGCCGAGCGGGCGAGTATGGCAGGGAATTCCGTCGTTTGAGCGGACTAAAAAAGGGCGCTGTTTTTCGGTGTTCTACACGGGCGAAACGGGCGAAATGAACGGCAACTACTGCACGCTGGCGGTCAGCGACGACGGCGAAAACTGGCGCGACCCCGTGGCGGTTACTTATGCGGGCAAGTCCAGGCGTTGTTACGATCCCAACGTATGGATAGATCCGCTGGGCAGGTTGTGGCTTATCTGGTCGGTTATGCCCGATCTCAGCGTATATGCGGCGATTTGCGACAATCCCGACGCCGACAAGCTCGTGTTCGGCGAGGAGCGCAGAATAGGCACCGGAGTTCTTCTCAACAAGCCCACGGTTTTGTCGTCGGGCGAATGGCTGTTCCCGATTGCGGTGTGGAAAGAAAGCGTAATATCGCCCTACGACGCACAGAAAATTAAAGTTCCGCGCCTTGCTTTTGTCGTCCGCACGGTGGACGAGGGCAAAACGTTTACCCGCCTGGGCGGAGTGGATATGCCCGAACGCTGCTTCGACGAGCATATGATTGTCGAGCTTAAAGACGGCAGGCTTGCCATGTTTGTGCGCACTTATTACGGAATAGGAGTAAGTTTTTCGTTTGACGGTGGTTTTACCTGGTCGGAAGGCAAGAACACCGGTATACTTTCGCCCAACTCTCGTTTTTTCATACGCAAGCTTGAAAGCGGAAATTACCTGCTGGTTACCAACGACTCGAAGCGTCGCGAAAAAATGACAGCTTTTATTTCGACCGACGAATGCAAAACCTGGAAAGGCGGACTGCTTCTCGACAAGCGCGATCAGGTGTCCTATCCCGACGGCGTGGAATCGGACGGCTGCATTTACATAACTTACGACTGCGAACGCGGCAATCCGCGCACGCTGGAAGCAACCGAAAAGTGCGCCCGCGAAATATTGTACGCACGCTTTACCGAGGCGGACGCTCTTGCCGGCAAAAACGTAAGCGGTAAGTGCGAATTTAAGAAAATCATATCGAAGCTCGGAAAATATGAAGGTAAAAAGAACCCGTATGCCGAAAAGAAGTACTTTTCCGACGACGAATACGTTGACTATCTGATGACGTTGCCTTCTGCCGACGCCGTTATGAAAAGACTGTATTCGGACGGGGTTACGTGTTATGTTATTAAAGATTCGGCAGCGCGGGAGCGAACCGATCAGCTTCTCGACGCGTTTGAAAAAGCCGAAAAAGATGACGAAAAACGCGAAATTTTGTATGAATTAAACGTCATTTTCAAAAAGAACAAACGCGAGTATGCCGTCACGGACGAGTCCGATCTCGTGGAAAAAATAATCGCCTATATAGACGGGCATTACGGCGAAGAACTCACTCTCGACGTGATAGCAAGGCATTTTGCGATAAGTCGTTATTATTTGTGCCATGCGTTTAAAAGGCAAACCGGAACGTCGGCAATAAAGTTTATAACTTCGCGCCGCATTTACATGGCTAAAAAAATGCTTAAAGACAGTTATGCGACGATAACCGATATAGGATTCGAATGCGGTTTTTCCGACAGCGCATATTTTATAAAAATGTTCAGGCGAGCAGAGGGGATAAGCCCGGGAGCTTACCGCAAGCAAATGAGGAAGAATTCCGACAAATAAATCGTTTCAAAAAATAAAGATAAATAAGGAGAGCAAAATGAAAAGATTACTTAAAATCGCGGCAAGTATTGTTGTGTGCTTCGCGCTCATATTCTCTGTGGCGTGCAAAGGCGCGGACGGAGCGGCGGGAAACGGAATTAAATCGGCAGTAATGGAAGACGGCAGACTTATTCTGATTTTCGACGACGGCAGCCGGCTGGATCTCGGATCTATTTCCGGCGATCCCGGAGCGCAGGGCGAGAAAGGTGACAAAGGCGACCCTGGAGCGCAGGGCGAAAAGGGAGACAAAGGCGATCCCGGCGCGCAGGGCGAAAAGGGTGATAAAGGCGACCCCGGAGCGCAGGGCGAAAAGGGCGACAAAGGAGATCCCGGAGCGCAAGGAGAAAAGGGTGATAAAGGCGACCCCGGAGCGCAAGGCGAGAAAGGAGACAAAGGCGACCCCGGAGCGCAAGGCGAGAAAGGTGACAAAGGCGACACCGGAGCGCAGGGTGAAAAGGGAGACAAAGGCGACCCCGGAGCGCAAGGCGAAAAGGGAGACAAAGGAGATCCCGGAGCGCAGGGCGAAAAGGGAGACAAAGGAGATCCCGGAGCGCAAGGCGAAAAGGGAGACAAAGGCGACCCCGGAGCGCAAGGCGAGAAAGGCGACAAAGGTGATCCCGGAGCGCAGGGCGAGAAAGGTGACAAAGGAGATCCCGGCAAGTCGGCTTATGAGGCGTTTAAGGAAATGTATCCCGAATACGTCGGCGACCGGCAAACTTTCATCGAAGATCTTATAAACGGAAGGTTGGGTGAGTTTTATATAAAGAGCGGGGCAGCTCTTCTGACGCTTACCGTAACCGACAAAAACGGTTTGCCCGTTTCAAACGCAATCGTCTGTGCGGGCGAATATCGCTACATGACCAACGCCGACGGCGAAGCTAAGATAATACTGTTTAAGGACGGCGCAAGCATAACAGTCGAAAAATTCGGATACGGCAACGCAGTGCTTGAAATTTCGGCGGAAGATATAAACAATTCGGAAGTAAACATGGCAAAAAACATTCAGCTCGAAACAATTAAAACAAAAAGCGGCTATATTCCCAGAAGCGAACACTATATGGATTTTGTTGCTCCCAACGGCTACAACACGGCGGAATATTACTATTACGTAACGTATGAGGAAACGGGCGTTCGCGTTGCCGTGGACGTCGTAGACAACGACCCTGCGTCGTTCGGTAATTGCGGCGAATCGGATAACGTTGAATTTGTTATACACAAAAAGACCATCGACGCAAACTATTCTACCGGCAATTCGCTCCGCATTCTTGCGGGGTTGTGGAAAAATCAGACTTTCATAAAGCGCGCAACCGGCGGCAATGCGGTCGGCTCGGACGAATACGCAACGCTTGTCAAAAACGGCAAAGTTTGGGAGCGGAGAAGCGAAAAGACCGTGGCTGCCGACGGATACTCCGGCATGACGTATGAAATTCTTCTCGATTATTCGCTTTGGGGTGAAAATAAGGCGACTCTCGTCGGCAATATGACCATCGACGCGGCGGCAAGAAATTCTCATGCCGTAAACGGCGCATATTCGGCTGAGGCAAGCGCATTCCGTTACTACTCGAAAAGAGGAGCGTATTGGGTACGAGCAAGCCGCGCGACGCTTATTCTCGCCGACGGCAAGCCCGTAAAAAATACGTTTAGCGTTCCCACGCTTACCGAGATGTTTGAAAACTCCTCTCTCGGCGGAGGAAAATCGCTCATGGACAATCTTGCGACGGTGAAGGGCAACGGTTCGGTACAGAGATTCGGTTCGGGCGCGTTCACGTTCAGTAACAGAGTGTACTACGTCGACGCAGGCACCATGCCCGCAGACCTCGAAGGACTTGCGTTCCTCTATAAAGAAATGACCGAAAAGTCCACCGAATTCGAAGTGACCGAAAAGGGATACGTCATCGTCGCCGTTCCTGCAATCGGCTACGACACGACTCGTTCGGCGCTCGAAACGGATGGCTTTACGCGCGTCGGCGAAAAACTGCCCAACTTAGTTAAAAATGCAAGCGTCACCGCCGAGCCCACTTATTACTACGTCAAGTGGTGCGAAGCCGGCGAAAAATACACTGTGACAAAGTGGAATATCGTTTTGTTCCGCAGCAGCGGCAAGTTCGACGGCAAAAACTGGATGGATGTCGCGGCGGAAGTCAATGTTCTGTCTTCGGGCGAGCTTAAAACCAAGTACGATCCCGCAACCCGTCAGTGGCAGGGTATCCCCGGCATAGAAACTGTTACGGTAAACGGCAAAACCCGTCTGTGGGCAACATGGTTTACAGGCAAAGACAAGGAGCCGCGTGCGGGTAACTTCGCCGTGTATGCGTTCTCGGACGACGGAGTAACCTGGACCGAGGCGGTTACAGTGGACTTTGCTTCCGATATAACCGATTCGCGTGTGTTTGACCCGAGTTTGTTCAACGACGGCGAGGGCAATATATGGCTTATGTGGAATCAGACCAACTATAACGACGACGAGATAAGCATATGGTATGCAAAAGTGACCAACCCGACCGCCGCGCTTTCCGAACTTCGTATAGAGGAACCCGTGCGCATAGGTCACGGACTTAAAATGAACAAGCCCACCAAGCTTAAATCGGGAGAGTGGTTATATACCGCTCACGACTTCAACGATATAGGCTTCACAAAGGTGTATTCGTCGCTCGACAAGGGAAAAACCTGGAATTACAAGGGCAAAGCCGCCGTGTACAGCGCGACTTTCGCCAACGAAACCGCGCTTGCCGAAGGAAAGGACGAACAGGGCAAAGACGCTCTTATCATGTGGAACAGATGCGCCACTAACTACAACGTGGCGGTTAGCTATTCGTACGACGCGGGCGCAACCTGGACAGAGGCAAGCGAGTGGAAACTTTCAGGTCCGTCGTCGAGAATAAACGCGCGCACGCTTGATAGCGGCAACGTTCTGTACATTCATCACTACAACACGTTAAACCGCGAAAAATTGTGCGTGTCGCTTTCCTCCGACGGCGGCGTGACATTCACGCATCGGCTCATTGTTGATAACCGCAGCGGCGTTTCCTATCCCGATATCGCGGTTGCCGATAACGGCGACATTTACGTCGTTTGGGACAGAAACCGCAACGGTGCAGGGGAAATTCTGTACACCAAACTCACCGAACAGCAGTTGCTCGCTGCCGGCGACGGAGATATCATGGATGCCGCTCGTATTCAAATGATTTCGCACAGGCAAGCGTAAAAAGATTGCGTTGCGATTGTAAAAAGTCGCGTCGAGACAGTCGTATAAAAGAACAAAAAAGTTCGGAGCATTTCCGAACTTTTTTATATTATCGTATTGTTTTTCGGCGTTATTGTTCGCTTGCTTCGGGAAAAGTAATCGTAACCGTCGTGCCCTGCCCGAACGTGCTTTCTATTTTCAGCGTTGCGCCGTAGCGCATGCAAATATGCTTGACTATGGCAAGCCCCAGCCCGGTTCCGCCCGACCCGCGCGAGCGCGATTTATCCACTCGGTAGAAGCGTTCGTAAAGGTGGGGAATGTGTTGTTGCTCGATGCCTATGCCGGTATCGGAAACGGCAATGGCGGCTTTTCCGTCCTCTTCGGACAGCATTATTTTCGCCTCACCGTTCTCTTTATTGTAATTTATCGCGTTGCTTGCGAGATTTTCGATAAGTTCGCGTGCGTCCGTTTTGTCGATTTTGGCAAACGCAGTGCCTTCGGCAAAGAGACTGACGTGTTTTTGTTCGGCTTTCACGCTTAAAACCGAAACGACGTCGTCGGCGATTTTACGTAAATCTACGTCGGTGCTTATTTGCGGTTTATCGCCGCGCTCTACGTCGCTTAAACGCAGCATGTCGGAGATAAGCTCGCTCATGCGCACGCTTTCCGAATAAACGGTGGCGATTTTTTTTCGCACGGATTCGCCGAGATCGTCTTTTTGCAACAACAGCTCGCTAAGTCCCATTATGGCGGTGACAGGCGTTTTCAGCTCGTGCGAGGCGTTTGCGAAAAATTCGCTTTTCTGCCGCGCCGCGCTTTTTTCCGCCGTTACGTCGCTTACCATGATTATGGTGCTTATTTCCTTTTTCAGAAGCTCGTCGTCAATGCTTTTCATTGCGACAAACAACTCCTTTCCGAGAATTTCGCACTCGAAATCGGCGTTTTTTCCTGAATTTTTAATTATTTTTTCGTAAACGGAAGCGTCTCCGACAAGATATACGGCATTTTCGCCCTTTCTTATCGCGCCGCCTAAAAGCGTAGCCGCACTTTTGTTGGCAAACACCACGTTGTCGTCCTTGTCGAGCGCGGCAACGCCTCTGTCCATGTTTTCAAGCACGATTTCAAACTTTCTGCGATCGCTTTCTTCTCGTTCGAGATGGCGCGCTATGTCGGCGTTCAAGCCGTTAATTCCGCACATAACCGAATACAGTTCCGGATCGCGAGAGTCGGCTTCTATCGGTTTATAATCGCCGTCCGACAAGCTTTTTACGCTTTCCGACACGCATTCGAATTTTTTTGTAACCGAAGTGGCTATCCTGCCGCTTGATTCGAACGACAGCCCGATTACGATAAGCAGAAGAACGACAAACACCGGCAGAATAAGTTCGACGTAGCCGCCCACTATGCCGGTGGGGAGCGACAGGCGAACCACGATTGTTTCGCCGTCCGACAGCGTTATTTTCTCCGCATAGTAAAACATTTTTTTGTGAGCGGAAGAGGAGTATCTCTCTACTACTTTCGGACAATCTTTCATCGCCGCCGCCACCTCTTCGCGCGATAAATGATTTTCCATTTGTTCGCGAACGTCGGTTTCCAGCAGAACGTCGCCGGTTTCGCCGATAACCGTAATGCGGTAAACATTGCTTCCGTCAAATTTTTTAAGAAGTTCCACGTCGTCGCGGTCGCGGATAAGTGCGCAGGCAAGCTTTGTTTCGGCTGTAAGCCTGTCGCGAACGGTGTTTTTGGAACTCATCGACACGGCAAGCAGTCCTGCCGCAAAAACAAGCAGCGAAACCGCTATGCCGAGAAGAGCCACTGTTAAAAATATTTTCTTTTTCATTTTATTTCGTACCTGTACCCCACGCCGCGGACGGTGACTATGCAATCGCTGCCGCCCGCCTCTTTTATTTTGTCGCGAACGGAGGAGAGGTGCATGTCAAGCGTTCTCGTTTCGCCCATAAAATCTTCTCCCCAGCAGCGACGGAACAATTGCTCGCGCGTTATCGTAACGCCTGCGTTTTCGACAAGCGTTTTAAGAAGCATATATTCCTTAAGTGTGAGATTGAGGTCGGTGCCTTTGTAAAACGCTTTGTAAAGATTTTCGTCTACGGTAACGTCGCCCGCCGCTTTAAGCGAAAGATTTGACCTTCTTAAAGCGGCTTTCACGGTCGCGAGAAGTTCTAAAACGGAAAAAGGCTTTTTTACGTAGCCGTCCGCGCCCTTGTTAAGCCCCTTTACGCAGCTTATTTCGTCGCTTCTCGCGCTGCACATAATAACCGGCAGGAGTGCGTCGCGGTTTCGTATGCCGGTGAGAATGGCATATCCGTCCATATCGGGCAGCATTACGTCCAGAATTACAAGGTCGGGACGTTTTTTTTCGTATGCGGCGAAAAAATCCTTTCCGGTTGTGAAAATATGCGCTTCGTAATCTTCTTCGAACGCACCTTCGTAAACGCGGCAGATGCCGTCGTCGTCTTCTACTACGTAAATAATAGGCTTTTCCATCAGAATTTAAGGTGAACTCCCGTTTGATTGAATTTTGTCCATTCCGCAACGTTTACCGCATGGTCGTCTATGCGCTCTAAGTACTTGGCAATCATCATAAGCTCGATCGCAACGTCGCCGAATTCGGAATTTTCGTGAATTTTTTCTATAAGTTCTTTTTTTGCCAGCAGAAACAGCTCGTCCATGCGGTCGTCGAGAGCTATTACTTTGTTTGCAAGCGCTTCGTCGTTTTGGATAAAAGAATTGACGCTTTCACGCGCCATTTTTTCGGCAAGGTCTCCCATGTCGGAAATATGAGTGGATTTAATCGGGCAGTTTTCGCCCGGCATGGTTGCCACTATTTCTCCTATATCGCTTGCCTGATCGCCGAATCTTTCGATATCGGTAATCATTTTCATGGCGGTGGATACGTCGCGGAAATCTTTTGCCACCGGCTGCTGAGTAAGCAGTATGCGCATGCACTTTTTTTCGATGTCGGTTTCGTATTCGTCCACCCGTTTGTCGGTAAGCGCGACGCTTGCGCCCAGGTCGCGGTCGGACGTTTCCAGCGCGGTGATGGCGCGGCTTATCATTTTTTCGGTAAGACGGCACATTTCCGCCAGTTCGGCTTTAAGCGCAGTCAGTTCTTCTTCAAACACTTTTCTTATTGACATGTTTACATCTCCATTATATCATACGATTTGCCGTTTTACAATTTTTTTCAAGCGGCACGCTTATATTTTTTATAAACAGGCGCGCATTAAAACATAATCAACCGAATCTTCCCGTAACGTAGCGTTCGGTGCGTTCGTCCGAGGGAGAGGAGAAAACTTGTTCGGTGTCGCCGTACTCAATAAGCTCGCCCAAAAGAAAGAAAGCCGTTTTGTCCGAAATTCGGGTTGCCTGCTGCATGTTGTGCGTTACTATCACTATCGTGGTGTCCGCGCTTATCTCGCGCACGAGTTCTTCTATTTTGCCGGTAGAAACAGGGTCGAGCGCGCTTGTCGGCTCGTCCATAAGCAGAATGTCGGGCTTTACCGCCAGCGCACGCGCAATGCAAAGTCGCTGCTGCTGTCCGCCCGAAAGTCCGTTTGCCGGCTTGTACAGGCGGTCTTTAAGCTCGTCCCACATGGCGGCGGCTTTAAGCGAACGTTCGACTATCTCGTCAAGCTCGCGGCGATTGCGTATTCCGAACGTTTTCGGTCCGTAGCACACGTTTTCGTACACGCTCATAGGGAAGGGATTGGGCTTCTGGAACACCATGCCCACGCTTTTACGAAGGGCGTTCAGGTCTGTGCTTTTGTCGTAAATATCCGCGTTGCCAATCATGAATTTACCCTCTATCCGGCAACCGTCCACAAGGTCGTTCATGCGGTTGAAGCACTTCAGAAAGGTCGATTTGCCGCAGCCGCTGGGACCTATGAATGCGGTAACTTTTTTTTCGGGAATTTCTATGTTTATGTTTTTAAGTGCCTGAAAGTCGCCGTACCACAAGTTCGCGTCGCTTACAGAAACATTCTGCCCGAACGAGCATATTTTCTTTTTATCTTTCATAATTCAGTTTCCTCGTATTTTCTTGCTTAATTTTTCGGAAATAATCTCGCTCGTAAGCGTAAGCGCAAGCACGATGACAACAAGTACTACCGCCGTCGCGTATGCTTCGCCTATGTGCCAGCCTTCGCCTGCCAGACGATACAGAGCCACTGCAAGCGTGGTTCCGCCGTCGGTCAGATTTTTGGGTATGCCGCGAATAACCGAACCCATAGTGTATATAAAAGGCGCCGATTCGCTTATTACTCTTCCCGCCGACAGTATGACAGCCGACAGTATGCCGGGAAGGGCGGACGGCAGCACTATTTTGAAGATAGTGCGCACTTTGCCCGCACCCAGTGCCAGGCTGCCTTCGCGCAGAGAATCGGACACGGTTTTAAGGCTTTCTTCGGTGGAGCGGACTATTACCGGAAGCAGCATCATGCTTATGGTAAGCGTACCCGCGATAAGGCTGCCGCTGCCGCCGAACGCCGGTACGAACACGATCATGCCGAACAGTCCGAACACGATGGAGGGAACGCCTGCAAGCACGTCGATGGCGGAGCGTATTATTTTTACGAACACGTTGCCTTGTTTTGCGTACTCGTTTAAGAATATCGCCGTCATTATTCCGATCGGCACCGAAATCAACAGACTGAGAGTCACCGTTTCGAGCGTGGTTATTATTGCCGGGTAAATGGTGACGTCTTGCATGCCGAACTCGTATTTGCGGTACAGGATAGCCGGGTCTTTGACAAGCTCCGGCACGCCTTTAACCATTATAAAGCCTATGACGATCGCAAGCGACGAGGCAGCCAAAACGCCGCATATTATCGCAAGCGCCACTTTTACGTCGCTCAGGTGCAACTTGTAGGCGGCTTTTCCGCAAAAACTGCCGATGGGAGCAAAGAAATTTTTTATTTTTTGGTTTAAGGTTACGCCGGCGGATTTATCGATTTTTCCGTCGGAGGATTGAACGCTTGTTCCTTTATTTACGGCTTTAACCACTATTTTACCGGAAATAAGTCCGAACGCCAGGTTTGTTATAAGCACGAACACCAGAAGTACCACGCCGCTTGCGATGAGCGCGCCGGTCTGCACTTCGCCGGCGTAGCCCATTTCCAACACTATGTTTGCCGTAAGCACGCGGAAAGAGGTGAACAGGTCTTTAGGATATGCCACCGAGTTGCCCGCAACCATAACCACCGCCATGGTTTCGCCGAGAGCGCGACCGATACCCAGAATAAGCGAGGCGAATATGCCCGACTTTGCCGTCGGCGACATTACCGAAAACACCGTGCGGTTGTGATTTGCGCCCAGCGAAACGCTGCCTTCGTAATAGCTTTTCGGCACCGCTTCGAGCGCCGTTCTGGAAAGAGATACGACGGTGGGCAAAATCATTATGCCGAGTATTATCGAAGTTGCCATAAGTCCGTCGCCGCCGTTGGGCGCAACGTTGGAAAGAAGAGGCAACACGAACGATATTCCGAAAAAGCCGTACACGACCGACGGAATGCCCGCAAGCAGATTTATCGCCGCGCACAAAAACTTTTTGATTTTTTTGGGACAATAGAAGGCGAGGAAAACGGCGGTGAAATATCCGGTTATGCCGCCCGTGATAATCGCGCCCAGGGTGGCGGCAAGCGTTCCCGCTATCATTTTTGCAACGCCGTACGAACCGGTAAGCGGTTTATCGTAAGTCGCGTCCTTGTCGGGCGACCATTCGGTGCCGAACAAAAAGTCGAAAAAGCCGATTTTTTTGAGTGCAGGCGCACTTTTTACTATCAGAAAAATAAAAATCGTGACGACGGAAATCACGCAAATGACTGCCGCCGCCATGAATAAAGATTTTCCTATTTTATCTTTAACGTTTGTTTTAGTCATACTTTCTTATTTTGCATTATTTCGCAAGTTCGGAAAACTTGGTTATCTTGCCGGTGTATACGTCGTAAAGTTGTGCAAGCGTAAGGTCGGATACTATATCGTTGTCGTTGTTTACGATAACCGCAACCGCATCGAGGCAGATATTGAACGAGTCCAGAGCGTCTTTATCCACTTTTGCGGACGACATGCCGATTACGTTGCCGGCGGTGTCTTTTTCCGCTTCGCTGACGCCCACCGACGAACCTTTAACTTCGATGTCGAACAGGTCCGCGCCGTTCACGCCGTAGATGTCTGCATAAGCCTTTGCCGCGAGAGTGATGAGTTTTTCCATGGAAGTGGAACCGCGGATTATTATCTTGCCGCCCGAAGGAAGAGCAGCCTGTTTTTCAAACTTTTCTACCTCAATCGGATCTTTACCGGTGTTGGCGCGCATTGCGGGATCGGAAAGATATACGGTGCCGGCTTTGTCACACAGCGCTTCGGCGGACGCGCTTTTAAGGAATTTGATAAAGTCTTCGGCTACCGGTGTGTGAGTAATCCCTTTTTTGGTTACCAGCACGAACGGACGCTGAATTTTGTACGAGTGGTCAAGCACGGTTGTCTTACTCGGAGTAACGCCACCCACTTTAATAACTTTGAAGGTGTCGTTTACCGAACCCAGCGAGATATATCCGATTGCCTGTTTGTCCGAGGTTACTTTGGTGATAACGCCTGCTGTTTCTTCCAAGCATACTGCCTTGTCGGTTGTGCGGAACACCTTTTCGCCGTTAACCTTGTCCAAAAGATGATTGGTTCCGTCGGTTACCACGTTATCAAACGCTTCGCGGGTGCCGCTGGTCTTGGTTCTCGCAACCACCGTAATCTGTTTGTCGGGGGCAAATTTGTTGGATGAGCATGCCGTCGCAGGCAGGATTGCCATGATTGCCGCAGCGATACACGCTATCGCCGCAATAATTTTCTTTTTCATTGTTGTTTTATCTCCTTTTTTGAAATCTACGCCTGCATTATACCGCCGTTTACCATTTCCCGCTATCACGTTTTGTTAAACCCAAGGTAAAGATTTTGTAAAAATGGATGTATTTGCGCATTTTTTGCCTTTTAAAGACGTTATATTTAAAGCTTCGCCCGGAGTGAGAGGCTTTAAAGTTCGTTCTCCCAAGCACCCCTGGCTCAAAAGTTTTTTGGTTACTTTTTTACAAAA
>ERZ809074.3096-NODE-3096-length-16421-cov-5.489735_pt1 | contig 16421 bp, 18 predicted proteins | sample MGYA00520795_ERZ809074 | MGnify/ENA primary metagenome ERZ809074 (study PRJEB31570, sample SAMEA3212989) | Homo sapiens | biome: human-gut; feature: human gut; material: fecal | place: Sweden | collected 2011 ...
AAAACCCGGAGCAGCTTGGCCTGATTGGGCAAGGTCATGTCCGCCAGCTCGTCGAGAAACAACGTGCCCCCCGAAGCTTCCTCAATGAGGCCCTTACGCGCGTTGACGCCCGTGGCGATGCCTTTTTCGATGCCGAACATCTCGCTTTCAAACAGCGAGTCGGGGATGGCCGTGCAGTTGACCGCTACGAACGGCCCTTCGCGCCGGGGCGAGTTGAAATGGATCGCCTTGGCGATGACTTCTTTCCCAGCCCCGGTGGGGCCGAGGATAAGCGTATTGATGGGGCGGCGGGCGATGGTCAGGGCAAGCTGAATGACCTTCCGCATGGCCTCGCATTGGCCCACGATCTTCTTGGTCTGGTAGTTTTCCTGAATGGTCCGCATCAGATGCGTGTTGCGCTCGGCGAGGAGCCTGTGCGCTTCCTCCAGCTCGGCGTTGCGGGTTTTCAGATCCGCAATGAGCTGCGAGCGGTGGTACTCCCGGCTTTCCACCTTGACCAGCATCATACCGAAGGCTTCCGCGAGCCGGACATAATTCTTTGGGCCCGCGCCTTCCTTGGTGAGGGCGAACAGCCTGTCCTCGCTGGCGGGGCGGCCCCAAGCCAGATCGTCGCAAAGGTTGATCAGGGTATCCAGAAACGCCTGTTCGGAGAGAGGTTCTTGCTTCACGTTCGTTTCCTGTGCGTTCGTCATTGCCGCTGGAGGGACTGCACCCAGCGCAGTACTTCGGCCACCGGGCCAATGAGATCCTTGGGGATGTAGGCGTTTTCCGTCCCGTTTTCAAAAAGGCTGCGGGCCAGCGGCACATTCCGCATGATCGGGATGCCTTCTTCCTGCGCCACCCGTATCATGCGCTGGGCGAGGAACCCTTCGCCCTTGGCAAGGATAACCGGGAGCGGCGTCCTGTCTTTTTCGTAATCCAGCGCCACGGCGTAATGGGTCGGGTTGGTCACGAGCACCTTCGCTTTGCGCACGTTGCCCAGCGCGTTTTGGGAGAGCATTTCCTGATGGAGCTGTTTGCGCTTGCCCTTCACCTGCGGGTCGCCCTCCATCTCCTTGTACTCCCGTTTGACTTCATCTTTCGACATCATATGGTTCTTGGTGTACTGCCATTTCTGAAAAAGATAGTCCACGGCGGCGATGACGCAGAAGACGCCCGCCGCCATGAGCAACAGGTCTTTGACAGCCATCCCGAGGACTTCCCACATGGTCCAGATCGTCCCCCGCTGGATGGCGAACAGCGTCGGCAGATGATCCCGCATGACAACCCAGACCGTAACGCCGAGCACCGTCACCTTGATGATGTTCTTGAGGAACTCCACAAGGTTCTTCATGGAGAAAACCTTCTGGAACCATTTGGATGGGCTTACGTTTTCGAGCTTGGGCATGGCTCCCTTGAAGGCGAACAGTATGCCCACCTGTCCGAGGTTGGCGACGAGGGCCACGGCCATGACGAGGCCGACGAGCGGGGCGACGATAGAAACAGCTATGTGGAACGTGGCTTCGGCGGCGCGCGGCGCGGCCTCGGCGTAGGGCGTGGACAGCAGCTTCATGGGAAGCTCCATCATCGCCAGCAGCGATTCCAGCAGCTGCCCCCCCATCACGACAATATAGACGGACAAGGCGAGCACGGTCAGGGCCGACGGCACGTCCTGGCTTTTGCACACATCCCCTTTCTCGCGCGATTCGCGGAGGCGTTTCGGTGTTGGCTGTTCGGTTTTGTCGCTCACGGCAACAGCCTCCTGAGCTGCTCGAAATCGGCCTTGACCCCATCGAACAATCCTGTCGCGTTCGACAGCAGCATCATGAAATAGAACAGCATCAGAAAAGCCGCGACGCCGCTCTTGATGGGCATGGCAAGCACGTACACGTTGAGCTGCGAAGCGAAGCGGTTGATGAGCCCGAGCGAAACGTCGGTGAGCAGGCAGGCCACCACGATGGGGCCGGAAAGCAGAAGCATCATGAGCAGAAGCCAGCTCACGCGCCCGGCGAAGAACAACGGCAGGTTGATGTCCTTAAACACGCTGAGCGGGATGAGCTGCGTGACCGGCCAGATTTCGTAAGAGGCGTAAACCACGCCAAGCAGGGCGAGGAATGCGCCGGTGGAAAAAAACAGGTAGACGGCGCTCTGGAAAAAGAACGAGCCGAGCGGCGAAGTCTGTTCGCCGGACAGCGGATCGGCCCCTTCCGCCATGGACGCGCCGCGCTGGTTGTCGATGAAGAAGCCCGCGCACTGGATGGTCCAGAACAACATGCCGGACAGGTAGCCGAGAAGCATCCCGATGAGCGTTTCTTTGACAAGGATGGCCCCGTACAGGGCGAACGTGGAGGGGGAGAGGCCCTGCGTTTCGGGGAGGCTGGCGACGATGGCGGGGTGCAGTATGAGATAACAGGCAAAAACCACGGTGGTCCGCAACTGCCCCGTGAGGATGTTCCCGCCCATGAACGGGGCCACCTGCACGAGCATGAACAGCCGGGGCATCCCCACCAGCAGCGCCAGCAGTTGCTCGAAAAGGTGCAGTTCGTTGAACAGTGCCTGATAATCCAAATGAAGCCTCCGTGGAGGATGCCGGCCGCTCTGCAACGTGCCGTCCGGCGATGCCGTTGGCCTCCTCGTGTTCTTGCCGCATTCTTCGTCCCGGGCTTTCCCCGGCCCTCGCCCAATCAGCGTATCATATAAAAACGGCTGAAAATATCGTCGGCGTAACGGAGAATTTCGCCGCTGAGCCAGCCCCCCATGATGAAGAGGGTCAGGACCACGGCCAGCAGCTTGACGCCGAAGGTCAGCGTCTGTTCCTGCAACTGGGTGATCGCCTGAATGAGGCTCAACAGGATGCCGATGAGCGAGGCCACGATGATGGGCGGCATCGACAACATGAGCACCAGATAGAGCGCTTTCATGGCGTAATCGATGGCGGCTGATTCCATAGTGCTGTCCGGCGCGGGGATTCCGCCGACGGGACTCCCGCCGTGCGGCCTCCCCACCAGTCAAAAAGTTTGGGGGGATAGGGGAGGGGTACGGGTGAGGGGAAAGGATACCCTTTCCCCTCACCCGATTCTCTCTACAACCTGATCCTGCTGACGGGCTGGATCGAAATCTCGGGCGTGACCTCTTGGTACGAAACAACGGGCAGGCCGTAATGCTCGCCCTCGATAAGCCTGCGCACATACCGCCGGATGTCCATGGAAGCCATGAGTACCGGCTTCTGCGTGTTGGCCGTGTACTTCCCGGCGGACTCGGTCACGGCGCGCAGGAACCGCTGCGTCGTATCGGGATCAAGCGCAAGGAACGCGCCCGCCGAGGTCTGCCGGATGGCCTTGCGGATCGTCTCCTCGACCGAGGGGTCCAGCAGGATCGCGGGCAGCATGTTCTGCCCCTTCGAATACATGTAGCTGATCTGGCGCTTCAGGGCGCTGCGGACGTACTCGGTGAGCATGACGGTATCCTTTTCCTTGGGGCTCCACTCGATGAGCGCTTCAAGGATGCTCCGCAGGTCGCGGATGGATATCTGCTCCTGCACCAGCCGCTGGAAGATTTCCGCAATACGCTGCGTGGGCAGCAGGCGGGTGGCTTCGCGGACCAGATCGGGGGCGCGTTCCTCCATCTTGTCGAGCAGGTACTTGGATTCCTGCATACCGAGGAACGATGAGGCGTGCCGGGCGAGCAGCAGCGAAAGGTGGTAGGCGAGGATGCGCGCATGGTTCATGATGCTGATGCCCACGCGCTCCAGCGACGCGGCCTTGGACTCGGGGACCCAGAGGGGCTCGACGTCGGGCAGGAACCGTTCACCGAGCTTGAATTCCACGCCAAGCATGGACAGGTTTTCGCTGGTATCGCGGGCGAGGACCATGCCTTTTTCGAGTTTCCCCCGCGACATGGGGATTTCGTTGACGTTCAGGACGTAGGAAAGCTCCGGCAGGCCGGGGTTGGGCCGGATGTTGATGCCGGGGAAGGGCACGCCGAGATCGAAATAGAGCGCGCGGCGCAGGTTCGCCAGCTCCTCATTGAGCGAAGCGTAATCGAGGGATGCGCCCATGTCCTCCGAGATATCGAGGATGATGGGCACGGTGGGCGCGAACTCGTCCCGCGCCGCGCCGGGGCGGGACTTGGGGCGGGCCGTGGGCGTGAGCGACTTGGAGAGTTCCTCTTTGGCGTCCGGGGCCTGCGGGGTTTCGTTGACGCGCTTGAGCACATAGCCGAGCCCGCCGAGGAGGGCCGCCAGCGTGAACAATTGCGGCTTGGGGAAGCCGGGGATGAGGGCGAAGAGGAACACCAGCCCGCCCGCCATGAGCAGCGCCTTGGGCTGGGCGAATATCTGGAGGCCGATCTGCGAGCCCACGTTGTCGTCGGAATCGCCGGTGCGGGTGATCAGGATGCCCGCCGAAATGGAGATGAGCAGCGAGGGGATCTGGGATACCAGCCCGTCGCCGATGGTGAGGATGCCGTAGGTGTGCAGGGCGTCCCCGGCGGTCATGCCGTTCTGGGTGATGCCGATGATCGTGCCGCCCACGATATTCACGACGGCGATGATCATCCCGGCGATGGAGTCGCCTTTTACGAACTTCATGGCGCCGTCCATGGCGCCGTACATCTGGCTTTCCTGGCTGATGCGCTCGCGGCGGCGCTGCGCCTCCTCCATGTCGATGACCCCGGCGCGCATGTCGGCGTCGATGGACATCTGCTTGCCGGGCATGGCGTCGAGGGTGAAGCGCGCCCCGACTTCGGCCACGCGCTCCGCGCCTTTGGCTATGACGAGGAACTGCACGATGGTCAGGATGAGGAAGACCACCGCGCCGACCACAAAGTTGCCGCCAAGGGCGAATTCGCCGAACGTGAAGATGATTTCGCCCGCGTCCGCCTGAAGCAGGATGAGGCGCGTGGTCGTGATGTTGAGGCCCACCCGGAACAGGGTGGTGAACAGGAGCAGCGTGGGAAAGACCGAGAAGTCCAGCACCGTCCGCACGTACATGGTCATCATCAGGATGGTGAAGGACAGGGCCATGTTCACGCCGATGAGCGTATCCACCACCGGCGTGGGCAGCGGGATGATCATCAGCGCGATGACGGTGACGAGCAGGAAGACGATGTTGATGTCGTTGTGGCGCGTGACCACGCCGACGGCGGAACGGGCCGTGGTGAACAGGCTCATACGCGTTTGCCCATGCTGTTGAAGGGGGGCTCGGCCAGCGCTTGCGCGGACGGGCCGTTGCCGGCGAGGTACAGGTATTCGTTGACCGCGGCCCTCGCTTCATCCTTGCGCCCCTGCTGCCAGAGCGCGCGTGCCCGGAGCAGGTGCAGGGCGGCATGGCGGGTGGAGAGGGTTTGCCCGTCCATGACCCGGGGCAGCAGCTGGAGGGCTTTTTCGGGATTGCCGCGATCCGGTTCAATGGCCGCGAGCGTGGCGGCGGCCCTCCGGGAAATGGCGTCCATACCTTCGGGGGCGAGCTTGTCCAGCGCCGCGAAGACCGTGGCGGCATTGTCCAGACGCCCCATGCGGTAATACAGATATCCCAGAATGGACAGTGTGTTGCGCTGTTCCTGCGTAAGCGCCACCTTAACCCCCTATCATCAGGCCCATGTAGGCGTTGAGGAGTTCCTTGTTTTGAAGCAGCGGGGCCAGTTCGCCGTCGGCCAGCGCCCGGACGGCGGGATCATCGGAATCCTTCAAGGCTTCCAGGCATCCCGCGAGGTTGCCGGAAAACACCTCCGGGCGGAGGATGTCGCCGTCGCCCGCATCCGGGCAGAGCGCCTGCTCCACGAGGTGGTGCGCGTTGCACGGGGAATACAGTTCCTCAAGCCCGGCCTCGCGCAGGACATTGGAGGCGAGGGGCCTCGCCTCGGGGATGCCGCCGCGCGTTGCCGCCGGGCTCTCCATGATGGTCTGGATGCCGAGGGAAGGATCCAGAAGGTTGATGCTCGGCATGGCTGTCCTCCTTTGCCGGTAAAGAAAACCGAGGTTGCGGAATCAGGCTTTGGCGACGGTATCCATGACGCCGCTGAGGAACAGGACGGCCCTTTCGATGCCCGCCGCCGTCGCCTGTCGTTCGGGGAAACGGGTGAGAAGGATAATATTGCCCTTGTGCACCCCCCCGGACAGCGGCATGGGATCGGCGTGCCGGTAATGGCAGCGCTCGAGCACGCGGCGTGGGGCTTTCACGTCATACTCCGGCACGGCCCGCGCGAGGTAGACGAGCAGCTCACGCTCCCCGGCGTTTTCGGCAAGCTCCAGATGGAGCCGCCCGAGGCGCTCCACGTCGAGCGCGGCGAGCCCCGCAGGGGAAAGGGAAAAGGCGGGCATACCCATGCGTCTACCGAATTCGGCGATTTCACGTTCGATCATCACGCGTCTCCCAAACTGGCGAGGTATTCGTCTTCACGCCGGATGGCGGCGTCCACGGATTCCTGTACGGCGTCGATGACCTTCATGCGGCCTTGTTCGCCGTCGAAAAGCTGGACGGGCAGGTTGCGGGCCATATTCAGGAGTTCCTGAAGGAACAGCACTTCGCGTTCGATATCCGGGGCCTTGGCCTTGGAGGCAATGCGATCGATCTGCATGGCTCCGAGGAAATGTTCTTTGCGCAGGTCAACCAAATCGCCGAGCAACTCCATCGGAGCAAGCCCGCATTGGACCCCGTGGACATCCTGCCAGCGCTGGAGCAGGCGTTCGCACTGGACATGCGTGCTTTGCAGGAGACGCACCTGTTCGAGGGTGGCGTGGACGCTTTCGAGATGGGTGGTTTCCATGCTCGGTACGTCCGTGGCGAGGTCGTTGCCCAGCGCGTTGAAAAGGAAATCCATCGCCTTGCCGAAGCCCACATCGCCGTATTTCTCGTGGATGTGGGTGAAGGCGGCGTTGACGTCCGTAAAGTCGCAGACGGTCTGGCGGTACAGGTCGCGCAGGCCGTCCGCGCTGTCCAGTTCGGGATATCCGGCAGCGGCGAGCGCGCCTTGGATGCCCGAACGGATCTGCGGGCCGTGTTCGGCTTCGAGTTCGGCGAGCCCTTGCCGGATATCTTCAATAACGGAAGGATCAACGGACGGATCATCCGAAAAGGCGTCAAGCGCCTCGGAAAGGGCGGCATAGGCGTCGCTCGGGTCCGGAAAGCGGTAAAGCGCCTCCCGTGAGGCCTTTTCCCGGCCTTCGCGGGCGCGCAGGCTGTCCTTCAGGCGATCGATGTTCTGCGACTTGCCCGCCTCATGCATGAGATCCTGATAGAGCTTGACGCGCTCGGCATAGGCGCTTTCAGCGCGTTCCCGCTCCTTGCGGTCCTCAAGTTCGTATTCGTCAGTGGTGTCAGCCGCAAAGGTCAGTTCTTCGGCCGCATCGGCGAGCAGCGACATGGGGTCTTCCACCTGCGCGGCGGCGTTCCCCATGAGTGAGCCCGTGGCGAGAGAGCTCGCCGCCGACGCGGTTGCGCCTCCGGCCATCTGGCTCATAGTGGTGACGGAAAAATCTATGGACATGCCTCCTCCTGCCCGGCTCCCCGCCGGGAAATGAGTCGGCCCCCGTGCCTGGAGGCTGCGGGAACACGTGATTCCGGGAACCGATCCATACCGGCCCGCAAGAAATCATGCGAGAAATATGCCAATCATCGCTTAGCGAGTATCATAGGCCGCAACGTCTTACAAGCGCCTCCTTTTTGATTGATTTGGGTAATAGCCTGTAGTAGTTGTCAAAGAAGATTTATCAATGGATGAGAACAATGTTGGTAGATGTAAAGGCGAAATAGTGCCAATATTGTTTGTTTTCTGCGCACGGAAAACCATGCAAAAAGGCTTGATGAGCCGAAATTCCCCGTATTTGTTTGTTTGGCACGGAACATGCTAAAAATGAAGCACCAACAACAGGAGCAACGACATGGCATTCACGGAAAAAGACATGCAGGCTCAGGAAGAACAGCTCAGCGCCCTCAAGGACGAGCTGTCCCGCCTCAACCAGAAATTTGATGCGCAGCTCAAGGGCATGGGGCTCACGGAAGACGATCTCAAGCAGCAGGAGGCGATGACGCCGGAAGTGGAAGCGCTCGTCGCCAAAGCGAAGGAAGAGGCCAAGCGCGCCGGGGAAGCCCGCAAGGCGCAAGCCTCCCTGGATAACCGTCCTTCCGGCAAAGCTCCCGGCGCGGGCCGCCGTGGAGTCGTCCGTCTTTAACTCTTTTATATAGGAGAAGTATGAGTCAAGGTATCGGTGGAGTCGGCGGTTCGGGAAGCGTCAGCGGTGTAGGCAGCCTCGGCACGTGCACAAGCGTCAACTTCATTTTCGCCAAGCTCCAGATGGAGCTGGCCGCCTCGGCCAAGGATTCGGCCCTCGGCTACATCAAGCAGATCGAGAGTGCGCAGGCCGAACAGAAGGAAGTAGCTGATTTGCTCCAGCAGGCTCGGCAAGCTCAGAACGAGGGGGAAAATGGTACGGGCGTAGGGCAAAAAAGCATCAATGGAGTCACCGTGACAGGTAAAGATTGCTACCCTATGTCGAAAGAGCTGGCCACGTTTATGGAACAGCACGAATTAACTTTCCCAAACACGGATAAAGATTATATTTTGGGCAAAGACGAGTGGGATGTCGCAATCCAATCCCTTCAAGCATATCAGGAAACCATCGGTACGGACATCCAGACGCTGATGGTTTATGTGCAGGACTTCATGGGCCAATACAACTCGTACACGCAGGGAGCGAACTCGGCCATCCAGTCCGGTATGCAGACGCTCACCAGCGTGGCCCGCGGGCAATAAATAACGTATCCAAGGAGAATGATATATGGATCCAGTCAGCGGAAACAGCGGTTCGGGAAGTGTCTCCAGTGTAGGCAGCCTCGGCACGTGCACAAGCGTCAACTTCATTTTCGCCAAGCTCCAGATGGAATTGGCCGCCTCGGCCAAGGATTCGGCCCTCGGTTACATCAAGCAAATCGAGGGGGCTCAGGCCGAACAGAAGGAAGTTGCCGATATGCTCCAGAGGTGCCGCGAACTCCAGAATCAGGCCAAGGACAGCGGCGGATGCACTGAAATGCCCGCGGATGTCCGGGAGTTTATGGATAAAAACAATCTCACCTATGATTTGACCACCGGTGGAGTCAGCAAGCCTACAAAGGAAACCGCGGACAGCTTGCATAATAAGGATGAGTGGGACGTGGCCATTCAGTCCCTGCAAGCCTACCAGGAAACCATCGGCACGGATATCCAGACCAAGATGGTGTATGTGCAGGACTTCATGGGCCAGTACAATTCGTATACGCAGGGCGCGAACTCGGCTATCCAGTCCGGTATGCAGACGCTTACCGCCGTGGCTCGCGGCCAGTAAAGATCCCTTTCGCAGGGGCAGCCCCGTCTGGATGGTTCCCGTACATGTGGGGGATGCCCCTTCACCGGATGGCGGTTGCTTGGGGGTACCCGGATCTGCGGGCTGACCTTTCGCCAACACCCTTTTTCCCGCTGTTGCGGGGCGGTTCCCGAGGAGCTTTTCATGACAGAACAGAAACGTGCGGCGGTCGAATATACGCAGGAAGAGCTTGAGACGATGGTCAAGGCCGTCCTGAACGGCGCCACCATCGGGGACGTATGCAACGTCTCTCAGGATATGTTGGAATCACTGTATAGCCTTGGATATAACCTGTACACGTCCGGCAACTACAAAGACGCCGAAACCGTCTTTTCCGGGCTGTGCCTGTACGATCACAACGATCCCCGTTTCTGGATGGGGCTCGCCGGAAGCCGTCAGGCCAACGGCAAGTATCAGGAAGCCGTGGACGCCTACGGGCTTTGTTCGGCGATGGGCGCGCTCGCCAGCCCCGTGCCCCTGCTTCAGGCCGGAATGTGTTACCTCAAAATGGGGGATCGGGAAAAGGCCCAAGGCGCGTTCGTTGTAGCGCTCTCGATGGGCGAAGAGGGCAATCCCGAACACGATGCCGCGCGAGGCAAAGCCTCGGCCATGCTCGCCATTCTCGAACAAACCGAGAAGTGAGGTTTTCATGCCCAACTCCATTGATTTTCAGGTCGGCTCGAAGTTCATGGAGCTTGCCGGCGGCGTTGAGGTAAACAACCTCCAGGAGGCCATCAAGAAGGCCCTGCAGGAAATCACGCTGCCGGATCTGCCGTCTTCCTCCCCCAATGCGTCATCCTCATCTTCAGACTTGCCGAGGCTGGCCCCGCCCACGGCGGGTGGGCTGTCGCTCGAAACTCTGGCCCAGATGATCAGCAACGAGACGCGCACGCAGGCCACCAAAGACGGCGTGGCCTCCATCGACGCCAAGGGAAAAGAGCGCGCCGAGATCAACGAGAAGAAGCTGGAAGAGATCATGGATCGCCTCGACTCCATGAAATCCAAAGGTATCCTCGATGTCTTCAAAAAGATTTTCAGCTGGGTCGGCGTGATCGTCGGGGCGATAGCCAGCGTCGCCACAATCGTGGCCGGGGCGGCAACCGGGAACCCGCTGCTCATTGTGGGCGGGGGCGTGATGTTCGCCATGTCCATCAACAGCGCCGTGAGTATGGCGACAGACGGAGAAGTGAGCATTAGCGCCGGGATTACCGCCGGGCTGAAGAAGCTCGGGGTTCCGGAAGACATCGCCGGATATATCGGCATGGGCGTTGAGCTTGTGATCACGCTTGTAGGCGTAGGGCTGACTATGGGCGGTTCCTTCGGCTCCGCCGCATCGACCGCCAAGCAGACGTTGTCGAAAGTGGCCGACATCGCCCTTAAAGCGACGAATATCGCCAGCAGCGTCGTGCAGATGGGCAGTGGGGCGACGAACATCGCCGGTTCCGTGTACGATTACAAGATTTCCACCAGCTATGCGGATACCAAGGAGCTGGAAGCCATTCTGGAACGCATCCAGCAGGCGCAGGATATGGAGCTTGATTTTCTGAAGGGCGTCATGGAGCGCGCGGAAAAGATGCTCGAAGACGTCAACAACATTATTGAAGGATGTACTGAATCGCAGACGGCTATCTTGACCAATGTCGCGCCGACGATGGCCTAGCGCGGTGGAAGGCGGTGCTCTCACGCCACACTCCGGTTTTTCCGGTTGATGGGTGCGGAGGAAGAGGCTTGTGCCGCGTGATGGATGCGGCGTTTCGTGAGTGGCTGAGAGGGCAGTCCGCGTTTTCCCGTACCGGGATGAGCGGTGGCCAAATCGTATACGGGAAGGCCGTAAGCAGTAAGAGGATACGCATATGTCAGGCATACAAGGGTTGTCATCCGATCAACAACAGGTTTACAATCAACTGATAAACGATGCGGGGACGGTCAATGTTTCCCGAGCTGCCGTGGACAAGGAGCTACAGGTTGCGATGGATGCGGGGCTTTCCTTTCAGGAGGCCGCCGCGCAGGTCCGCAACGATTTGCCGACGCTCACCCCGCCGAAAAGTTCTTCCGGAGCACTCGGCGCCTGGGTGGGCGTGGCCTCCCCGATGGCGAGCATCAATGCCCTCATTACGGAAATGAGCGCCGAACAGCGCAAGGAAAACCGTGAGGTCATGAAAGCGCAAACCGACAGCATCGCCATGTCGATGGAGCAACAGGCCGATGAAATCCGCAAAAAGGCCGTGGCGCAGCTCGTCTGCGGCGTCGTGTCCGGGGCTATCAACATCGGCATGGGCGCTGTCCAGTTCGGCATGGGCATGAAGCAGCTGTCCGCAACCAAGGGACAGGCGAAGGGCCAGCAGGAACTGAATGAGAATCAGCTGAATAAAGAAACGCGGGCCCTTGAGAAACAGCAGCATACTCAACAGAAAGGGCTGAATAAAATTACGAAGGACATAGACAAGCATGGAGCCGCCAGAGGGGCGGAGAAGCTTCGGGCCGAAGATCAGCTACAGCAGACGACAGACAAGCTGAACAAGAGCCGTGCACAGCTGGACGACGCCCGTGCCGCCACAGCCAATCAGAGCGCTGCGGAGCGGAGGGCTTCGGGGACCTCACAAGCCTATGGCGTCATGGGGCAGTCCATGTCCCAGCTCGGACAGGGGGTAGGAGGCATCGTCGGTTCCGTCGGGGATTTCATCGGGGCGCAGTACGACGCCGCCATGAAGGAGATGGAAGCCGATCAGGAGCGGATGCGGGCCAGCCGCGATGCGTTGAAGAGCATCAACGACAGCCTGTCCGAATTGATCCAGAAGTCGATCTCCACGCAGGACGCTATCCAGCAGAATATGAACCAGACCCGTTCACGGATTTTGGGATAGGAGGTCGTATGGCTATCAACGGCATTTCCACGCAACAGGTTTCGGGAATTTCCCCCAATGCGGGCGTATCCGCCAACGGGGGCGCGTCGATCGAGAGCGTGTCGAACGCCATCAGCGCGGCGGCGAACAAGGGCATCACGCCTGCGGGGCCCACGGTGACGGAACGGGACAGCCGGGGCTCCACCTATGGCTTCACGCCGTACCACGACCATAACGGCAATAAAATGGTCTATCTGGAAAGCCGCTCGGCGTCCGGAGTCGTTTCCCATATGCCGCTTAAACTCGAACAGCTCGAATCCCTTTGCTCCAGAAGGGGCATAGCCGTCCCTTCGTTGCAGTATAATTAGGGGGAGGATCATGGTAACGAACAGCGAACCGCAAGATCGGCTTTTGGAAGAATTGAGCGTATGTTCGGCGGCGCTGTCGGCCATCGCGGAGAAGCTCGAAGCGGAAGGGCGTTCCTTGGAGGCCCTGACGGATGCCGAACAACGGGAAATCGAGGCTCTCGGCAAACGGGTGGAGCGTTGTGACCGCCAGCTTGACGAATGCCTGAAGGATACGCCTCCGTGCGGGAAGGGCCCCATGCCGCACGTTTGGGGGATCCGCGTTTGATGATTGACAAGGCGTTGTGGAAGACCGCATAGTTCCCCCAAGGAGGCAACATGTCGCTTTTGCAGGAATCCGTTGACGCACTGACGGCGGCTGCAGGCTGGAAAAAGGCCTCTCCCGGCGCGGACGGCGTCTTCCGCTTTCGCCTTGAAGGCGATTTGGACATGGAGTTTTTTTCGCCTGATGGGCGGACGGGCATCCTGCGGGCCGATCTTGGCCCGCTTCCCGCTGCGGAACAGGATGCGGATGATCTCTTGCGGAAGTGCGCTTCCCGTATGGTCGCGGCCTCGCGCTCCCGGAGGACGGTCCTTTCGGTGGATGAGGGCAGGTTTTCGCTGCACCTTGTTGTGCCTTTGGCCGAGAGCGTTGCCTCCATGCCGGGGTATGCCAAGGATTTTTTGAATGATCTGGCATGGTGGAAAAGACAGGTGCAGGGCGGTGGCGCGTCGGCGTTTTCTTTCTTCTCCGGTATGCAAGCCTGGAATATGGGGCGCTGATGCATTGTCGTGGTGGCGTTTCGCTCTTGATGGTTTTTGCACTCGTTTTCGGAGTGCTTCTGGTTTCTTGCCCGGCGTTTGCCGTCCAAGGGGGATTTTCCCGTCCGTACACGCACTATGCGGACGATGAGGATCTGACAGTCATCCTCACGAACTTCGCCCGCTCACAGGGGCTCGGCGCTTCGTTCTCTCCCGGCGTGGTCGGCAAGGTGAGCGGGCGCTTTGATGCCGTTCCCCCGGAAACCTTCCTGAAGGGGATGCAGGCCGCCTTTGGCGTGACATGGTATCGGCTCGGCTCCACCCTCTATTTTTACAGCGAATCGGAACTGTCGCGGACGTTCATCACCCCGCGGGCCATGACCGCGGAGCGTCTGTACCAGATGCTCAGGCAATCGGCGGTGTTCGCCCCGCAACTGCCCGCGACGCTCGCCCCCGGCGGCGCGATGATCGTCGTGTCCGGCCCGCCCACTTACCTTGCCCAGATTTCAGCCGCCGTCACCGCCTTTGAAGAGGCGCAGATCACCAATTTCGTGATGAAGGTCTTTCCGCTCAAATATGCGTGGGCGGAAGACATGTCCGTCAACAGCATGGACAAAACGGTGACCATCCCCGGAGTGGCGAGCATCCTCAGGGCCATGGTCACGGGTTCGCCCAATTCCGCGACCCGGGTGACGCAGGACACCGCCACCGTGGACAAGCTGTCCGGCACCGGGCTCATCGCGCAGGGACGGATGACGCCCGTGGCTCCCGATGCCCCCGCCCCCGCCGCGCAGCAGGGCGGACAGGCCGCTCCGCAGAATGCCACGCAAGTGAACATTATGGCCGATCCGCGCGTCAATGCGGTGCTGGTCAATGATGCCGAATACCGGATGCCGTACTACGCCAAGGTTATCGAGGATCTAGACAGGCCTGTGGAACTCGTGGAAATCCATGCCGCCATCGTGGACATCGATTCCGACTTCAAACGAGATCTCGGCGTTACGTATCAGGGCGCGAACAGCCGGGACAAGGGCTGGAGCACCGGAGGCGAGTTTTCCGGCACCGGAGACAAATTTTCGCCTCTGCCCACGATGGGCACCCCGTCCGGAACGGGCATGAACCTGTCCACCATCTATACGCACGGCGCGGACTTCTTCCTTGCCCGCATCCAGGCGCTGGAGGCGGAAGGCGAAGCCAGGATGCTCGGGCGGCCTTCTGTGCTGACAGTGGACAATGTGCAGGCCACGCTGGAAAACACCAGCACCTATTACATCCAGGTGGAAGGCTATCAGGCGGTGGACCTGTTCAAGGTCGAGGCGGGGACGGTCTTGCGCGTGACCCCGCACATCATCCGCAACGAACGCGGCCAAACCTCCATCAAGCTCGCGGTCAGCGTGCAGGACGACCAGAACGACAGCAAGGATGCGCCGGTCAGCGACAACAGCGTTCCGCCCATTAAGCAGACGAAGATCAACACGCAGGCCATCGTGGGCGCGGGGCAGAGCCTGCTCATCGGCGGGTACTACTACGAGCAGAAGTCCACGGATGCCAGCGGCATACCGATCCTCATGCACATCCCCGTGCTCGGAAACCTCTTCAAGACGACGAGTAAGGGGACCAAACGCATGGAGCGCCTGATCCTCATTACGCCGAAGGTCATTCATTTGGATGAGATCCCGACGACGCCCCCCCGCGTGGACGAACCCACATTCCACAGATCGCCGACGCAGGCCGATTATGAGGAACGGGTTCCGGCGGCCCCGCAGAGCGGCTGCTCCCGGAAACGGCCCGAACTGGAGACGGTGACGCCCGCCACGGCGACCCCGTTGTCGCCGCCCGCGGCGCGGCAATCGCCCGGAGTACAGGCGCAGGCACGGCCTGCGGGAGCGCTATGAGTGCCTCCGGCTTGATTGTCTTTCGTCTTTTTTCCGGCCCCCACATGGGGGCGGAACTTGTCTTGCCCGCGGGGAATCAGCTTGTAGGGTCCGACGACTCTTGCGACATCATTCTTCAAGACAGTTCAGTCGCTTCCCGGCACGCGAACATCGTCATAGGCTTTTCCGGGGACGGCGCCCCGTCCGTGCGGGTGACGCCGCTCGACGGCGAGATACTGCTCAATGGCGCTCCCTTGCCGTCCGACGGTGCGGACATCCCCGCGCGTACGCCGTTTTTTCTGGGCTTGACCTGCATGGCATGGTCGGAGCCCGGCGAGCCGGCGGACGCATGGCGTCAGGTCGCGTCCGGCTTGCAGGAGCGGCGTTCGGTGCAGGAACGCCCGGAACCTGCGGAGCCGCAGCGCGAAGAGCCGGTCATGGATCTCGGTGATCCGATGATACTGTTGGAAGAAGGGACTTCTGTAGGCGCCAACGGCGTTGGCAAAACGCTTTGGGAGCGGTTGCGCTCCTTGCCGCCGCAGAGGTTGGCCTTGTCCTTTTTTCTTTTGCTGGGCCTGTGCGGGCTGACTTTTTCCTATGCGGGCAGAACCCCGGATGCGGAAACGAGAGTCAAGGAAATCCAAACCATTATTGACGAAAACGGTTTTCGCACATTGGTCGTATCTCCGCAGGATGAAGGCGTCGGCGTGCAGGGAGTCTTGCGCGACGATGCCGAAAGGGCCGATCTCCTGCGCTTGGCACAAGGTGTGCAGTACCCTGTTTATCTTGATGTGACGCTCCGCGGGGACAGGGTCGATGCCGTAACGTCAGCCTTCGCAAGCCGGGGATTCTCCCTCTCCGTGCAGGAGAAGACGGATAACCCGGACGACGGCCTGGACCTTGCCGGGTACATGAAGGACGGGCTCGTGGAAGAGCAGGCCTTTTCCGCCGTCCGCGAAGATGTCCCGGAACTGCGGAACCAGGCCGTCTGGAGCCGTTTGGATCGGACCATCCGTCACGCCGACGCGGTTGAAGCGGTCCTGTTGCCGCTCTTGAAGGAGGCGGATCTGGCGTTTGTGCAGGTCCGGTTCCTGCCCGGAAAGGTGGAGCTTGCGGGCCGGTTCGATGTGGCCCAGCGTATCCGTCTGGACGGCGTGCTGGACAAGGCCCGTGCGGAACTCGGCGTCCCGGTCGTGTTCGATGTGGTTGCGTCGTTCGAGAAAAAGCGGCCTCAAGCCGAAGTCCGGCGTGAAGCCGCGGCGCCGCAGCAGGCGGAGGCGGG
>ERZ809074.3099-NODE-3099-length-16414-cov-17.927135_pt1 | contig 16414 bp, 6 predicted proteins | sample MGYA00520795_ERZ809074 | MGnify/ENA primary metagenome ERZ809074 (study PRJEB31570, sample SAMEA3212989) | Homo sapiens | biome: human-gut; feature: human gut; material: fecal | place: Sweden | collected 2011 ...
TGGCGGCCGTATCCGAGATGCAGGGCGCGGCGGGCTGCGTGGTCAACTCCCCCGCCACTGCCGAGATGGTCGAGCACATTACCAACATCGCCGACATCCCCGTCATCGCCACGGTCGTACGCTGCGACGATGATGCGCATGCCAAAGTGCGCGCCGGAGCCAAGATTCTCAACATCGCCGCCGGCAAAAACACGCCCCAGGTCCTGCGCGAGCTGCGCGAGCACTATCCCAACCTGCCGCTGATCGCACCGGGCGGCAAGACGCCCGAGAGCATCCGTGAGACCATCGCCGCCGGCGCCAACGCCATCATCTGGACGCCGCCTTCGGCCCAGCAGCTTCAGACCGACATGATGCAGCGCTACCGCAAGATGAAAGAAGACGCCACGCCCGTCATCTCGCGCGACGATGTGCCCATTATCGACCAGGTCGCCGCCGCCGAGGTTAGCCAGGTCGAGAACATGAATCCCGACGTGCCGATCCCCGACGAAGTCATCGAACGCGTCGCTTCGATCCACGATCATATCGAGGAGCGTCGCGCCAATCGCGGACTCAAGCCCTCGCTGCACGGTTTCTTCTTCCGCGGAAAGAAACACTAGCTGCAACAGCAAGGCCCGTCCCGCAAACAACGGAACGGGCCTTTTTCTGTTATCAAATGTCAGGATGGACAGGCGCAGCGGTTAAAACCGTCAGCCAGCCCAAGAACGTTAGTCCACGCGCTTGTCGCCCATAAAGAAGACGGCCACCGTGCCAGGGCCAGTATGCGAGCCAATCAGAGCACCGATGCTATTGATCTCAATCTTGCCTTTGAGCTGCGGAACCTGTTCCTCTATCAGTGCCGCAACGGCCTCGGCGTCCTCGCGGCACGCCGAGTGCGACATGATGCACTTGCCCGAATAGTTCGCGCCGTCCTGCACATGCGCCATCACGGTCTTGGCCATCTCGGAGATCGCGCACTTCTTGGTGCGAATCTTCTCACGCGGCGCCAGCTCACCTTCGCAATCGACCGTCATAAGCGGGCAAATCTTGAGCGCGGTGCCGATGATTGCGCTCGCGGCCGAAATGCGACCGCCGCGCAGGTAGCTCGACAGATCGGTCGAGAAGAACCAGTGGTGCAGGTTGAGTTTATGCTCCTCAATCCAAGCGGCCGTCTCGTCAAGCGAAGCGCCGCTATCGCGAACGTCGGCGGCACATTCCGCCAGCAGGCCAAAGCCCGAAGACGCCGCCAACGAATCGACGACGCGTACCTTGCCGCCCTGGGGATAGCGATCCGCGAGCATCTGCGCCGCAACGCAGGCCGATCCATACGTGCCCGAAATACCCGACGACAACGTCAGATGCAGCACGTCTTTACCCTCGGCAACAAACGGCTCCCAAAACTCCTCGTACTCACCCACGCTCACCTGAGACGTCTTGGGCATGGCGCCCGCGGCAATCTGGGCAAAAAACTCGTCCGGCGTAATCGACTGATACAGATCGTCCGTATAGACGACATCGTCGATCTCGTAATGAAAACACACGACAGGGATATTGCGCGATTCAAAGAACTCACGGGTTCGGTCGGCGGCGGATTCACAGGTCAGGACAAAATCACTCATATGAGGCTCCTTACTCATTGCTGCGCAAATTATCCCACAGTAAGCGTGAATACGGTACAAATGTCCACTATTTACCAAATTGAACCAAAGGTAGTGAACATCTTTACCGTCATCATCTCTATCGATCCTGGAGGTATGCGCCTGCAAAAACGACCACATGTCTCCATTCAACCGCCATATCTACCTCGACTAAATCGATTTACCAAACCGTTCGGCCAACAATTTGACCTCCCATCCCCAATCGAAACAAAAGCGGCGCATACTGATAAACGTTTGACGCTGTTTTATCAGTTTTACCAACCACATCGGAAGGTGCCTCATGGTCGCATTCGATCTCAATCCGCAAGACTTCAAGTATCTGCGCCTGCTGTCGAGACAGTTTCCCACCGAGCAATCCGCATTCACCGAGATAATCAACCTCTCGGCCATCCTCAACCTGCCCAAGGGCACCGAGCATTTTATGAGCGATGTGCATGGCGAGTACGAAGCCTTTATGCACATCCTCAACAACTGCTCGGGCGTTGTGCGCGAGCATGTCGACGAGATCTTTGGCGACACGCTCTCCTTTGACGAAAAGGGCGAGCTGTGCACGCTCATCTACTATCCGCGCGAGAAGATCGATCTTGTCCGCAGCCGGCGCGAGGACTCGCCCACCTGGTGCAAGACCATGCTCGACCAGCTCATTGTGGTTGCCCGCTCGCTTTCGAGTCGCTACACGCGCTCCAAGGTGCGCAAGGCCATCCCGCGTGATTACGCCTATATCATCGACGAGCTCCTGCACACGCATCCGGATGAGAACAACTACCGCGTGCGCTATCACGAGCGCATCATTGAGTCCATCCTGGAGACCGCCAGCGCCGACGACTTTATCGAGTCGCTTGCCTCGCTCATCAAGCGCCTCGCCGTCGACCACCTGCACTTGGTGGGCGACATCTTCGACCGCGGTGGCGGCGCGGCCAAGATTATGGACCGCCTGCTCACCTATCATTCGCTCGACATTCAGTGGGGCAACCACGACCTGCTGTGGATGGGCGCCGCTGCCGGCGAGCCGGCGTGCATCGCCACGGTACTGCGCAACAACCTGCGCTACGATAACTACGAGATTCTCGAGAACGACTATGGCATCTCGCTGCGCGAGCTTGTTGCCTTCGCCGACGCCACCTATACCGCCGGCGAGTCCATCAGCCCGCTGATCAAAGCCATCAACGTGCTGCTCTTTAAGCTCGAGGGCCAGATTATCCAGCGCCACCCCGAGTTCGACATGACCGACCGCCTGCTGCTCGACAAGGTCGATCACGACGCCGGCACAGTCACGCTTGCCGACGGCAGCGTGTGGCCGCTCACGACCAACGACTTCCCCACCGTCGATCCGGCAGACCCCTACACGCTCACGCCCCAGGAGCAGCACATCATCGACAAGCTCGTGTCCGAGTTTGTCACCGCCGATCACCTGCATCGCCACATCGATTTCCTCTACACCCACGGCTCCATGTATAAGGTCACCAACGGCAACCTGCTGTTCCACGGCTGCGTGCCACTCAACGAAGACGGCACCTTTAGCAGCATGAACTGCCTGGGTACGTGGCACGCCGGCCGCGATTATTTTGATTTTTGCGACCATATCGCGCGCCGTGCCTGGCGCGTCGGCGACCGCGATGCCCTCGACTGGATGTGGTACCTGTGGATCGGCTTTAACTCGCCCGCCAGCGGACGCGTGGTGCGCACGTTCGAGCGCGCCTACATCGCCGACAAGAGCACTTGGGTCGAGCCGATGGACCCGTACTTTACGCTCACCACGTCACCCTCGGTCTGCGACGACATCATGCGCGAGTTTGGCGTCGTCCCTATGGCCTGCTCGCCGACGGGGCACATCATCAACGGCCATACCCCGGTCAAAACCACCAAGGGCGAGCAGCCCATCCGTGCCAACGGCAGGCTGCTGGTCATTGATGGAGGTTTCTGTCGTGCTTATCATCCCAAAACAGGCATCGCCGGCTACACGCTCATCTCGAGCTCGCGCGGATGCCGCCTCAAGTCGCACCAGGCCTTTACCACCGTTGCCGAGGCGCTCACCCGCAACATCGACATCGAAAGCGAGACCAACCGCTTTGACGAGGCCGACCGGCGCCGCATGGTGAGCGACACCGATACCGGCGTCAAGATTCGCAGCCAGATCCAGGACCTGCGCCAGCTGCTCGATGCATATAGAAACGGTGCTATCGAGGAGCGCGCCTAGCTCCACCTGCGGGGATTGGCTAAACTTGCTGAGTTTGTCATCCCCACGGCGCCCCGGCGCCACCCTAAGGCAGGTACCATGCAGAAGCTCCTTGCGCAGATTATGAAGTTTGGCGTCGTCGGCGTCGTTGCTACCGTCATCGACTTTGGCATCATGAATCTGCTCCACTACGGTCTGGGCCTCAATATCCTGATCGCCAACACCAGCGGCTTTATCGTCTCGCTCATCTTTAACTACGTCGCGAGCATGAAGTACGTGTTTGCGCACAAGGAGGGCATGAGCCGCCGTCGCGAGTTCATCATCTTTGTCGTGCTGTCCGTTATTGGCCTGGCGCTCAACGACGGTATCGTGTTGGCGCTCAACGCCGGCCTGGGCCTCGAGGCCAATATCGCCAAGATTTGCGCCACCGCGCTGGTCATGGTCTACAACTTTGTGACCCGAAAGATCTTCCTGGAGGGCGAGCAGACCAAGTAGTCCGGCCTCCTCGTTGCACTACTGGGCCCACGGACGACGCGCGTCGAGCGCCGCGTTGTTCGTGGGCCTTGCTCGTTTACGGAAGGATTTGCAACGTTTGCGGATTACCTCTTGAATATTTGGCGAGTTCGTATAGTTCTTGCCAAAGACCTTACGTTTCCCATGCAAAAGCTCTAAAGTATCCTCTGCTCGATTCATCAACGCATTGGATGTGATTACGTGCGCAAGGCACTGGCACAACCTCATACTAAGCAATTCCTCAAGTTCGCTGTCGTGGGCCTTATCTCCTTTGGCATCGACTGGGGCATGCTCATTGCGCTCGTCGAGCTGTTCCACCTCGACTTTTTGATGAGCACCACGATCTCGTTTATCACGTCCGTCGTGGTCAACTACTGGCTCAGCATGAAGTACGTGTTCGACCACCGCGAGGGCATGAGCCGCAAGCGCGAGTTCACGATCTTCACCATCCTGTCGGTGATTGGTTTGGGCCTCAACGACCTGTACATGTTTGTGGGTGTCACGTTTTTGAGCATCGGCTACCAGGCCATGAAGGCAATCGCAACGTTTCTGGTCACCTGGTACAACTACTTTAGCCGCCGCTTTTTCCTCGAGGGCGCGCAGTCGTAGTTTGCTCGACATTAGCTTGAAGGTATAACCGGTTGGAGCTCTCGTTCCAACCGGTTTTTTGTTTGCAGAGCCTGCCGAGGAAGGCGTACGAAGCGAGAAACTGCGTCCCATTCATATAAAGACGGGCGGCTCGGATGTTTGTCCGAACCGCCCGTTTGGCGTGTTATGTCGAGGCATTTAGCCCGTTACGTAATACCAGACGACACGGTCGCCGTTGGATAAGACATAGTTGCTGCACGCCGTGTTGGGCGTCACACCGTTGACGGAATACATCCAGCCGCTCGTGCCGCCATGCTCCTTCTCGGCCAAACCGCCAATGGCTGCGACATACGTTCCGTACGACGTGCCGCGCGCATTCACGGAAAGCCCTAGGGCGCACAGGGCATCGTAGACCGTAGCGCCCTCGTTAAAGGTGAAGGTGCCACCAGAAGACACAGGATTGCCCACGGCGCTCGATGTGACCGAAACCGTCACCGTGACGTAGCCAGGCTGCTGCGAGCCGCCCTGATTGCCCGCAGAGGCACCGCCACTGTTGGATGCAGACCCACCGCCAGACACCGAGCCGCCACCCGAAGAAGAGCCGTCAGATGAACTCGATCCACCGGCGGATTCAGAACCCTGTCCAGCAGACGTGTTGTTGGACTTCTTGCCGTCCTTGCCTTTGGACTTCTTGTCGCCCTTGTCTTCGGACTTCTTGTCGCCCTTGTCTTCGGACTTCTTCTCTTTCGAATCCTTTTTTGATTCCTTGTCCGAAGATTCTGAATCGTCCTTGGAATCCGATTCATCCGAGTCCTTGGACTGGGAGTCCACAGCGTCAGAAGACGAGGAGCCCGCCGCCGTCTTGCGAGAGGCGGTGGAGCCAGAGCCGGCAACGCTCTTCCCCGCCACGGCCCGAGTGATCCAATCGATGGACCAAGCACCGCTGGAAGAAGGTTGGACAAAACCCAGCGACACAACGATCAAGGCGATGCAGACGGCTGTCAGAACACCAACAAGTGCCTTGCGCCGCGGGGCGGACGCCGCCGAAGCGGCGCCCTTTTGCTTTGCATCGTCAAGCTGGATGAACGACGAGTCGGGCTGCTTGGACTCGGCGTCCTGAGGCTTATTAGACACAGCCCTCACCTACCGACGCTTGGTGAGCACGAACACGCCGATGACGGCGAGGCCGATCACGCCGGCCGCCACGCCAGCGATGGCGAGCGGGTTGAAGCCAGACTCCTGCGAGGGAGCCGCAGTGGACTTCTTGGCAGTGGCCGCAGCAGACGAGCCCGCGTCGGAGCTGGAATCGGACTTGCCGGACCTGTCATCCTTCTTGCCGGACTTCTTGTCCTTCTTGCCGGACTTATCGGAATTCTTCTTGGAATCCTTATCGTCCTTGGTCTCGGTCGTGGTGGTCGTGGAGACCGGCTTCTGGCCAGGCGAAACGGCACCGCTGCTCTGCTGGCCACTCGTTCCGTTGCCGGAGCCGGCGTCATTGCCAGAGCCGCCCGCATTGCCATTTGAGCCACCGTTGGCAGAACCGCCGTTGTTGCCGTTGTCTACAGCCTTCTTGGTCCACTTGGCATACAGCGTCATATCTGCCGTCACCGCAGCGCTAAAGTCATACGCCTTGGTGCAAGCCTCATCCGTGTACCAACCGGCAAAGGCGTAGCCCTCGCGTGTGGGATCTGAGGGCTTAACCAGCTTGTTTCCCTTAAACACGGCAGAACTCGAAGACGACCCATCACCATATGCCAAGACAACGTTGAAGCCATCACTTAGGCGGAACAACGTGCCGGAATCGTTGATGTAATACAGGTTGCCGTAACGGTCTGAAACAACAGGCGAGTCACAGTACTCGTTGTGTCCCGATGCGTCATATGCCAAGGTCGCCTCGGCATCACCCATCTTGTAACGGTACACGCCACCACCGGAGATGCGATTTCCCTTGTTATCAAGCTGGACGCCATTGACCGTAAAGTACACATAGGTCCCCTCGGTCTGCTTTGAGACCAGCGGCGCAGCCTTAATGCCACCCGCAGGCAGCGCGACACCATTAGAACCAGAGACAAGCTTGACGCCCATCGTCTTAAGGTCAACGATTGCCAGCGCAGACGCATCGCCCTTTTCGCCACCAATCAGCAACGTGTTGTCATCAAGAAGCGTCGGGATCGAAGCGCAGCCCGTCAAACCAAGATCGACGCTCTTTTCGGACAGCGACAGCTCGCTCCGCAGCGAATCATCGAACGAAATCACATGCAAGCTGCCGTCGCGCGTGACCAAATACATGGTTTTGCCGTCCTGCGACACCACAATGCTCGAGTTTGTCGTTACGCCGAGGGCGAGCTCACCCAATACCTCACCGGTCTTTTGATCAAGCACCTCTACCGTTCCGGAAGACGTGGGAACCACGAACTTACCGTCCACGACAGCACCGCCGGTCCAGTAATAACCCTCGTCCGCGTTATTGTGCTTCCAGACTACCTTGCCCGATTGGATGTCAACGCAGACCACAAAGCCGTTGACGAACTTAGTAATGTCACGAGTCCCATCAGCCGTCCCAATAAACAGGTAGTCGCCGTCGACCGTTAACGAAGAGCTCGCCTGGGCCTCGGCACTTACCGCCGAAGTCATCCAGACCGTCTTGAGTCTGTCGACCGTCAGAGCCTGTACCGAGCCACCGCTGAGCGGTACCATGACCAGACCCTTTGCGTACACGGGACGAGCAGTGTAGCTCACGCTAGCCTTGAGCTTCGCAGATGAGACAACCTCGCCCGTCTGGCAATCAATCTTAAGAAGCTGATCATTGACCGCCAAATAGACATGGCCGTCAACGATCACTGGCTCGCTCGCGTTTGCATAGCTTCCGCCAGCATACTGCTTATAGTTAAACGTCCAAGCTTCTGCCGTGGTACCCGTGGGGGTATCGGCATTCGTTACGGCATTTCCAAAGCCATTGGCGTCGGATTTGGAATCGACGGGTCTATCGGCGTCTGGCTCAACAACAATGCCGTCCACACGCTCGGCAGGTCGCTTGCCGTCGACCAGATAGCGCCAGACGAGCTTGTCTCCGGAGTTAAGTTTGGCCTCATCCAGGCTGTCATCGATGCGGGCACCGTTGACGTATGCCTGCCAATGGCTAGTCGACTTATTGACCAAAACCGTACCGTCAACAGTCGACGTCACACTATAAAGCTCGACGCCACCCAAACCATACGGACGCAGGTTGATAAGCTGGTAATCGATGCCGAGGCTCTCAAAGTAGCGCTCAGTGACTTTCTGAATCGTCGAGCCCTCATCGACAGCAAGGGATGCCTCCCCTGCCCACGGCTGGGACATCTTGCCGTCATCTACGCCATAAAGCGTCGCGGAAACCGTAATCTGCTTGGCGGCATTCTTGGTCCACTTGGCGTACAGGGTCACGTCACCGGAGACGGGCGTCGAGAAGTCGTAGGCCTGCGTGCACTCCGCATCGGAGTACCAGCCGGCGAACGTGTAGCCCTCGCACGCGGGGTCATCCGGCTTGGCGGCCGCCTTGCCGTCCTCGACCTTCTGCGCGGCAACCGCGGAACCCTCGCCCGCATCGAACGTCACGGTATGGGTAACAGGGGCCTCGGGCACCTCATAAACCCAGGAAACATCGTCGCCGCTCTTGAGCACAATGCTGCTTGCGCCGAGCTGCGCATACTCGCCGTTTACCACAAGCGACCAGTATGCCCACCTATTGTTGCCCATGTCGACGGTACCGAGCACGCGGCCGTCGGGCGAGGTAATGCTATTGAGTCGCCAACCGTACTGGGTGTCCGGCGTGGCGTCATACACAAGACCCGCTTGCTCAAACAAAGCCTCGGAAAGGTCGGCTGCCGTCGCGCCCTCGGGAAGCTCAAGCGCGGTCTTGTCTGCCCAAACCTGACTCTTGTTCTCGGCATCGACGCCGGTAACCGAGCCGGTAACCGAGATGGTTACGGGAACTTCCTTCTTGCTCCACTTGGCGTAGACCGTGACGTCGGACGAAATGGTCGAATCAAAGTCAAACGGCTGCGTTCCGTCCGCATCGGCAAACCAGCCATCGAAGGTATAGCCTTCGCGCTCGGGGTCGGCAGGCCTTACGGCCTTGTTCCCCTCGTCGACCGCCTGATCCGCAACGACCGAGCCCTCGCCCGTGTCAAAGCGGACGATGAAGGTCTTGACGGCAGGAGCCTCCTTGCCGGCGATAGCAAACAAATTGCCCGAGTCGTTGATGTAGTAGAGCGTGCCGTCAGCACCGACCGCGGGCGTGCACATGCCATAGTTCTGGTTGGCCGAAGCGGGGGTATAGATCTCCTCGGCGGCTGCATCCCCGACCTTGTAGCGGTAGAGTGCCCCAGGATTGTTGTTGCCCGTGAAGTATACGTAGGTGGCATCGCCCTGCTGGGAGACAACCGGGGTGGACTTGACCTCACCCGAAATGTTGCCGGTCGTTGTCTTGGAGACAGACGCGATAACGGACATGTCATCGGTATCGATGACCGTCAGCTGACCGTAATAGCTGCCGTACTTACCCGCTCGATCAGCGCTCACGCCGCCGACGTAGATCCTGTTACCGGCGAGAACCGGTGTCGAGGTGGGACCGAACGACTCAGCGCCCTTGCCATCTTTGCCGCTATTGGAAACCGAAACCCTACCGAGCTCCGTCAGGACGCCAGAGGTACCAACACCGAGCTTGTGCAGATAGCCGTCATAGCTGACGACGTAGATAACCTTGCCGCCAGGCGCGACCGTAACCCCAGACCTCACGGAGGCACCAAGATTCAGGCTCGAGACCGACTTGCCCGTGGCAAGATCGACGGTCTCGACCGTACCGTCCATGTTACCGACAAAGCCGTAGTCTCCCGACACTCCCATGCCGGTCCAGTAGTAGTTGGCCTTGGTACCGACAGCCTGCTGCTTCCAGATAGTCCTGCCAGTCGCCAGGTCAAGGCAGACAGAGTAGCCGCCCGGTCCGGACCAGCCGGCGCTCGTCTGGAAATAGACCTTGCCGGCAGATACCGTAAGGTTACCCTGGCACTGCTGTGCGCCGCCCTCGCCATCGGGCAGTTTCTCGCTCACCCAAACGGTCGTGAGGGTGTCTGCCGTCAGTGCCTGCACGCGCCCGTCGCCCAGCGGTACAAACACTAGGCCGCCCGCGTATGCCATGCGGGACACCGACGAGATGGCGCTCACGAGCTTGGCGCTCTTAACGACATCGCCAGTCTTAGCATCACGCTGATAAAGCGTATTGCCAGCAACGATAAAGAGGTAGTCGCCGGCGGTAATCGGTTCGGAGACATACGTGGACCAGTCGGACGACTCCTTGAGCTTGGCGACCCATTTTTCCTCGGCAGCACCCGTGGGGGTCGGAGCATCGGTAGCACCCGTTCCGGCCGCGGGCCACGAGCTGCTCCAGTCGGGACCCTTAGCACTCGGATCGACGACAACGCCATCGACCTCGGTTGCTGGCTCTTTAAAGTTATAGAGATAGATCAGGGACAGGGAATCGCCCGGCTTAACCTTGTAGCTCGAAACGCCCTCGGAGGCAGATTCGCCGTTGACGTAGAAGCCCCAGCTGCGAGAGTAATCTGCCGTGGTGCCCAGCTCCACTCCGCCGGCAGACGTAATCGACTTGACGAACACGCCCCAGGACTCGGTGGGGGCATCGTATGTCAGACCAGCGGCATCGAGCGCCTGCTTGATGAGGTCCCAAGCAGTAGCGCCAGAGTCGGCAGCATATGTCACGGCGACGCTGTTGAGCCAGGCATCCTGCACCGGCGTCGCGGCATCCGGGTTTTTGACGCCCACGATCGAGACCGTGGCGACCTCATCTTTGGTCCATTTGGCGTACAGGGTAACGTCGCCGGAGACGGGCGTCGAGAAGTCGTAGGCCTGCGTGCACCCCGCATCGGAGTACCAGCCGGCGAACGTGTAGCCCTCGCGCGCGGGGTTTGCCGGCCTGGTGGCCGCCTTGCCGTCCTCGACCTTCTGCGCGGCAACCGCGGAACCCTCGCCCGCATCGAACGTCACGGTGTGCGTAAGTACCGCAAAGCCGTCAAAGTAACGGTATTCGATAGTGTCATTCGGCTGAACAGCATACTGCGTCGCACCGACATCCGCCATGGTGCCGTTGACGTAGAACGACCAATAGCGATAGGGAGCATTCCAATCAGAAGCAAGAATGCGGCCATCTTTGGTCTTCAGCGAAGTCAGGCCAAGTGAGTTGGTCTCAAAATCAGTGCAGCCGGCGTTCTCGAGCACTTGCTCGAGCACATCCTCTGCAGTCTTATGGTCATCATACTGAACAGGAACCTGAGTCAAAGGCGCAATGGACTCGGGCGAACGCTCGGAATCGCCAGCGTTACCCGTAAGCCCCGTCACACCGGCCGTGACAATAATCGTCTTTCCGGCATTGGGGTCTTCGATGCCGGTCGTGCCCAAGACCGTCAACGTTGCCGAAACGTCCTGATTGGCAAGCTTGGCATAGATTTCGTTATCGGGATAACGCTCGGCATAGCGAGCATACTTCTCGCTCGTCAGGCGCGACGAGATGGTGACCTTCGTGTTGTACTCGGGCTGCGAAACCTTAAGGTTTTCGGAAGCGACGACGGAGCCGTTGCTCGACTTGAACAGTCGCCAGTCCTGACCGGACATAGCATCATAGCCAGGCAGGTCGACCGGAACGACACCCAAAGAGGTCGCATCGGTCGTTGCCTTGTCGTAACTCCAAGCAAGGTTGCCGTCGGCATCGAGGTACGCCTTCTGGAACGCATGCATGTTAGTCGTGACAGCGGCAGCGTCCTGACCGTTCAGAATGGCGGCAGCGTAGCCAGCCTTGGCCTGTTTCATAAGGGAAAGCTCGGTATCGAGCTCGTCCTGGTTTTGCGGGGCGATTGTGACATCAAGGGTCTTGCTTGCCGTGACCTCGGAGTTGGACTTGTCGGTCACCGTGAGGGTTATCTTGGTCTTTGTCGCCTCGGCGCCCGGCAGCGGACGGAAGACCGTGCCCCTGTAACCGTTAAACGTGATGTCGTCGGTGCCGGCAGAGTACTCGACCTTGTAGAATTTGCCGTCCACACCGAGCGTACTCGTGCGCGGCATTTGCAGGTCGGCAGTCAGGCCATCCTTATCGGCAACTGTGTCGGTACCGGAGTACTTGATGTTGTCATAGGTAAAGGTGGCATCAATTTTCGACTGCAGCGCCTTCTTGTCGGCATTGACCTTCTCGGGGTCGCTCTTGACCGTTACGGCATAGTCGTGTGAGCCCTCGACGCCCTTCGGGCCGCCGGACACAAACGAGACCGTTGCGGTAAGCGTGACAGCGCGGTCGCTCGAAGCGCGCGTCACCTTGCCGGTGTAGTCACTCCAGCTCGCATCGGACACCTTAATGGCATCCTCGTTGGAGCTCTTCCACGCAACCTGAAGCTTGCTCTTGCTGCCCGTTCGATACGGCAACGTAAGGTTGGAAGTGACCGACTCGGCCGAATCGCCCACGGCATAACCGATGGCGATCTGCTCGGCAGCATCGTCAAGCATCTGCTGAACGCGAGCCTCGTCCCAAGCAACCTGCACCGTTTTATTAGGCTTGTAGCGCACGGACTCACCGTTGCGCGACAACTCAAACACCACATCGGCGCTGCGCAGGCCATCGATGTTGTAACCGCTGTAATCGTTGGGGTCAATGTAGAAGTACGTTACGTCGCCGTTGGTCTTATCCTGAGCATCAGAAATACCGACCGTGGCCTTGGCGTCCTCGCCCTTAAAGGCAACGCCGCCCTCGAAGACCTTGACATCGATGTCGGCGTAGCCCAAATCGACAAGCTGTTCCTTCAGAGCATCGTTGACGTTACCGCCCTTGGCGCTGTAATCAACAACGATCTGTTTATTGGCATCGTTGAGCTTTTGGACCGCAGCCTCAAGCGAGCCGGCAGCGATAACGGGATTTGCCGAGACAAGCTCAACCGTAGAGCTGCCGCTCGTGGCAACGGCCTTCAGATACTTGCCGGCAGCAGAAGCCGAGACCGTTGCAGAGGCGCCCGACATGTCGGACAGCAAAGTCCAGTCGCTCGCCGAAGCCTTCGCATCGTCGGCTGCATACCAAGCAACGGTCGTCTTATCAGTGACGTCGATGCCGTTGGTGGTCGAACCATCAGCGCGCTTGGCCTGCACCGTCGCCTTCACGCTATCGCCCGAAACAAGATGGGTCGAATCGCTGTTGATCTGAGGGAGCGCGATCACGCGCAGCAGGTTGTACTCCCCCGCCGCGGTAACGCTGTCGGACGAAACCCACTCAACGGTATTGTCGAGAGCGCTCGCCGTAACCTTGATGCGCTTGCCGACAAGCGCATCCGTAATAGTCAGGCTGCCGTCGGTCTTATCGATGCCGTCGGTGAGCTCGGTCCAGTCGGCATCGCCCTCGCCCTTGGCATACCACGCGACCGTAAGCTTGGCGTCCGCGGGCAGATCGGAATCGGACCAGCTCGAGGAACCGGGAATCTTGACGCACGGCGTAAGCGTCGTGCCAACGGAGAGCACTGCGGTAGACGCTTCCTTGGGCCCAACGGACTTAAGCGTATACTGACCGGCAAGCGTCACAGGACCCACGGGGTCAACAGACTGCGTGCTGCCGTAGCTCTTCTTTTGCGTGCTCTTGACCGAGTTCTTGCTCGTTGCAATCACGCGAATGTACTTGCCCACCATGTCGTTGGTCGGCGCATACGTCGCAGAATCGGCTGCGTCGGCAATGTTCTCAAAATGGCTATCGAGAGAGCTCTTGTCGTTAGAGTACTGCCACTGATAGTGAACCTTATCGGAGGCCGAGACACTGGTGTAGGAGTTGCCCTTGGTTGCTTTGGCCGTAAGCGTTTTGCCTGCGGCGATTTGCCCAGACTCCAAAGCCCCCGTGACCTCGACGCCATAGAGCTCGACGGAGCCCGCCTCGACAACGAGTACCGCACTGGACTTCTGGTCTCCGAAGCCACCGTTGGCACATGCCACGACATACTTACCGGCATAGGTCGCATCCGGCGTAAAGGTATTGGTGGTCGCACCGTCAATCTTCGTGGTGCACGTCGTCGCCGTATCGCCAAAGTACCACGACCACGAAACGTGCTCGTTGGCGGTTACATCGCCCGAAGCCGCGTTGGCAGTCGCCGTAATGATTTCGCCCGCGTTGGCCTCGCCCATTTTGTCGAGCTTAACGCTCGTGACGTTGACGGAAGTCGCAGCGCCGATAAGATTCGTGCCCCTGGTGGTGCGTGTGCTGTCGCCAACCTTTGCAGTAACGACGCAGCGAACCGACTTGCCCTCATGGGAAGCGAGCTTGAGCGTATTGGACGTCGCGCCCTCAATGTCGGCGTAATCGCCGTTCTTTTTATCTGCAACTTGCCACTGATAATTCAGCTTGGAGGCGTCGATATAATTACTCGCGCCCTTTTCCTTGGCAAGCACCTGCACCGTGTCGTCAGCGGTGTAGACATAGGTGCCGCTCGTCGAGCCCTCTTTTGCGAGAATTGCCGAGTAGATCTCGACGGCGCCCGCGAGCTTAAAGGGGCCAACGCCAAAGCCCGTCGAGCAATCGCCAAAGGCAACATCATTCGCACCGGCATTGGCCGACACGGATACGTAATAGCCGGCGAGGTCCTCGCCAACCGTCAGCGTCGAGCCAGTGACGCCCTCAATGGTCTCCCATGTCGTGGAACTCGACGGGGCAGACGTGCCCTTGTACTTTTTCCAGGTATAGGTGACCTTGGAGTTGTCGACGTAGCTGGGGCTGTAGCTCGAGCCGGTGTACGCCTTGGCGGTGACGGTCGCACCGACCTCCTTGGACGAAGCAGACAGCTCGACTCCAGCGAGCTTGACAGCCCCAGCCTTGAGCACAGCGTCGGAGGTCTTCGCCTCGACATCATTTACGCCCGCGTTGGCAACGACCTTCAGATACTTACCGGCTAGGTTCTCGGGCACAGCAAAGGCGGCAGACGTCGCATCGTCAATCTTGGTCCAGTCGGAGTTCTTGTTCGTCGACTCGTACCAGGTAAAGGTAACGTTGGTGTCGCTCGCGACGGGCGTGTTGTACGAAACGTACGCCGTAGCCGTAACTTCATCGCCGACGGCGGGCAAAGAATTGCTCAGCTTAACGGAATCGAGCTGAGCCTGACCAACACCGAGCACGGGGCCAGGAATGTTCTTGGCATTGATACCCGAACTGTTCGCAGCGGGTCCGTAGTAGTCCTTGCCGTCCGCCGTTACCTTGCAGATGAAGTACTTGCCCTCCATGGCGTCGGTAACGGTAAGCGACTGCTCGTGGCCTACAACCTCGGTGTAGTCGGCGACATTTTTGCTCGCCCCAACCGTGCCGGCGAGCCAAGTGTAGGTCCAAGTGCCCGGATTGGCGACAGACTGAGTTTCAGTAGTGAAATCGCCCCAATCATCCTCGATCTCGACCTCATCGTACATATTGGCCCAAAGCGTGTCGCCTGCCTTGAGCGCGCCGGACTTCGTGGAATACGAGCTGTCCTTATCCTTGGTGTCCTGGATGAAGACCTTGGCGTCACCGGAAAGTGTTGTGGCGGACGCAGCGGCAACGGCGTTCTTCTGCTCCGAGGCAGCAGGCGTCGTGGCAGAGTTATCGGACTCAGTCGCGTTGCCCATGGTGGTGTCATCACCATTCGCGGCACTCGCATTTGCACCCTGATCTGCGGCAGCGCCATCGGCAGCAACGCTCGCCGCCACACTGTTTGCGTCGGTGTCGGTACCGGTACCTTCGTTGGCCGGCGCACCTTCGCCGCCCGTCGCAGTCTGCGTCACGGCCTCGGCGATGCCCTCGGCGCCCTCGGCCCAAAGTTGCGCCGGCGTGGTGCCAAAAGCCATGGCAAAAGCCAGGAACGCCACCAGACCGCGCTTGGCTACGCCACGGGCAATCGCTCCATACGGACGCCACGAGGCGCACTGGCACTCGTCCTCAAACATATCCATTTGTCTCCTACTGTCTGCACTTGGAGCATTGCCCAGCGGCTGCCCCACGTCATCGCGCATATTGCGCCCGAGTACCCCCATCGGGGTCCCCCTTCCCTCCAGAGCCCAACGCGTACCGGCGGCATGCGCCGCGGCCGCGTACAAGATGGGAGGCGATCCGACTTAACCTTACCGACCCGGGCGCGCCGTCCGATCTGCGACGCGACCATCCCGGGCCAAGAGGAATTACGGTTACTGGTACAGCCGGGGACTTGCACCCCGATTCTCCCAAACACGCAGGAAAACCGCGCATTCGTGCGTCTCCGCACCACCATCTAGGCCATCGATTATTACTGTCGATATGGTAGCACGCAAAAGGGCCCCGCACACAGGCGAAGCCCAAGGTAAAAGCTATGGTTTGCGATAGGAGAATGCGGTGACGGTCACGGCCTCTAGTGCTTGCCGCCGTGACTGTTGCGCCAGATTTCGCGGCCCAGCATCAGCGCCAGCACCAGCGCACTCACGTAGCCCATAAAGCCAA
>ERZ809074.3107-NODE-3107-length-16370-cov-7.144836_pt1 | contig 16370 bp, 7 predicted proteins | sample MGYA00520795_ERZ809074 | MGnify/ENA primary metagenome ERZ809074 (study PRJEB31570, sample SAMEA3212989) | Homo sapiens | biome: human-gut; feature: human gut; material: fecal | place: Sweden | collected 2011 ...
GAGTCAAATTGCTCCATGATTGAAAAAATTCCTCCAAAAGGTGTGAGTTTTTCAGTTTTTATTTGTACATTTGCCATGTCTTGTTACGATTTACGCTTGTTTTGATTTGCAACACTAAGATAAGTGAAAAATCTGACATGGCAAAATCCTGAGTAACTTTTTGTTGCTCAGGAACTTATAAATAAAGTTTAATCAAAGTGTTGCGGAATTAAGGATTTAAGGTAATGGAAAACCTAAATTGTTGGACCAAGCGTATTGCCTTGTTACTTATGTTTTTTGGGGGGGGTATTTGATAACTATGTGTCTGCCCAAGTGGCAATTAAGAACAACCTCCTTTACGATGCCACTACCACACCCAACCTGGGCATTGAGGTGGGAGTGGCACGCCGTTCCTCTGTGCAACTGGTATATGGTTTGAACCCATGGAAGTTCCAGAGTGAGACCAACGGCACACGCATGGTGCGCCATTGGGTAGTGATGCCCGAATACCGCTGGTGGACATGTACGCGCTTCAACGGACATTTCGTTGGTGTGCATGCCATGGGCGGACAGTTTGACGCTTCTTCTGTGGATATTCCCCTGCCGGGAATCTTTTTGGGTGGCATCGACCTGAGTGAGCAGTTACGTAACAAAAGCTTCGAGGGCAGTTTTGCCGGCATTGGTGTCACCTACGGCTACCAATGGATTTTGTCACGTCACTTCAATCTTGAGGCAGAGGCCGGCATCGGCTACAACCACGTATGGTATAATATGTATGCGTGCGGCGTATGCGGTCCGCGTCAGAAAGAAGGTAGCACCAACTATCTGGGTGTTACCAAACTTGGTGTATCTTTATTGTATATCTTTTAGCCATCAGGAGGAATACACATGATACGGAAAACTATTTACTTTTCAATTGTCCTGTACTTATTATCCGCATGTTCCTTGTCGAAGGTGGACACTGGCAGCATTGGTGTTCACAACGTAAGACTTACCCCCGGCAAGGAAAAAACGACAGTGTCGATGGACATCGCGCTCGACAGCCTTGTATTGGGCAAAAACCGCCAACTCTTTGTCACTCCCTATTTGGAGGGAGCCAACCATCAGACAGCCCTTCTTCCCACCCTACTCGTCAACGGGCGCAACATGCAATACGTTTATGAGCGCAGCGGTCTGACGGAAAAGGCAAGGGAGACATATAATAATATAAATAAGGTGGTGAAACGCCAGAACGGTACAAGTCAGAGCATCGACTATCTTGCCTCGGTAGGCATCGAACCATGGATGCGCAGAAACGAGGTGACACTCCGCCTGTCGGTAGATACCTGCGGTTGCGGTGTGACGGTGGGCAATGGTTTGTCGGCCCCCCTTGCTTCGATGAATATGAATCCTGCCACGCTGATGCGCTTGGTATATGTCACTCCGCCCGTTACAGAACAACCGGTGGTGGCGCATGAGGGCATGGCCCGCGTGCAGTTTGAGGTGGATAGTATCACCCTACACACCTCGCCCTACACCTGCCGCAACGGGCAACGTATCGACAACCGCGCCCAACTTCGCGTCATCGACGATTCCATCAGCTATGCACTCAGCGACCCCAATGTGGAGATTGCTGCCATCAGTGTGTGCGGATATGCCTCGCCCGAATCGCCATACGTTCACAACGACTATCTCGCCACAGGCCGTTCGCGCGCCCTGTCGCTCTATCTGAGCCAACGCTACAACCTGCCTGCCGAACGCTGCACCTACAATGCCGTGCCTGAGAACTGGGAGGAGTTTCGCCAAATAGTGGTGGATGCACAGGAACTCTCCGCCACACAGCGTGAGGCATTGCTGCAGCTGATAGACCGTCCAGTATATGGTCCGTCGGACTATGATGCCAAGGAACGTGAACTCAAGTCGTCGAAGCAGTTCTCACGGCTTTACAGGGAGAAGATACTGCCTGCGTGGTTCCCGCAGTTGCGATGCACCAAGTTTGTCATCAACACCCGTCTGCGTCCCATGCCCGACGAGAAGTTGGCGCAGATTATCCTCAGCACACCTCAGCTGTTGTCGCTCAACCAGATGTTCCGTGTGGCCCGGCTCTATCCTGAAGGCTCTGAAGCGTTCAACAAGACCATCGGCATAGCCTTGCGCTATTATGCCGAGGACCCCATTGCCAACACCAATGCCGCCATAACTGCCATCAAGGAAGGACGCTTGGACGATGCCGACAGTCTGTTGCTGAAGGCTGGCAACCTGCCCGAGGCAGAAAACGCACGGGGTGTGCTTGCCACCTTCCGTGGCGACTACGAATTTGCCCTGCTCCATTTTGCCGCAGCATCCTCGCTGCCCGAGGCGCAGAAAAACAAGGAGATGCTTGAATAGGCGAACAAAGAAACATATATCAAATTGACAATTATATTAACGTTATTATGAAAAAGTTATTTTTATTTGCGATGGCTGTTGCGACACTTAGTGGATGCAGCAGCAGTGAAGATCTCGAACTCCAGTCGGAGGTGAAAGCTGGTGGCGAAGGCTATGTTGGTTTCAGCATACAGTTGCCTACCACCAATTCGTCCGCTACCCGTGCCAATGATAAGTTTGAAGATGGTGATCCAGTGCCTGACGAATACAAGGTTAATAATGCCACCATGTTCATCTTCAAGGGTTCCACGGAGGCAGATGCTAAATTTGTTAGTGCTTATGCCATGAATGTCAATACATTTAAGGCTGATGGCACACCGACAGACCAGTGTACTACCGAAGGCATAGTATCTTCCAAGATTACGAAGCCTGAAATTAATTCGGGTGAAAAAATCTATGCGTATTTCATGATCAACAGCAACGACATGATTAACACTACCGCCAAGACAATCGACGGAAATAGCTACGATGGCATGACTTTTGAGCAATTCAGCAAGCTTGAGCTGTCAAAGGTTGGAGATCTCACGACTGGTATGGTGATGACCAATGCTCCCGTTGCCAGCAAGATGGGAGGTGCTTCTAACCCTTCAGGGGCTACTATCACCACGCTTACCACACTTGACCCTAATAAGATTTATCCTACCCAGGCTGCTGCCGAGGCAAATCCGGCAGGAGACGTGTATATGGAGCGTGCGGCTGTCAAGGTTACTGTAACGACAACAAGCTTGTCTGGAACGATTACGACTCCCGGTGAAAGCGTAACGTACAATGCTGCATCTATCAAGTGGGCTCTGAGCAATGTAAACACCCAATATTACAACACCCGACAGATGAAAGAATCATGGCTTGGCTATCATGCCCAGGGTGATGGTTCAAACGCAAACATTGAAGGAACGCCCACAGCTGCTTCATTATATCGCTTCGTCAGTGGTTCTGCTATACATGACGGAATCTATCGCACTTATTGGGGAGAAGATGTAAACTACGATGCAGATGCCACATTTAGCGCTCTCGGAGCGGTTGACAAGAATCCAGGCGATAATGCCTATACATTCGAGAACACGTTCGATGTGGATCGTCAAGCGGCAAAGAACACTACAGGAATTGCCGTTTCTGCTACCTTCAATAACGGCAAAAGCTTCTATACTGCCAGCACATACGGAGACAACAATATTCTGCAGGTACCTGAAGATGGCGGTACTGGCAATAAAATTCAGGATTACATCATGACTTACCTCTGCAACAACTATAGTAAGTTCAAGACGTGGTACGATCAAAACTCAAAAAACAGGATTACCGTGACCATGAACAATTCAAACCCTTCCGAGGCTAAAGTCGAAACGGTTACAAAAGCAACAGGTGCAGAGGACCTGCCTTCAGACTTCGGTGAAACCGAGATTAAGGACGCTGTCGACAAAATCATCTTCAAATACTACGAAAATGGTGTCGCATACTACAACGTACTCATCAAGCACTTCGGAGACGATGAAACTCCCTGGAATCGTAAGAACCACACTGATAATAACATAGAAGGTGTATATAAGAAGATTAATAAGACATCACTTACAACTACCCCGTCGCCCGAAGACAACTACCTCGGCCGCTATGGCGTAGTGCGCAACAACTGGTATCAGATTGAGATTACAGGTATCAGACAGATTGGTAGCCCCGTCATTGTAACTCCTTCCACTGACCCAGACGACAACGTGGACAACTACCTGAGTGTGAAGATTCACATCACTCCATGGGCTGTGCGCAAGCAGAGTGTAATTCTCTAACGCATGGCTGCGATAAAATGATATACAGGAAAGAGGGACGCGGTGGAAAGCTCTATTGTACACCGCGCCCTCCTTACTGTCATGAATAAGAGAAAGTATTAATGGTGGAAATGAATAGAACCCACCAAAAAAAAGAATACATCAGAATAATGTCTATAATGAAACGTCAACTCATGACAGGTGCGCTCATCGCCAGCCTGACCCTTGCGGCAACGGGATGCTCGATGATGGAGGAAGACCGCTCGGACTGCCCCACAGGACTCTACGTGCGATTCGTCTATGACTACAACACACAGCGTGCCGATATGTTCAAGGATCATGTGGGCTATGTCAACGTTTATGTTTATGACGAGGATGGACACAAGGTGGCTGAGCGAAGTGTGGCCAACACCTATGGTTCCGCTCCTCTCTCGATGTACGGCTATGCCTTGCACTTTGGCACCAACGAGCTGCCAACCGGCCGACGCTACCGGTTGCAAGCCATAGCCATGCAACGACAGTGGGACGAAACCCTGCAAACACCCGGTGCCAAATACAGGCGCACGGAGGTGAACGACACGGCATCGCTACGCATCACCCTCGACCATGCCTCAACTGCCATTCCCAGTACACAGGTTGGCAAACTACACGCCGTAGATAACACAGCTCCCCTCGACACCCTCTGGCACACCCTGAAGGTTACTGCCCTCGACCCTACCTATGGCAGGCAGTCGCCCTCTTTAGCTGCCACCGAGAAACCCTATTCCATCTATCCCGTGGAGGAACAGATGGTGACGGTGAACGAAGGCTATGCCACCTACGCCACACTGTCGCTCATACGCGACACCAAGCATCTCAACCTCACACTCTTCCAGACAGACAACCCCTCGGAGATGGATGCCGACGACTATGAGGTGGGCATTGTAGATGACAACGCCACACTCACAAGCGACAACAGCGTGGAGCCGGGCGACTCGCTCCTCTATACCCCATACGCCCAATGGACATCGTCACCAAGCACCAACGAAGCCATGGGCCACTACAATATCATGTTCAACCGTATCATATACCCCACTGCCGACAAAGCCTCGGCACAACTGTACATACGCCACAAGTCAACGGGCAAGACGGTGGTGAAAATCGACCTCGCCCGGTATCTTGCCGAATGTCGCATTTCACCCCTGTGGAACTATTCGCCGCAGGAATACTTAGACCGGGAATACGACTACGAACTCAACTTCTTCTTGCAAGGCGACAAATGGAAGTATTGCTCCATCGTCATACACGCCATGCCATGGTCTGTACGCAAGCAGAACGAGGAACTATAGGATAACACGCAACAAAATGAATATTAGTAGAATAACACGCATACTCAATATTCTTTCCATACTGATGGCAACCGTCGGCATGACGGCTTGCCACACGGAGTATGAAGAAGACATGAGCCGGGGCGAGGCATACGTGAGCCTTACCCTGCAGCTGCCGTATGCAGCCACGCGTGCTGTCCCGCAAGGAGGAGAGGAAGGCGACGGACGTGAGGACGGCACCGACGCTGAGAACAAGGTGACAGACGCATGGATATATATACTGCGGCACACCGATGGCATGGATGCGCCTGACGACACTCCGCTGCTATACACAAAATGGTTCAACGATGCCGACACCGAGGAATGGACAACACTGGGAGACGGTGTGGAAATAAAGTTTTCCATCGATGGCTACGACATCCGGGACGGCGACCGTGTGATTGCCGTATGCAATGCCGGAGCATCGTTGCCCAAACCCGCCAATCTCGGAGAACTGCGCAACCAGACTGCTTATGCGGCATGGAACAGGGCAGACGGCACCCGATTCGTGGTGTCATCTGCCTATAACGACCCGAAAGAAGGAAAGATAATCACCACTTCTAAAGCAGGAACAAAAGAAGATCCTTTCGTGAGCGACCTGCATATACAGCGTACCGCAGCCCGCATCGACCTGATGTACAACCATGCGGAAAACCTTTCCTCATCCTCCTCCGGAAAAGAACTAATATATAAGGTATATGCCGACCCAAACAACCCATCAAGCACGGTGTTGGCAAAGATGCACCTGCAAAACATCATACCCGTCAACCTGATGCAGCAGAGCAGCTATATGATAAAGCGCGTGACCTCTGATGCTGACATCACATCCACTGTCAGGTATGGAGCCAAGGAACGGACAGCTGCCGACGGCACTCCCGAGAACTATGTGGTGGAGCCGCATACGTTAGAGAAAACAGGAAGCGTCAACGACGGGCAGCTTGACGACTGGTATGGCAACACCCGTGCACAGAAAGTATATACCAATCCCACGTCCTATCTCTCAGCCACAGGCATCGCGTCATACAGCGGCACGGAGACAGCCAAGACGGGCTTAGGCGACAATTTCACGCACATCATGACACTGGCATATACCAACGAGAATACGCAGGACAAAGACCATCAAAGCACCGACTTCATCACGGGACTGCTGCTCAGGGCTGTATATGAACCTGCAAAAGTATATACCGACAAGGACTGCACCACCGAATACACTCCCATGACCGACTACGCCACGGGGCACACCTTCTGGCGCTACTGTCCCACCCGCACGGAGATGAGGGAGGCCGACTGCCTCTACTTCTCCAATCAGGCGGCAGCCGAGGGCTATCGGGCAGCGCATCCCTCCGACATGGCGGAGATAACGGAGTTCACCGATGGCGTATGCTATTATAACGTGTGGCTTCGCCATGCCAATATAGATAGCGATCCGCACCTCCCCTTCCCCATGGAATATGGCATTGTCAGGAACAACATCTATCGTGTGGGACTGAGCAAGGTGACGGGTCCGGGCACGCCGACACCCGACCTGAAGGCTCCCGACCATCTCTATCTGCGCATCTTCGTGCGCGAATGGAATCTCAGGAAGCAACCGACTATCAGACTATGATACAATCCATAACGGCATAAGATCATAACGACATACAATCATGAGAAGAAACACCATAAAGCACCTCATGCTGGCATTGCTCACGGCACTCATTGCCGCATCCTGTTCGGAGGACAACACCGACGACCAGGACAGCGAAGGCAGGACAGTGGCAGTGGAAATGGTCATCAGCACACGTGCGACAGGCACGCCCGAAGCCGCCCAGGCAGATGTGGAGAAGATACACACCTGGTGGGTGGCATTTGTAGATAAGAACGGCATCGTGCGCCGTGTGGCGAGTCGTCCGTCCTCGTTCACCTCGTATGTGGACGAAGAGCGCGTGGAGATGAATCTGCCTACGGGCACCTACACCATCTATGCCTTTGCCAACATCAGTAAGGAGGAACTGAAATCGAAGACAGGCGTTGAGTTCGTGGAGGGTAGCGCATACCCGTCAGCCGTAGAAACTGTAGGATATGCGCTTGCCATGCCTTGGGCTCAGGACAAGGAACTGCCCATGTCGGGCAGGCAGGAAGTGAGGGTGACCGGGCGCACCAACGAGGTGTTCTCCATAGAGGTTGTGCGCATACTGGCGAAGATGGAGGTGAGGTACAGCAACGAGTCGCGCAAGAAGATAACAATCAACAGTCTGAAATTGTCGCAGTCGGAGACGGACAACGTGCCCCTGCTGCCCAACTACACTTATTTGGAGTCGGGATGGGACAGCGATGAGCCCTGCAAGGCGAGGGACTACGTGCGCACTTATGTCTCACTGTTGACTGCTGCCCCCGTGTTAGACGAATATACCGGCGGTTCCGCTAAGGGGTATAATGACTGCTTCTATGTGCGTGAGTCGCAGGCCAACTACAACGTCACGGGGCGATACCTGATGGCAGTGAACATCACCCGCGAGGGAGGACATGCCGAGGACCTGCTCTTTGCCCTGACAAAAGACCTGCGCTCAATCTACCGCAACGACCATATCGTCATCCCCATCATCCTGAGCGACTATCAAGTGAGCCTCGGCGTCAACTTCTATCCTCCCATAGGCGGCTATCCCGCCGTCATCACCGGGGAGAGCGACGAGGGCTTCTATTGCAAGTTCGGCACAGAAGGCGACTTCGAGATATATCCCAAGGTGGAGGACACCTACAATGGCTATGCCTTGCTCTACGGTACGGGCGACCCGAAGTTCACCTATAGCATCGCGGCGATTAGTGACCCTTCCCACATCTTCACCACTAAGCCCACTGTCACATCCACAGGCGAGATGCTGGGTGAGCTAAGCACAAACACGGGCACAGCCTATGTAGATGTGGAGATAACGGTGAGCCGCACAGGAGTCACCGACCAAATATACGACAGACGAATTTATATTATCAGAGAATGATGAAGACGAATATACATATATATAATACGCGCAAGACATGGCTGATGCTGTGTCTTCTGCTGGCATCCTTACAGGTGAAGGCTCTTGATAAGATTGGCAATGTGTATTGCATCCACAACGCCACTGAACTGAATGAGTTCGGCCAATTGGTAGCCAATGGTGAAACCGCTGCCAACGGTATGCTCATGAACGACATTGACTTCTCGGGGGTGACTTACTGGGAACCCATCGGGGGCAGGGGAGAAAACAATCCTTACAGCGGACACTTCGATGGAGGTGGGCACCGCATCAGGAACTTCAATATAGATAACGCCATCAATAACTGGAGCGCTCAAGGTGTATTCGGTACGGTGACGGCAGGATGCGTCATTGCCAACCTCATTTTCGACAACAGTTGTAGCATAAAGGGCCAGAACTATGTGGGAGGCATTGTAGGTGAGGTGAGGGGCGATGCCTCAGGTACGGTGAAATTCGTCAACTGCGGCAACGAAGGGAGCATAACCGGTAATACTACTAACGGAAGTTGTGCCGGCGGCATATTGGGAGGCAGCTCAAGTTCGGTGATACAAATAGAGTTTAAGAACTGCTATAATACAGGAAATGTGGAAGGCTATAGCTGGTGCGGAACCATATCGGGCAAAATTGAATCTTCTACCAACGCCACTGTGACCAATTGCTACAATATCGGCTCTGTGACGGAATCAAACAACAGTGGGGCAAGGAACTTTGTCGCCAACTGTTCAACATACAACAATTGTTACTTTTTGTCAGGCAAGAACAACAATACAGGCAACGCTACCGAAGTTTCCAGCACGGAAGAACTTATCGGCAAATTCGGCGATGACTACGAAGGGCTCTATCCCTATGTCCCTGCTTTCGACAACGGATACTATCAGATAGGCAATTTGAGAGACATGAAGTGGTTCCGTGATATAGTGAACAACTACCTCTCTGTAAATGCCCGGCAAACAGCCGCCATCGACCTGACGGGCATTGATTGGATTCCCATCGGCACCTACAGCAACAACTTTACGGGCTACTACGACGGGGGCTGGCATGCTATTGACGGCATCAACCACCCCTTGTTCGGCGTAAGCTCTAACGCTCATTTCACAAAGATTGCGATAGAGAGCGGAAATATCAGGCCGACAGTCATGGGCAACGGAGAAGTCACCACCGGTAGCATCGTGGCACAGTCGTATGCCACGGACGCAAGTAGCACTACCATGACCTATTGCTACAGCAGGGCCACGCTGAACGATGATGACTCAGACTATACACGTCCCGATGGAAGCACGGTAAAGAGCATGGACATAGGCGGACTGGCAGGACGATATGAGGGAACGATAGAGAATTGCTTCTTTGCAGGCACCATCAATTCCACACATACCGAAAATAGTGCAGGCGGATTGATAGGTGCATGCAATGGAGCAAACAAGACACACCTGCTCAAGTCATACGTGGATGCCCACATCAATGCTACAAATCCATTACAGGGAAAGTTTGTCGGATGGATGAGTGAGGGCAGTATCGTTGAGTATTGCGTTATTAACAAAAACTGCGGCATAACAGATGACCAATGGGGAGGTCCTTGGACTGGCAATAATGCAGCAAACGCAACACTTACCGCTCTCGTCAATACGGACGATTTCTCTACAGGTCAGGCATGTTGGTATTTGAATAAGAAGACAAGCGAATCCCCCACATGGTTTCAGACACTCGGCGTGGACTCCCATCCTGTATGGAAGGATGCAAAGGTAGTGTATGGAGGAACCTCTACTGGTATATACTACAATGGAATTACGGGCTTCACCCACTATATAGGCGATGTGTATTCTGGCACAAATACATGGCTTGGCAGCGAGACTCCGTCTTCATTGCAGTACCCAGGTGGAATTTGGAAGACAAACGTCGATGACCCGAGGATTAATTCGGGAGCAACAATACAGCGTGTGCATGAGTTGGAGAGTGATGTGTGGGTTATTCCCGGGCAGGAGGTCAAGCTGATACCTTTCAGCGATTTCGACTGGGATGGCAGGACCCAGTATTATGACAACTATGTCAGATGGTACGACTACACGACGGATACAAGAAGCAGCAAACTGCAGTTCCCGGGTCAGGGCGTAATTACTATAGACAAGGGAGTGCTGGGCGGACTGTATCTGACCTCTAATCGCCTCAATGGTTCTTACTCCATGTACCATTCATCTGCGGATGCCTCTGACGATGTGTTGGACGTGATAGCCATGGATGCCTCCGCCACGATGTCTGACGTGAATATGGTGAATACTTCAGAGGAAGGCTGCAAGACGATAAACGAGCCCACCCTGCTCTTCCGCCATATCTTCAACATACGTAACGCCAAGAGGCGTGCCGACGAGATGACCACCGACGAGACGGCCAACAACAACTATATCGATGCCCGCCGTATAAAGTTGATGGCTCCGAAGGGAGTGCCCTTCCAGTATCGTCTGGACTGTCCCGAAAGCAACCTGTGGGATGACACTGCCACGCCCACCGACTACTGGTACAAGAAGAGCGACGGAAGCTACGGGCAGGTGTGGCACTATGTGGTGGAGACCAAATTCAACGGCATCACCTACGAGACCAAGAATAATGAAACCATGGAGAAGGGCAGGGCATATACCTACAAGGCGCGAGGCAACATGAATCTGATGCTCTACATGCTGGACCCGCAGGTGGGTACCTATGAAATCACCCTCTATGCAGCCGATAAGAACGGCAATAAGATTAACATCCAAGGGACAAGCACCCCCATCAAGTTGATGGCATATACGCTGGTCGTGATGGACGAGCAGGATGCCAATATGGTGACGGAAGAAGACTTGTATGCTGAAGCCAACAAGGAAAGGTTCAAACACCAGTGGCCATCGGTGATGAAGGAATTCTACGGTTCGCCCAAGACATCGGTGACCTTCGACGACATCGACCCTGCGCTCTGCGACCCAAATGGTCAATACTACCGCTGGCCGCGCAAATGGGAGGAATCGTCGTATGCCTTCGGCTACAATCAGCGGTACGACTACAACATGTACGTAGTGGCAAATGATGCATCCGCCACTCCCTATCATTATGCCTGTACCCTATTGTCCCAAGACAACGCATATCCCTATAAGGACTATGTCAATTTCGACCGCCTGTATGCTGACACCAAAGGCAAGCAGCAGGGATTCTTCTACTACACCAATGCCGCCAGTGACCCCGGGCGCATGACGGTGCTCAACATCGGCAAGAACTTCTGTACGGGCACGGAGGTGTTCGTGTCGGCATGGGTAAAGGAGATGTCAAACGCTGCGGAGACGGCCAACGTAGTGTTCTCCTTCAAAGGCGTGGATGCAGATGGCAAGGAGACCACCATCAATAGTTTCGTGACGGGATATGTGACAGGAGGAGACAACACCAAGACGGGATATCAGTACGATTCAGCATCAGGAACATCCGACAATCCCAACGACCGCGGCAAGTGGATGCACGTATATTACCATTTCCCGGCAGAGGGAGATGGATACGACCATTACATCATCTCGGTGGAAAACAACTGCGTGTCGTCCGGCGGTGCCGACTATGCCATAGACAACATAGAGGCTTTCGTCTGCCGCCCCACGGTGGAGGCACGCCAGATGAAGCCCGTCTGCAACGGTTCGGTCAATACCGACCTGCTGCTCACCGTAGATTTCGACCGCCTGCTGAAAGCCTTCGCCAAGACAGAGGCATCGTCAGAAGGTAGCGCAACCACCCAGACGCTCGACTATTGCTTTGTGCGCAAGGATGTGTACCAGGAGGAGTTTAACGCACAAAAAGCGGCGGGCAAGACAGACGAAGAGGCGGATGCCGTTGCATTCGACAAGGCCTTGGTGAGGGGAGCCTACGGTACTGCTGACACCTCAAAGCCCACCTACACCTATGGACAGCTGACCTACAGCACGCACTACGACAGCAACCCGAGATACGACGAGAAGAATCAGAACACATGGCAAAAGCGACAAGCCATGAGCAAGGATCCTGTCAACGGTTTGCGCTCACTTGTGTTCCCAAGCGATGCCAACGATGGAAACATGAAGATAGGCTCCACCTACATGATCTCCATCATCGACCACAATAGCGAGACCCCAGGGGCAAGCGATTTCAAGTTCTATGACGAATGCAGCAAGGTGAGCGAATTCACGGTTATCTTCTCAGGAGAGGTGAAGGTGGATGGACAACTGCTGAGCAAGGAAGATGGCACTAACGTGTGTGCCAACCAAAAGCCCAAGGTTACCATCGACCTCAATGGCATCGGTGTGGGCGGTGAACTGCATAAGATAACCAATGCCTATTTCGACTGGTACTACGGTCCGCTGAATACCCAGGCTGACTATGAAGGCTGTTTCAACAGTGCCCAATACAATGGGGTTCAGCTCGACGATGCATTAGCTCATTTCCGCGATATATATTATGAGGCTACAGAGGCGGATTTCCTCAACCCGTCAAAATGTCCCGTTGCAGGCGATTACACACAGGCGCACTACGAGTGCATCAAGCACTTCCTCGACGAGGGACTGCTCAGTCTCTACCTCAACGCCAACACGGTTTCCACCATGGAGCAGTTCAACAAGGAGTTCTCTGAATCTGAGAAATTCTACATCGTGGCAGTTCCCTTCGACCCCCAGCCTTACATGAACTACAAGTATTGTCTGGATCCCATACAAATTACCTTCAACCTCAACACGCGCCAACCGGACATGAAGGACGGTGACGACCAGGGTCTCATCCACTATCCCGCCAGCATGGCCGATGTGCCTCTGCGCATAGGACTGCGCCAGCTTTGGAAGGCAAGGATGAACGACTCGGGAACCATCGAGTCGGTGAAGGCTACGGACGTAGGCAACTATGTGTTCCTGCCATTGAGAAACATTTCGCCGGTAACTGAGGGTGTGAAATCATTGATAGAAAAAGCCGACGACGACTTCATCTATCTGACGGCTTCCGACGACCCCCATGTGGCGGCAGGAAAGTCGGGTGCCCTGAAGGTCAGCACCGATGCCGCGGAGGGCGACATAAGGGTTATCGGCAAGGTAGTGGACATCACGGCCGACCGCGACAACAAGAAGAACAACAAGTGCCACCTGGGCTTCATCCGTAATTTCAAGTTCAGGGAAGGCTATAGCTATACCATCAAGTTCCACTTCCAGGAGAACTATTCGGGAGTGGCGGGAGACCATACCGATGTCTGTCCGGGCGATGTGGTATGCACCATCAAGGTGGTGCCAGAATACCAGAAGTGGACGGGAGCGGAGAATGACGACTGGAACAACGACAAGAACTGGCAACGTGTGTCGAAAAGCGACCTGCATGTGACGGGCGTGGAATGGAATGACTTTGTCACGGATGGAGGAGAGGCAGGCAACTACGCTAACGACAACAACGGATGTTTTGTACCAGCCGACTTCACCAAGGTCATCATCCCTGCCGATGCAGCGTGCCAGCCAAGGTTATATGACCTGAGGACAAACAATACCGTTAACATAACCTTCACAGGGTTCTCCCAACAGACTCCCTTCATCCAATCCCTGACAGGGGGTGAAGGCACAGGCTCTGCCACGCAGGATATCAACTACGAGATGTCATCGGTAGATACTGATGGAGGCAACGTGGCTTGCCGCACCTGGTATGACCACACCTGCCAGCAGATCCATTTCAAGCCCCATGCTGAGCTGCTCAACCAACAGCACCTCTACTACGAGAAGGCATGGGTGGACATCGAACTGGAGCCATGGCTGTGGCATACGCTCGCATCGCCGCTGAAGGGAGTGGTAGCAGGCGACATGTATCTGCCCTCAGCTACAGGCAGACAGGAGACTCCGCTGTTCCAGCCCATCACCTTCAACACCACCGACTACAATCGCTTCAATCCCGCCGTCTATCAGCGTGGATGGGACAAGGCAAAGGCTACGGTGTTCCATCTCGACGGCACACAATCGGATGTGATGGTGTCAACCACCTGGAGCCATGTATATAACGACGTGAACGAGGCATACTGCTCGGGTAATGGTTTCAGTATAAAGGCAGAACTGCCCAACAGCACCCAGACTGACACCAAAGTGCTGTTCCGACTGCCCAAGGACGATAAAAAATATCTGTACTACAACTCCGCAGGCGACAAGACGGGAAACGAGACGAACATCGTGGCTGACAGCGAGACACGAAGCTACAGGCTCTATGACCTGACGGATGCCATCGCTGCCGTACAGACTCGGAACGCCGGCAAATACTTCCTCATTGGCAACCCCTTCATGGCTCATCTGGACATGGCAAAGTTCTTTGCACAAAACCCGCAATATGCACCCAAATACTGGATGATGAGCAGTGATGGACAGCGTGCCGCCATTATGGATGAAAGCACAGGTGGCTTTGTGGGAACAGCCACGGGGACGATACCGCCGATGCAGGGATTCTTTGTGCAGGCCAAGGAGATGGGTGAAAAAACGATTCCCAGGTTCACGGCAGAGATGATGACATTGGGCGGACAATCCTCTCCCGACGGCACCACACGTTCGGGCATGTCATCATCAATCCTCACTATCACTGCCTCCGACGGTGTGAACGGTAACTCAAAAGCCATGGTATGCGTTGACGGGAACACTTCTGAAGGCTTCCGCAGCAGTGAGGACATGGAACTCTTTGACGACGGGTTGGCTGAATATGCCAAGGTCTATACCATGGCAGACACCATCGCCACCTGCATCAACCAGGTACCTACCATAAAACGGATACCCTTGGGAGTGGTGGCTACTGATGACGCCGTCACCGAACTCACCTTCAGTGGCGCAGCTACCAATGACGTGACACTCTACGACAAGTCCACCGGCGACAGTATTCCGCTGCATGAAGGTATGAAATACAGCGTGAAGGGCAGCAGTCATGCCCAACTATACCTTGTGGGCAACGGCATGCTGTCATCTGACCAGCAAGGCAATATCACGATACAAACCGAGGGGCGAAAGGTGAACGTACTGTCCATGCCACAACAGATGAAGGTGGAAGCGTATTCCGCCATGGGAGTGCTCGTAAAGACAGCCGAAGGCAATACGGGCGAAGTCACGTTGACCCTTCCTTCTGAGGGAGTCTATGTGATAAAATGCGTGGGAGATACATGTTCTGCCTGCAAGAAGATAATGGTTCTGTGATTCCACCTGTTCCTGTCTCCATTGTATGAGTTACACGAATAATTAGGGTGTACAGTTTGATGTGCAAAAGTTGAATATCATAATTCTGAAGTTCATGTAGGTGATTGTCGCACTGTAAGCGCAAAAGCGTAGATAACAGCAGGACAAATAACGCTTTTGCACTTACAGCGCGCATTGACAATGTCTCCTTACACCCAGGGTACCGCTACGCTCTACCCTGGGCTATGTGCTTCTGCGCTTACAGCGCGTGCTGGTCACTGTATTTTCTGCGAGCAAGTAGTCTGAGTAAATCAGGAACAGCACAGGTTCCATTTTGGGTACATCAAACTGGACAGCCTAATTATTTAATTACAGCGCAAAGGTAGTGATTATAATTCATACCACCCAAATAGGGGTTGGATGCTTACGTTTATCCTAATGCTGAAAAGATTATCATGGTGTGTGACAATCTCAACACCCATAACAAAAGTTCTTTCTATGAGTCATTTCCGCCAGCAGAAGCACTAAGACTCGCCAAAAGATTCGAATTCCATTATACACCCAAGCATGGAAGTTGGCTCAACATAGCAGAGATTGAGTTGTCTGCGTTATCTAAACAATGCCTCGGGAAACGGAGAATTGATAATTTGGAAGACTTGAACTCTGAACTCGAGAATGGCACACTGATAACCTGAGTTCGGGATAAGAAAGTCTCTATAAAAGTTGGTAATCTCAATAATT